>Ga0315285_10001775_pt1 | contig 22649 bp, 21 predicted proteins | sample YL17G09_36_MG_FD_203698 | JGI IMG/M metagenome (GOLD analysis project Ga0315285, IMG submission 203698) | Sediment microbial communities from Yellowstone Lake, YNP, Wyoming, USA - YL17G09_36 | ecosystem: Environmental > Aquatic > Freshwater > Lake > Sediment | place: USA: Wyoming | collected... | reverse complement strand
TTCTTTCACCGAACCACAAGTGTCTATCATTATTCCGGTTTTCAATAATTGGAAATATACTTATTGTTGTTTAAATTCGATCTTGGAACATACTGAAGAAGTTACTTATGAAGTGATCGTTGTTGACGATGGTTCGTCTGATGAAACCGTGGAGATGCTCGAGAAAGTACAAAATATAAGAATAATACTGAACGAATCTAATTTAGGCTATCTGAAGGCGTGCAATCGAGGCGCAGAGGTTGCTAAGGGCCAATATCTTCTATTTTTGAACAACGATACTGAACCACAAGAAGGTTGGCTGGAGAACCTTCTATCGATTGCTGATGGAGACAAAGTTATCGGCGCCGTGGGTGCAAAACTTATTTATCCTGACGGGAAATTGCAGGAGGCAGGAGGGATGATTTTCTCCGACGGTAGACCATGGAAATTCGGCAATGGAGACGACCCGGAAAAGGAGATCTATAACCAGATATGTGAGGTTGACTATTGTTCTGGTGCATGCTTACTTGTAAGAAAAAACCTGTTTACTGAATTAGGCGGTTTTGATGTCCGTTACGTTCCAGCATATTATGAAGATGCAGATTTATGTTTCACTTTGAGAAAAATGGGGTATAAAGTTCTTTATAGCCCGGAAGTTGTAGTCATCCATTATGAAGCAGTAACAGCTGGTAAAAATGCCTATTCGTGGGGAGAAATTAACAGGATGAAATTTATTGAGAAATGGGAAAATGAATTAACTTATCAGGATGAACATCCATCGATAACAGGGGAATTTCCGGCAACCGCAAATAGAGAGAGGCTGACAAAAATACCTACCTTTGAAAATAAGTTGAAGTTTCTAAAAAATATCTATAAGCTCCTCAATGCCCTTACCGAAGAGCGAGATACCTGGATAAGAGCTCACTCAGTGAGCGAGGCCGATCGAGCGGCAAGACTCGAAATCATAGAAAGACAAGCAAAAGAATTTTCTGAAAAGACCGCCGAACTCGAAGCGGATCGAGCAGCAAGGCTCGAGATCATAGAGAGGCAGGCGAAGGAATTTAGTGAGAAGGCCGCGGAGTTCGAAGCTGACCAGGCTGCAAGGTTAGAACTGATTAATTCCTTGAGTGAAAGGTTACAGGCGAGTGAGGCTGATCGAGCGGCAAGACTCGAAATCATAGAAAGACAAGCAAAAGAATTTTCTGAAAAAATCACCGAGCTCGAAGCCGACCGAGCAGCAAGACTCGAAATCATAGAAAGACAAGCAAAAGAATTTTCTGAAAAGACCGCCGAACTTGAGGCCGACCGAGCAGCAAGGCTTGAAGTCATCGAAAGGCAGGCAAAAGAATTTGGTGAAAAGATCGCCGAACTCGAAGCGGATCGAGCAGCAAGGCTCGAGATCATAGAAAGGCAGGCGAAGGAATTTAGTGAGAAGGCCGCGGAGTTCGAAGCTGACCAGGCTGCAAGGTTAGAACTGATTAATTCCTTGAGTGAAAGGTTACAGGCGAGTGAGGCTGATCGAGCGGCAAGACTCGAAATCATAGAAAGACAAGCAAAAGAATTTTCTGAAAAGACCGCCGAACTGAAGTCATCGATGAGTTGGAAAATAACAGCTCCTTTTAGACGGATTCTCGATAAATGGAATACAATAAAGGAACGATTTTCGAGTAAACCCCGTTAGAAATTCCAGCGGGGCATTAAACCCCGCCGGAATTATTCTAAAATCTAACCCCGCTGCAGAGCAGCGGGGCATTATTTCTAACGGGGTAAAATCCCTGCTGAATTTGTAAGGAAGAGTATGAGTGATTATGTGTATCAACCTGAAAAAAGAGAGGAAGACTTTGAGAAATGTGTTCAATTATTACAGAAAAAGTATGATGTGGTTAGTGGGTGGGTCAATCATAAATCTCCTCAAGTCGTTGAAGCCGTTCATAAGGATTTCGAAAAACAGGGGATCCCAGTCAACGAATGGTACGTCAATGTGGAAGAATATAACGAATATTTCGAAAAGGCTGCCTACAAGCATTTCTATCCAAACTATTATACAGACTATCTATCAGAAAAATCCTTTGAACATTTCGTCGCTTTTCGACTCCTCGATATTCATCCAAACGAGGTCTTCATAGATATTGCAAGCGAAAACAGCCCTATCCCCGAAATTTTCTCAAGGCTTACGGGGTGCAAGAGCTACCGACAGGATATCATGTATCCTCCGGGGATAAACGGTGATCAAATCGGCGGCGATGCTTGTCAGATGTCGGTTCCAAACCAGTTCGCACATAAGGTTGCGCTAACCTGTTCCTTGGAACATTTTGAAAGAGAAAGAGATCAAAAGTTATTTATTGAATTGGGTCGAGTATTAAAATCTGGCGGGAAGGTGTGTGTCGTCCCACTTTACACCTATACCTCAGCAGCTAATCAGATAGATCCGGCAGTGAGCATACCCAACAGTGTCCCTTTGGATAAGGATGCGACGATTTTTTGCGCAAAAGGATGGGGAAATCGTTTCAGCAGATTCTATAGCCCCGCGTCTTTTGTTGAAAGAATTTTCAATCCAACAAAAGATTTTCTCAGTTTTGAAGTCTTCAGGATTATGAATGCAGATGAAGTGCATCATGATATCTATGCACGTTTCGCATTGGTAGCCACAAAAAGGTGAGAAAAGAAAAGAGACCTTTCTCCGGCGGTTTTAGGTTATGATGGATGGGCATAATTCCTTGCGAATCCTTATTCTGAATGGTGACCTACCGGTTTTTCCGGGTCGGGCCGGCCATGAGTACCTGCATACCACTCAGATGGCTCAGCTCTGCCCCGCCGTGGGGCTTGTCTCCATGGTACATACAGGGGAGCAGCGAGAGAAAAAACAGGGACTCATTGATGCTGGAGTCACTCTCTACCTCTGGGAAAACCCGAACCTGAATGGTACGCAACCAGTTCATCGATCCCGAGATTCGCTGGTTCGACGGTTTGGAACATTGATTTATTGTCTCCTCCGATCGTTTCCCCCTCGGCCACTGGATACGCAGATTCAAGATTTGATGTTCCGCAACATCTCTGCTCCCATTCTTAAAGCCTTGTGCGAAAACCATTGGCAAGCTCTGGTTGTCGTGCAGAGCAGCTGTGCCCGTTGGCTCGACTATCTGTCGCCCTTCCCGGTGACCGTACTGGTTATGCACGATGTCCGGGCTCTCGTCTATGAGCGCCGGGCCCAAGTCGCTCATTCGTGGATCGAACGGCGGGCTTGCCTGGCGGAGGCATGGCTCTATCGCCGCTTTGAGCGATTGTACTGTCATAAATATGATTTGGTGGTAACGGTTTCGTCAGCGGACGAGGCCTGGGTGCAGCAGCACTATCAACCCACGAAACTAGTAACCATACCCATCCCTGTAGACGCTGACTATTTTAAACCGTTGCCCTCCGAGCCTGAGGCGCCCGCGCAAATTCTCTTCACAGGGATGATGAACCATCCACCGAATGTGGATGCAGCCTGTTTTTTTGCCCGGCAGGTTTTCCCCCGGATTCAGTCAGTGATCCCTCAGGCGGAATTCTGGATCGTCGGCCGTGACCCGTCATCGGAAGTCCTTTCACTCGCAGATCTACCCGGGGTTGTCGTCACAGGTTTTGTTCCTGACATTCGCCCTTTTATCGCCCGGGCAACAGTCATCGTGGTGCCATTGCGTTTCGGTGCTGGCATGCGGAATAAAATTCTCGAAGCCTGGGGGATGCAAAAATGTGTTATTTCATCGCAGATCGGTGCGGAAGGGCTGGATTACCAGGATGGATTGAATATTCTGATTGCGGATGATGCTCAAGGGATGACCGAAAAGGCAATTCAAGTCATTCAAGATCCTCGGTTACGAAACAAGATTCGAAGCGAAGGGCGTAATTTAGTTTCCCACCAGCATCATCCGGAAAAATTGGCCCAAAAATATTATCAGGCGATATTCTCCACCTTTCGGGAAAAGCAACAACGGCAGAAAGCAATGGACGTCGTGATTGACCTGCGCTGGATGAGGCCCGGTGTGGCGGGTGGCATTGAGAATCTGTCGCGATCTTTTTTGAATCATCTGTTGGACTTGGATGGGTTGAATCAATACCGTGTGCTGGTTCCGTCTGAGGTAAAATATGACTTTGATCTGCGAAGTCATCCAAACTTCAAGATTACAGTAGCTGGTGGTCCTTGTCATGATTGGCGACAATTGATGTGGCGGGGTTTACAATTCGTTCACCGCACCTTTAAAATTGACTATTGGCGCTCTTCCGAGGTGGAGGCATTGCGACGGTCACGCGCCCTAAAAGCAGAGGTCGCATTGTCGATCCCGGGTTACATTCATCCCGACCTTTACCCCTTGGCAAACGTATTGGTCGTCCCGGACATTCAGCACGAATACTGTCCGGAATTTTTTCCGGCTCCTGTTCTTAACGAGCGGCGAAGAGTCTATACCGATTCCATTAAGCGGGCAGATCACCTCTGCGCTATCTCCGAGTTTACCCGTCAGACATTGATTGATCGCTTAGGCATTCCTCCTGATCGAGTGACGACCACCCCCTTGGCAGCCGACCCTTTGTTTCACCCACAGAGTCCGCATCGCGGAAACCACAGCGAAGTACTTAAAAAATACGGTTTAAAGACAGGTGAGTACTTCTTTCTCCCTGGACACACCTGGCCACACAAAAACCATCGCACGGCAATTCAAGCCTTAGCCATTCTTCGTGAGCGTTACCACTTTGAGCCAATTCTTGTCTGCACGGGAAGTCCGAAAGAGGCTCATCCCGATCTTTTGAATCTGATTCAAGACCTTCGGCTGAATGGCCGTGTTCGATTCCTTGGCTACTGCCCGATGTCGGATATGCCCGCCTTCTATGAGGGCGCTTCAGCCCTCATCTTCCCATCCTTTTTTGAAGGGTTTGGCATGCCTTTGCTGGAAGCCATGTGGTGTGACTGTCCGATCGTGTGTAGCAACGCCACGAGTCTTCCAGAGGTTGCCGGGGACGCTGCCATGTTCTTTGATCCCCACTCGCCAGAGGAACTGGCTGCTGCGGTTAGCCGCATTTTGACCGATGACCCACTGAGACGCGTATTGATCGAGCGTGGTCGCCAACAGGTCAAGAAGTTCTCCTGGCAGAAATTTACAATGGAAACCGTGCGCGTCCTACACCAAGTCTGGGAAAAACGCTGGGGATAAGAGAAGAACCCGTTTATGGAGAAGCGGCGTCATATCGCACTGTTCTCTCTGCGGTATTGGCATCAGACATTGTCGCTGGCCTGGTCTCGCTTCAATCGCCAGGGCCGAGCTTTAATTCTTCTCCGAAAAGCACAAGAGAACCTGCGTCGAGGACGGATACTGCAAGCAATTCCCTTCGCATTGGCTGGCGGAATGATCGGGCCGGAGGTTGCTTTTTATACGGCTTTCTATCCGCGAATGAGAGATTTCACGAAGAGGGTCCTCCTCATAATGCTCGATCGTTGGGTAAGGATGCGGGGGATATTCCCTCAGACAGCAGCGTATCTCGAGTACACCGACTCCTGGAGTGACGGCTGGGTCGGGCCTCGATTACGGGTTTCTCGAGAGGCTGGACCCGAGGTCCGTCTTCTTCGTGTCGAGGGCTGGGTCGACCTGGGGCATATCAAGGGGCCCTTTGTCCTTACCGCTTCAGTGGATGGACAAGAGATCGGTCAGAAAGTTATCAAAGAGAGCGGTCATTTCACGCTGGAGCTTCTTCCGCTCCAACCCGTGGCACAAGGCATCCACGGGGTGGAAGTCAAGGCCAGCGCCTGGTTTGTGCCGCATCGCTTCTTAGGCAACGGGGATTATCGTCCTTTGTCGTTTCGAATGGAAGAGATTCGTTTTTGCTGAATCCCATGAATCGCAGAAGGGAGTAACGACGAAAACGTTACCCGATCCAGGGAAAACAGGTGTGACCGTGTCCAGAGAATATCCACTGGTCTCCGTTGTGACCCCTTCGTATAATCAAGGCCGTTACATCGAAGAAACCATCCAGAGTGTCCTGAATCAGGATTACTTCCGGATTGAGCACATTGTGGTGGACGGGGGCTCAACGGATGAAACCCTGTCCGTTCTTAAGAAATATCCCCATCTCAAATGGGTCTCCGAACCTGACCGGGGTCAGAGCCATGCGATTAACAAGGGTTTTCAGATAGCAAAGGGAGAAATCGCCGCATGGCTCAATTCGGACGATACCTATTTACCAGGGGCCGTAACGGCTGCGGTAGAAGCCCTTGACAGATCGAAGGGTCGCTATATCGTTATGGGACAGTGCCCTTTTATCGACGAAGAGGGAAATCCTACGGGGATATTTCACCCCAGTAGTTATCGATCACGAATGAAACTTATTAAGATTTGGAAAGGTCTTTACAGTATCCCTCAGCCTGCGGTGTTTTTTTGCAGGGAACTCATCGATGAGCTTGGAGGTCTGGATGAATCCCTTTATTTTGCCATGGACTATGAGCTCTGGCTTCGATTCAGCAAGAAATACCGTTTCATCCCAATAAACAAGCCGCTCGCTACATATCGCCTCCATGAGAAGTCGAAAACGATGGAGATCTCCGAGCAGGAACTCTTGAAAAAAACCGTTGAGATCAGCCGGAGGTATTGGGGCACAAAAGGGTCACCTTCCTATTGGTATTACTCGCTTTCTTACCAGCTTTCTCAGATATTTCTGTGGCAAATTTCCAACCGATTCTGGAACTGCTCTGTCTCCGCCTACAACGCAAGAAAATGGATCCTAACTGTCTTTTACCTTCTTGCTTCTGTCCTGATCTATCCTCCCATTATCCTCAGGAAGAAGTTTGTTTTCTCTTCTTTGGTGAGAACCTATATTTCTCACCGAATAGGTACCTATGTCGACCGTCTGATCCTCCACCCTGACATCAATAAGAGTGATGGAAAAGTTTACAGTGATGGGTGGGTTTCAGACTATGCGATTCTCCCTCTCGATATTCGGCCATCCGTGAGGCGATTTGAAATTGTCGGCGAGGCCCATCTCGAGCATTTTGACAACACTCCACTCTCCATTAAGGTCTTTTTGAACGGTTCATTTATCGGAGAACGAAAGGTAGAGCAATCCGGGGAATTTCGGATCGCTGTCGATCTCCGGAATCATCCGAACTTGCCAAAAAATGAAATCCGTCTCTACCCCGATAAGATTTTCATTCCTCAAGTCTTGGGTGAAGGGCCTGATAAGAGACGTCTATCTTTTATCTATAAAGGGTTTGGCTTATTTGACGATGGAGTGTGACCTCCTCAAATTCCTTTGCCTGAAACGGCCCGGATGGAGGGTTCTAAAGAGTTGACAGTTCGGAGTCCCGTGGTATATAAAAGTAGTGTCCAAAATATGAGATTGCTTCGCTTCGCTCGCAATGACAACCCAAACAAAATCAACCCACTCGACTCCCCGGTCTGAAGCCCGGGGTATGCTCAGGGTTGATACTGAGCGGCGCTCTTAACCCCGACTTAAAAATCGGGGTTTGGCGCCGTCGAACGTATCAACAACTTACTGTCATTACGAGGAGTCCCGCGCTTCGCGGGACGACGTGGCAATCTCGATTCTGAGAGGCAATGGAATCAGGTTCATTGGTCGCTAACTGTTCATTTTTAGATAATCTATAAAGAATGAAGGAGAGGGGAAAATGAAAGTTATTTTTTTCAGGACATACGTTATTGGGATGATCGTCGTTAGTTTTCTTATCTCAGGTGCGGGGTGTGGGAAGCCCACAAAATGGGAATTTGAACTGACTAAGGGATGGCATCAATACGAAGCCCAAGATTCGAATTGGCATCGCTGGATGAGCGGCCGCGGCACAATTAGAGTTTTTGTTCCCAAAGATTTCCAGGTTTTGATCCAGGGCGAAATAATATCTATGCATAGCCCTGATAATGTTGAAGTCATCGTCAATGGACAAAAACTTACAACGATAAATCTTGTTCGTGACAAATTTGAGTTCAAGCCACTTGAGCCGCTTTCCATTTCATTAAAAAAAGGGGATAACCTGATAGAACTTGTGAGTCAGATGGGCCCAGTCACAACCCCGGCGGATCCCCGTCCGCTCGCGGTAGCTGTAAAGAATTTACGTTTGAGCGCCGGCAATAATGAATGCACATTGAAGCGGTGATATTCAGCTCATTTTAAATCGTATATTGTTGATTCTATAAATCCGAATTGGGAGCGCCACTTCGACAATTAGAATTAAATTAAGAGAATCAAGGCGAAACAATGGTTTTACTTGATTCCAATACACAAGAACATCGTTACCCATGGCAAGGTTCCCTTGATTATCTCCACTTTCTTTTGAAGCAGATTGACTTTTCATCCGATCTTTCCGGTAAGACTGCCCCGGATATCGGTGCGTGGGATGTTTTTTCACCTCCGACGTAGAGAGGCGGGGTGGTCAGCGCGTGGTCGGTCGCAAAGTGTGGGCTTAGTAGTTTTTTATTTGACGTCGAAAATTACAAAAATTTCCGATCAAATCAAGAATTTGATCAGTATCACCGCAATTCTGCGAAACAAGATCAATGAAGATAGCAAAAAACCGGTACCATAAAAGTATCAGATTTATCTTCAAGAGTTTGTTAGGGTATGTCGCCTACGCAGCAATCTATCCGATGTGGTTAAGCCCCCTGCTGCACAAAATCAGAGGAGTCAGAATCGAAAATATTTTTAACGGTTATATTGCCCCTAATGTTTTGCTGGATTCCCTGTTCCCGGAGCTGATTATGATTGAGGAAGATGTCTATTTGACCCGGGGCGTTAAAGTTATCTGTCATTTTAACTCAACCGATTCCATCAAAAAGATTATAGGAAAGGAATCGATTTAAGGTGCAGTCGTCCTTAAGAGAGGCTCCTTTATTGGTGTCAATAGCATTATTTTACCGAAGGTCACTGTCGGTGAATGTTCCGTTATTGCGGCAGGCGCAGTGGTCACCACAGACGTTCCTGACAATACCATCGTGGCTGGTAACCCGGGCAAAATCATTGGTGACATCAGGGATAAGAAAATGTTTTAGTCGAATCTCACAGAGACGGATCATAAATCTCATAGGCTTTCCGTCCGAGTTTGCATATGAAAGGGCGGCGGTTAGTCATGCCTCAACGTAAGACCGCACGACTTTCCTAACCCGACACACTCGTGCGAGAGGATGGGAGAAGGTCTAAAGGGTTTGCATTGTTTTTCTCCTGTCCTGATAACCCTGTGCACCTTTCACTCCCCCGAAAGAAGAGAAAATCTTCTTGACATCACCCTATGGAATGGATTGTAGAATTAAAGGCACGAAAGATTTATCTGTTGAATCCAACTCAATGCGACGGAGCTTTTTTTCTTCCATATGCTATTTACTGATCCATTTTTTCTTCTGTATTTCCTGCCCATTGTTCTGCTGACCCTGCGGTTAGTGCAGGGGACGGGAAACAGCCTCACCTGGATCTTCAGGCTGGGTGTTATTGGCTTAACGCTGCTTTTCTACGCATATGAGAACTGGACGTGGGCGATACTGTTTCTCTGCATCGCATTTTCATCCTATGTATTCGGCTTTCTGCAGACCCTTGGCCCTGTTTGGTGGCGAAGAGTCGCTCTTTTCTTAGGTATTTTCGCTTGCCTTTCGTACCTGTGTGTGTTCAAATACCTTAACTGGTTTGTAACACTCCTCCCTTATCTGGCCGCCTATCGGAACACTATTGCTAATCTGTTTGGAGCCGAGAGCAACAACATTCAATTACCCCCCGGTATATCGTTCTACACATTCGAGGCTGTGAGTTTTCTCATCGATATTTACCGTGACGTCATCGTGTTTCCCCGTAACCCATTGCACTTTTTTACATTCATCACCATGTTCCCCCGATTCATCGCCGGCCCAATTGTGCGTTACAAAGACGTCATTGGGCAGATTCTGTCGTGGCCTGGAATGCGACTTCTGTCTGGCTTAAATCTCTTTGCCGTGGGTTTCAGCATGAAGATTCTCTTTGCCGACCAGGCAGCTAAGCTTGTTCCGTATGCCTACAGCGTAACCCATCCTGATTTCATTCAGTCTATCATTGGCGTATCAGGCTATACTTTGCAGATCTACTTTGATTTCTGGGCCTATTCGATCATGGCAACAGGACTGGGGCTGTGTCTGGGGTTTTCATTCCCTGACAACTTCAACCTGCCATACAAGGCGGTCTCGGTATCTGATTTCTGGCGGCGTTGGCATTTAACTCTGTCTTATTGGTTGAGGGACTACCTGTACTTCAGTCTGGGTGGCAGCCGCCAGGGACGCTTTCGTAAGTATGTCAATCTACTGATTACGATGACGATAGGAGGACTCTGGCACGGTGCAAGCTTCACCTTTCTTGCGTGGGGCTTCTATCACGGCGCCCTAATGGTTATTGAACGTGTCATTGGAGAACCACGCATGGAGCGTGTTCCCCGTTGGATTCGTATGGGATGCACACTCGTGATGATTGCCACTGGTTGGGTGCTCTTCCGCGCCACCAGTTTCAAGCAGGCCGTCGATGTGTATGCAGGGTTGATGGGTTTTCATGGCTTTGCCTCCCAGTTTTCGGGCACTTCCCTGATGAAATCGGGATTCCCTCTGGTTTGTATATTCGTTTCAGTTGGATTCCTCGTCTTCGGTGAACGCCGTCTGATCGCCAAGGAAGGGTTAACAGCGTTGCCTTACATCAATAAGCCAACGGTGCTCATTTTCAGTTTGTTTGTGTTGGCATTTATAATGCGATTGAGTGAGGACACTATACCGTTTCTTTACTTTCAGTTTTAAAGGTTATGAACCTGTCGCGAACCATTATTATTGTCCTATTCGCCCTGATCCCCGCAGCAGCTCATACATTGACCCTTATCCTTCCTTCTGCAGATTCAGCCGCGCGCATTCCGGTTCCAGTGTTCAAACTGCAGAAAAGTCAGACATCAGGAATAGTGCAGGTCGACAAAATGTCCCTGCAGCGGAGCATCCAGCACATGTCAGGAGTGGCATTTATCAGGCGATTGGGGAACAGCTTGCGTCTGCACTTTCATCATGAATTATCGTGGGTCTTGGTCGGACATGGAAAACCAACCATGTTGTTCGGCAGTAATGAGTTATGGGTAGCGCGCGGCAGGACACTGGAGAATGACTCGGCTGCAACATCGATGACTGAACAGATTTCTATCAAGCGAGATCAACTCGAACAGAAAGGGTGGCATCTCATTCTCCTTCCCGTTCCTTCAAAACTGTCCATCTATCGCCACTATTTGTCCTGGCCAAACGATGGCGACAATCCTTATGTGTCTAATCCGCTCCCCTCTGACAGGACCGATGAGCTTGCAGATTTTATGTTTGCATCCCTGAAGGCGCGCGGAATCTCCGCGCTCGATCTCCGGCTGACTTTCCGCGACTGGATATCCCACCAAAATGAATCACGCTTTCTCTACCCACCAGGTGAGTCACACTGGTCAGGTGACGGCATTAGGCTGGCAGCAAGTTTGACAGCTGATTACCTAGCCGATCATTTCGCCCTGAGGCGCTGGCAGGGGGGATTCAGCTACTTTTCCTATCGCAATCCGAATGACCTGGCAAATGCCCTTGATGTCATTCCTTCTCTCGCCGGGTCGTTTAAACAATTACTGTTCTATCAGGATGAACTCATTGTCAACAGGTTCAATACCCCGATTGGTTCGACACAGATTTCCCCGGGGGCTCTGATAGTGGTTGCAGGTACGAGTTATTCTGGACAGTATTGGAGTACGATCGCACCGTACCGTGGAGATTATCCGTGGGTTCTTCAGCTGCATCTTGAAGGCGTTGAAGTACAGAACCGCGCCAGCGCGGGTCGCGGTTCGTACGAGGGTTTTGAGGTTTTCTTAAAAGAGGCTGACTCGATTGCGGCGGAGTTCGAGAAACGCAACAATTTACGCGAGAGTGACTATAAGCGCATCATTATCTGGGAGTTTCCATTCCGGGACCTGCTTGGAATGCGGTACCGGATAAAGTAAACGTTGGCATTAAGCTTTTCTCACTTTTTGAATGGTTTTCAGGTTTGGATTTGTCAAAAAAATGTGATATATTTTGAAAAATTTACTCAAACCTCTTAAAGCACAGATTAGCAGGGTGAACCATGAAAAAAGCACTCATCACAGGGATCACAGGGCAGGATGGTTCTTATCTCGCAGAATTGCTTCTCCACAAAGGCTATGAAGTTTATGGACTCATTCGAAGATCGAGTACCTTCAATACCGATCGAATCGATCATATCTATGCCGACCCCCATGATCCCAGGAGCAGCCTTTTTTTGCATTACGGAGATGTCAATGACGGGCGCTCAACGGATGAAACCCTCTCCATCCTAAGAAGATATCCTCATCTTAAATGGGTTTCCGAACCTGACCGGGGTCAGAGCCATGCGATTAACAAGGGTTTTCAGATGGCAAAAGGAGAAATTGTCGCATGGCTCAATTCGGACGATACTTACTTACCCGGCGCAGTCTCCGAGGCAGTAAAAGTCCTTGACAGATCGAAGGGGCGCTATTGGTCATGGGCCTGTGCCCCTTCATCGATGAGGAGGGAAATCCAACGGGGGTGTTCCATCCCAGCACCTAACGAAACAGGAGGAAGCTGATCAAGATATGAAAGGGACTTTAGAGTATTCCACAGCCCACGGTCTTCTTCTTCAAAGAGCTGGTGGATGAATTTGGAGGACTGGATGAATCCCTTTATTTTGCCATGGACTATGAGCTCTGGCTTCGATTCAATAAGAGATACCGTTTCACCACGATAAACAAACCGCTTGCTACGTATCGCCTCCATGAGAAGTCGAAAACAATGGAGATCTCCGAGCAGGAACTTTTGAAAAATACCGTGGAGATCAGCCGGAGATACTGGGGCCGGAAGAGTTCTCCCTCTTATTGGTATTACTACGTCTCCTACCGGTTCTCCCAGATATTTCTGTGGAAAACCGCAAATCGATACTGGAACCGTTCTGCCGACTATTACAACCAAAGGAAATGGTCTCGCGCTGCTCTCTACCTTCTCATTGCCCTCTCCCTCTATCCTCCCGCGATCTTCCGTAAAAAACATGTTTTCTCTCACTTAGTTAAGACCCACATCTCCAAAAGGATAGGGAGCCATTTGGATCGACTGGTTTTGCATCCAGATCCTAATAAATGCGATGGGAATGTCTACGATGACGGATGGGTCTCGGATTACGCTACCCTTCCAGTGGTGATTCCTTCTTCGACAAGGAGAATTGAAATTATAGGGGAGACCCACCTGAACTTTTTTGACAATACACCTCTCTCCTTAAGGATTTTTTTCAATGGTTCATTCATCGAGGAGAGGGTGCTGACACAATCTGGCGAATTTCGGATCCCTATAGACCTTGAAAAACATCCCAGGGCCAATCCAAATGAAATCCGTCTCTATCCTGACAAGATCTTTATCCCACGGGTCCTCGGCGAAGGACCCGACAAAAGACGCCTCTCGTTCATCTGCGGGGGGATTGCCTTGTTGGGGGATGGGGAGAGAACATGGAACGCTTCCCCGGCCACTCAAAAGCGACAATCCATACAAAGGGTATCGGATGGAGCTCAACGAGACAGCATGAATCACGCTGATGAATATATCCAAAGGCTTAAGGGTGACCATCATTTTTTCGCATCCGAGCTTTCGGGCAATGTGGAAACCCTCGTCAAGAATTATCTCACGTACTATAAAATTGTTCCGGAAAACTATATCAGGCGATATTTATCGCACATCAAGCAGGACCATATCCATAATCCTCTGGCGACTCTATACATCGAGTCGGAGCTAGGTGCACCCATGCGTATGCTCGAACTGATACGCATACTGAAGGACCAAGGTTATGATGTGAATGGCAAGTCAATCCTGGATATTGGCTGCTCTAACGGGGCCCTCCTTCTTGCATGCCATGAATATGGGGCGGCAAACCTCGTCGGCATTGACGTGGACGAAAGGAGGCTGAACAGCGGAAGGTTGTTGATTGGGGAGAAGAATATCCCTTTGCTGAATATGGATATCCTTTCTGTTGATTTACCACCTCAATATGGGACGTTCGATGCCGTTTTTACTACGGATGTGCTTGAACATCTTAGTGACCCCTACTTATTCTTTACCAGAATAGAGGGACTGCTTTCGTCTGCCGAAGGCAGTTTCGGGTTCTTTAGCCTGTTTAACAGGTATTCCTTTCAAAACATTAAATCAGAGCCGCATTATAATGTCCCTGGCATGATCCTACTTGGACACGATGCGGCAAGGGAGCTATGGTACGAAGTACGGGATGCGATGCGTTCGACGCTTGAATATGAAGTCGGCCACTGGTATTCTTTCGAAGAATATGCCACGATGGCTGACAAAGTGGGTTTGGAACTCACCCTCTTTGGCAAAGATACCTTCAAAATGCCACCCCGTGATTATAAGAGAACGATCGCTGAATTCCGACAGGAGGTTCGGCAACTGATAGAAGCATTACCCGTAACCGAAGGGTCCAAACAGCGGCTGCATGCGGCGTTGGAAGCATATTGCAGAATGTATGAAGACGACCATCGCCGATACACCATGGGAACCTGCGACACATCCGTCTTGTTTAACAAATATTACCGGCAGCCGGTCTATATGCTTTGCGGTCACAAGCGGCCCGCCCCGGACGGGTGATCGGCCCGGAGATTAGCTCTAATAATCTAGAAATTACTGAATGCAGCAACATATTTCAGCGGGGCTTTAGGTTGTTTCCCTGGGGGAGCAGGGTCAAACAAATGTCTTGTCTGACCAGTTTGAGAAAATGAAGAACGGGAGAATGTATGAAAGATCATGATCCATTAGGGAAGGAGGCGGCAGAACAATCGGTGATACGAAAAGCGAGTCGTATGAATGCTCCGTCTCTATCCCGATAAGATCTTCATCCCCCAGGTTTTGGGCGAGGGACCTGACCGAAGGCGCCTCTCCTTCATTTATAAGGGGATCGCCTTATTTGACGATGGGATATGAGGCATCAGTGAAAAAGGTGAAGATGGAAGAGGCAGTCCATTTCCCGCTCAAATTCCTTTGCCTGAAAGGTTTCGGATGGAGTTGACAATGCGAAGCCGGAAGGTTTATATACTCAGAGAATTGAATGTGGGGAACGATTCCCGAGAAGTGTCGTTCACGCTTAGCAGAATTTCTATCCTCAAGCCCTGAAGCAAAAGAGATAGATTTGGAGGAAACAATGGACCGAAAAGGACATGCGTTGATATTCTGTCTTGTGTGGATTGTAGCATTTGCGCTCTTTTCTTGCGCCAAAGAGGAAAAGAAAGGGGCCCCCCTTAAGCCCTTGCCGAATTCCGGCTTCAAGGCAGAACTGGGGGTCAAGGAGGTACCCTCCGAAATGAAAAAAGGAGGGAAGGTGAACGTGATTGTTAAAGTCAAGAACATCAGTGACCAGACCTGGCCCTCAAGGGGAGATTCAAAAGAATATTACAAAGTCGATCTGAGTTACCAGTTCCTTGACGAAGGGAGTAAACCTCTTGCCATGGAGGGGGAGAGGACTCCTCTGCCTCAAGACCTGAAGCCGGGTGAAAGCATTGAACTTTCCGCTGTTCTGAAGGCACCGGATAATCCCGGGAATTATACAGTCCGGTTTGATATGGTCCAAGAAGGCGTGGCCTGGTTCGGCTGGAAGAACAAGGGCAATTATTCAAAACCTTCAATTATCTCGGTCATTCCCTGACGATCGATGACTGGTCACCCTTCGGCGAGAACAATGGCACAAGTCAATTTAGGAAATGATACCTCAAATGCTCTCAAAGATAGAGAGTGGATAAACAAAGATATTTACATGTATCTTATCGTCATGATGCTATCTCTTATTATTGTCTCGCCCATGCTCACTACGGGTTATGTTTCCGATGATTCTTTAAATTCCCTCTTCAGGGGCATTGTGTTGGAAAGCCGCGGTAGTTTACCTCACCATATTTATTCTATGGCGAAAAACTCCATCATTTATGGGGCGCGCTTTATTCCTTTGGTATCCATCTCTAGCTCTGTGATATTTATTCTTATCTCAAACCTCTATCTCTATAAGATGAGCATCCTCTTTCTCACTGTTACCAATATACTTCTTTTCAGGTACCTGATCGAATTAATCACCAGATCGAAAGCTTTATCTTTTCTGTCCATTCTATTCTTGCCTCTTTCATTCCAGTTCCGGTTTTTTCATGATCCGATCTTAAGTTTCGGCGGATTGGAACAGATCGTCTTCTTGTACACACTTTCTTCGTTAATCTTCCTTGAATTCTATTTAAGGACAAACCGGAAATACCTGCTCCTTGCAAGTCTGTTTTTTTTCATGCTGGATCTCATGACCTATGAATCGACCTACCCCTTTTTCATGTTTCACAGCTTGCTTATTTATTTCCATTCAGGGGATGGAAAAATTTCCTTCGTTTTCAGGAAGACAACGCCATTTTTGTTGATGGTAATGGTATTTATTTTAATATCGGTATCTCTAAGATTCGTGTTCCCACAGAATGACGGGTACGAAGGGATTAAAGCCAAGTTTAGCACACTTCCTTTTATGATCACCTTGCTAAAGCAATGCTATGCTGCGACTCCTCTCAGCTATTTTGTGGCCGACCCGCATAGTATATTTTCAAAACCCTTTGTTGATCTGAGGCGGTATTTTGGCGTCCCCCATTTCTTAATCACAGTGGGATTTTTAGTGTTATTTTTCGAATTCTCCAGAGGGAATATCCGTGGATCAAATCCCCAGAGTGATCCTCGTGGTACGAAGAGGGCGTTTCTATTTGGATTTCTTTTGTTCGTCATTCCCTCGACCTTAGTCGCATTATCCTCGAAATACCAAAAAGAGCTTAGCTGGGGCGTGGGGTATATTCCTGTCTATATCTCTTATTTTGGTCTGTCGATAATCATGGGAGTGATTTCCTTTGAAATGTTCGGGGGTTTGAGAAGAAGCAGAATGAGTTTATATATATTTTCTATGATTCTAGCAATCGTATGTGGAGTCATCGGATCGATAAACTATACGAACAATGAAACAGTGACAAAATATTTAAATCATGCTTTCTTATATCCAAGGGCATTCATAGAACAAGGTATGAAAAATGGACTGCTCAAAGGAGTTCCGCAGGAATCTTTCCTCGTTGTTGACAATGATTATGACCTTGATGCAATTCAGGGGGGATGGAGTTTTTATCGATGGGACAGGCGGGCCTTCTATTTTATGAACTCTGGAGTCCGATTAAACCCGGTAGGGGTAAAAGAAGGATTTCTGAAAAAAAATTTTATTTCCAAATTGAATACTATTGATCTTGGGGGGCAATCCTTTTGCATTGAAGTCCCACGCGAGCAAAATCACTTTTACTTAGGCTACTACGCTCATAATTCGGAAGAGGGATATGCTGTATTAGGCAAGATATCGAGTCTTTTTTTGAAGGAAGACAGACCTTACCGAGTCACTTCGAAGGATAGTATACTCGTCTATGTGCAGATCCCTTTTTACTATCGACCCCAGAAGCTATCCCTTGTAGGTCATTTTATTGATGGAAATTCACCTGAGCCATTTACAATTCATGGGAATCATTTGCAATTAATTAATTCCGGGATGAATTGGAAGCTATTTAAAATAGATCCTGGAAAAACGATCGATTTGAAATCGTTGAGAGTAGTTTTCACGGATGAGGGAGCATAGCCCGTGGCGTATATTTCAGTCGTCATCCCTGTATTTAAAGCCGAAGACTGTCTGAAGGAACTCTACCGCCGTCTGAAGGCCTCTTTGGAAGATCTGACCGACGATTTTGAGATTGTTATGGTGGAAGATTGCGGAGGCGATCGTTCCTGGAATATTATTGTGGAACTTTCTCAATTGGATAAACGCGTTAAAGGTATTCAACTCAGCCGAAATTATGGACAGCACAATGCGTGACACATCATTGGAAGTAAAAATGGGAGAAGAAAAAAACGTATCTTCCCGTAATATCAGGCGAATCATCCTCGATCAGTCGAAGCGGGCGAATGTAGGACATATTGGGTGTGCTTTGTCCATTGCTGATATTATTGCAGCGTTATATGCAAACATTCTTCATATTCCCGATCCTAATCATCCCGATCGGGATCGTTTTATACTCTCCAAAGGACACGCTGCCCTGGCGGTCTATGCAGCGCTTCGCTTGAAGGGTTGGCTCTCAGAAGAATGCCTTAACACCTATTGTGGTGACGGTAGCTTATTGGGTGTTCACCCGGAACATGCACTTAAGGGCGTGGATTTCTCCACTGGGTCACTTGGGCACGGGTTATCTTACGGGGCGGGCGCAGCGTTAGCAGCACGACTTCAGCGGTCGTCACGCCGTGTGTTTGTCTTGGTGAGCGACGCAGAATGCAACGAGGGATCGCTTTGGGAAGCGGTGATGTTCGCCGCGCATCACCGCCTCTCCAATCTGATCTGTATTGTTGACTTGAATGGACAACAGGCACTTGGCTATACTGACCAGGTGTTGAACCTCTCACCGATGGCCGAGCGTTGGAAGGCATTCGGTTGGGATGTACATGAGGTGAACGGCCAAAATACTTTAGAAATAGTTGAGACGATCGCTCGCCTTGACATTACTTTTGGTCTACCTCACGTTTTAATCGCACATACTGTTTTCGGTAAGGGCGTCTCCTTTATGGAAAACCAAATAAAGTGGCACTATTGGCCTATGTCAGATGAAGAATACCAACAAGCACTGAATGAGGTTGAAGCGATGCTATGAGGGCTGCATTCGTAAGAACTTTAGTGGAATTGGCTGAACGGGACCCACGTATTCTTTTGTTGACCGCCGATCTTGGTTATATGGCGCTCGAACCCTTCTCTGACAAATTTCCAGACCGTTTCTTTAACGTTGGGGTGGCAGAGCAGAATATGGTTGGGTTAGCGACAGGGCTTGCTGAGGCAGGCTTCATCCCCTTCGTCTATTCGATTGTAACCTTTGCCGCGCTTCGATCCTACGAATTCATTCGCAACGGCCCCATCCTGCATCAGTATCCAGTACGGATCGTGGGAATAGGCGGCGGACTTGAGTATGGCCACAATGGAGCTTCCCATCATGGATTGGAGGACATAGGTGTCATGCGTGTTCAACCTGGAATTACTGTGATCGCTCCAGCCGACTACCGGCAAACGCGCACAGCCTTATTGGCGTCTTGGGACTTGCCTGGCCCGATCTATTATCGCCTCGGGAAAGACGACAAGACTACTGTACCTGGTCTTGGGGGGGACTTCAAACTTGGGCATGCCCAAATTGTCCGCGAGGGTGCTGACCTATTGATTGTTGCAATGGGGAGTATAACCAGCGAAGCCGTTGCCGCTGCTGACGCTCTCGCTTCTCAAGGCGTCTCTTGCACAGTGATGGTAATCGCAAGTCTGAACCCACCACCGGTGAATGACTTGGTAGACGTTCTGACACGTTTCCGGCTAGCTCTCACAGTTGAGGCCCATTACTTGGTGGGCGGCGTGGGATCGCTGGTCTCGGAAGTTGTTGCAGAGCATGGCCTGAGGTGCCGCATTGTGCGCTGCGGAGTCAAGACTACGCCGCATGGCATCTGTGGTGGCCAGGCTTTTTTGCATGAGATGCATGGGGTTTCCAGACAGGCGCTGGTCGAAGCCGCGTTAAAAGGACTACATGGGGAGCCACCGAGAACACCTCCAGACGGGGAAGACCCTAATACATGAACAATCGTGCTTTTGTCGAGACCAAATGTCTCTTCTGCGAGAATGCCGAAGATCGTGTTTTGTATGCTGGTCGCCTGCGGGCCAGCAGTTTCACAGCATACACTTTTAGCGCTAGGCGCGACAGGAAGCGCGAGCATTACCGGATCGTCGTCTGCCAGAAATGCGGTTTGGTCCGTTCCAACCCTATCATTGACCAGAAAAGGATCAACGCGCTTTATGTACAAAGTTGTTTCATCTTTGGTAAGGAAGCTCCTTACACGGCACGGACGTATGCTTCTCTCCTCAAAAAAATGATGAAGGATCATATCAGCGGTAAAATTTCCAGCCTGCTGGAGATCGGCAGTAGTACGGGTTTCTTTTTGGAAGAAGCCATGGCGATGGGCTTCCATGACGTTGCCGGGTTTGAACCTAGCAAAGATTGCTATGCGCATGCCCGTGAGGCTGTCAAATGCCGTATCATTAATAGTGTCTACGACCCTGCAGCATTGGGCGGAAAAACTTTTGATTTGGCGTGCAGTTTTCATGTATTCGATCATCTGACCGACCCCATAGCAGCGCTCGTCTCCATCAAGCATTGTCTGAATCCAGGCGGTTACGTTCTTCTTGTGTGTCATGACGTAGAGAGTTGGAGCGCGAAGTTGTTGGGAGATCATAGCCCGATCTTCGATGTTGAGCATATTTATTTGTTTTCACGGAAGACAGTCCGCAAACTTTTTGAGAGTGTAGGATTTCGCATTCTCGAAGTGGGTAGCCTTGCCAACTGCTATCCGCTAGGATATTGGATGCGAATGCTCCCGTTTGCGAACCGGGCGGCGCATCGTCTGCCGTCATTCCTGGGAAATATCCCGATTACTCTGAATGGGGGTAATCTATATGCATTTGGACAACTGCCGAGGGGCACTCATGCTGACTGAAAAGTTCATCTCTGTAGTGGTGGCCTGTTACCGAGACGAGGGCAGCGTCATGGAGCTTCTCCGGCGACTGACCGAGACCATGGCGAAGATCACGTCGAACTGGGAGGTTATTTATGTGAATGATAACAGTCCTGACAAAGCTGAGGCTGTTCTCCTGGAGCAAGCGAAGCATAACCCCAGACTGACGGTGATCTCCCATGCCCGCAACTTTGGAGCACAGGTGGCCTTCACAACCGGTTTGAGCCAGGCGATTGGCGACGCGGTCGTAATCATGGACGGCGACCTGCAAGATCCCCCCGAGCTAATCGAGGAGTTTGCCAAACGGTGGCTTTCCGGTTCTGAGGTCGTATATGGCATCCGTACCAAGCGCCACGAAGGTATTTTGCGGAACATCGGCTATAAGATTTTCTACCGGATTTTCAAGAGAATTTCCTATCTCGATATTCCTTTAGACGCAGGTGAGTTCTCACTAATGGACCGGGTGGTCGTTGACGTACTATTGGCCTGTGGGGAGTGTGACCGTTTGATCCGGGGACTGCGAGCCTATGCGGGGTTCAAGCAGACTGGCATTGAGTTCGAGCGACCGAAGCGTTACGCCGGGGAATCCACACAAGGTTTGCTGGATTACTTCATGTGGGCCTACAAGTCGTTTACTTCGTTTTCTTTGACCCCCTTGCGACTGATCACACTAACGGCATTTTGTATGTCCGCCTTTGCCATTTTCCTTCTGGTGGTTTACTTCGTTATATATTTTCTGGGTTATACAGGTCCCACCGGTTACATGACATTGGTTTGCCTTATCCTCGGTCTCGGCGCCATTACTATGCTTTCGCTCGGAGTGATCGGGGAGTATCTGGGGCGACTGTTCCTGGAGGTCAAGAATCGACCTCAACCGGTCATCCGTACGTTGGTGAACGATCATCGCAAAGAGCCTCGCCGCTGGCTTGGCCGAACTGGGTTTCCAGGTGCCATGGCCATTTTGACAAAGGAGGCAAGTTCAGATGGATGATACTGAAGATGTCCAGAAGGAGCGTTTTCCCTCGCCGCCGAACCTTCCGCCAGGCGAAACCCTCGCTGGGAGAGGATTCTTTTTTCTCCGCAAAATGGCGGACCTTCAGGTCGCTTCGGTTGTCCATCATCTGACGCCTTGGCTTTGTGAACGCGACGGTAGCATCCTCGAAGTCGGTTGTGGGGCGCAACCATATCGCCATTTGATTCCAGCATCTTGTGCTTATCAGGGATTGGACTGGGAACAGGCAGAGGCGTATTTCGCCTACAGGGCACCGGACACCGTCTATTATGCAGGAGGGCAGTTCCCTTTTGCGGATGGTATGTTTGATAGCCTTTTTCACACAGAGGTCATCGAGCATGTGTATCACTATGAATTGTTTCTGAAAGAATGTCGGCGCGTACTAAAATCTGGCGGTTCAATGTTTTTCACCGTTCCATTTCAAGCCCGGTATCATTACATACCATTTGATTATTGGCGGTTCACCCCCGCCGCGCTGAAGAAATTAGTGACCGGCGCGGGGTTTAAGGACGTGGTTGTTACTCCCAGGGGGACAGACATTACCGTGGCCGCTTACAAGACCGTGAGTTTGACCTATCGCTGGTTGCAGGGAGATGTCATTGAAAAACTCTTGGGGATTTTCGCCCTTCCTGTCAGTGCGGTGGCTCTTTCACTGGGACATATTTCACTTCGCTGGGGGATCGGTTCACAAGATGACTGCCTGGGGTATAGCGTGACGGCGTGCGCCTCAACAAGTTGACAGAGAAAACAGACCAGCGGATCTCCTGGCTTTTGTTATTTGTTGAAAGACAACTTGTGGTCGCTGATACCTATGCTCATCCTGCGGGGCTTGAGCGGTGAATAACCTTCGCTGGTGAACCCGGATGTTGCACATGACTATGTTTATGTAGAAGATGTCATTGAAGCCTATCTCCTTTCTGCTACCCAACCTAACCAGAAGCTCGGTGCAGTGTATAATGTGGGAACGGGTGTGCAGACCTCCCTGCGCCAGGCGGTGGATATAGCACGACGAGTGA
>Ga0315285_10001773_pt1 | contig 22655 bp, 15 predicted proteins | sample YL17G09_36_MG_FD_203698 | JGI IMG/M metagenome (GOLD analysis project Ga0315285, IMG submission 203698) | Sediment microbial communities from Yellowstone Lake, YNP, Wyoming, USA - YL17G09_36 | ecosystem: Environmental > Aquatic > Freshwater > Lake > Sediment | place: USA: Wyoming | collected... | reverse complement strand
AAATGTAACCATTTCTTCGGTGGATGTTCGCAGGCCAACTTTGGATGATGTGTTCCTCTACTATACCGGGCGAAGTATGCGTGAGCAGGACCATGAGGCTCCGCATAATGGAACAAAGAAACCTGCTCGATTTCGTCTGAGGTGGCAGAAGTAATGAATCAAAAAAATTATCAAGCCATCTATGTGTTGTGGCTTCGACAAATGAAACGGTTTCTGCGAGCGAAAAGCAGGGTTTTGACGACCATCGTTCAACCATTGTTCTTCCTTTTCATCCTTGGGTTTGGGTTTAACATCGCGATATTCCCCGGGATGCAAGGATCTTACATTAATTTTCTTGCACCAGGGATTATTGCTATGGCGATTTTGTTTTCCTCGATGTTTACTGGTGTATCGGTGCTATGGGATAAACAGTCTGGCTTCTTACAGGAGGTTCTTGTTGCACCGGTGAGTCGACTGTCGATTGTCATCGGCAGAACCCTTGGGGGTGCCACGATCGCTTTGTTTCAAGGGATCATCATTATGATTATTGCGATTGCTCTTGGTGTACCGATTACCAGTACTGGGGGTTTGCTGCTGACATTAGTCATTATGGTGTTGCTTTCTTTTACCGCAGTGGGATTTGGTTTAATCATCGCCTCAAAAATGCAGGATTTCGAAGGATTCCAGTCGATTATGAATCTAATCCTTATGCCATTGTTGTTTTTGTCCTCTATGTTTTATCCGGTGACCGAATCTCTTCCGGGTTGGTTACAAATGCTTTCCTATTGCAATCCGTTGTTTTATATGATTGATGGAATACGGGGAAGCCTTACAGGGGTAAATAATGTCCTGCATCCGCTGGTGGATCTTGGAATCATCTTAACTCTTTGTATCATCATCATGGGGTTGGGGACTTACTTCTTCAACAAGTCCGAAGCGTAGTATCAGGATTTAGTAACATTTAAGTAGTTTAACGTCCATACGGGCTAATGGTGAAAAAATGCCAATCACAATAAAAGACATAAATGGAATTATTGAAAGGCTGAAGAATAATCAACACAAAAAAGATGCGGCTGAATATATCCGGATCCGGCAAGAAGTAGATGAATCTGTGATTAACACACTTAAAAGTGATGCAATCGCCATAACTCATCTCTCTCGATTTCTAGGGAAAAAACCATTTGAGAAAGCAACAAGAGACGATATACGAGACTTCTCAAACTGGTTGCTTAAACAGATCACAGCAAAAAAAACAACAATGCAAGGATCAACACGCGACCTTTACCTTACAAGAATAAAACGATTCTACAAATACATCGCTGAAAAAGACAAATATCAAAATGGGAAAGCGGATCAGAAGGACATAAAATATTGCGATGCTGTGCGATGGATTGCTTATAACTCACATGATACCGATGAGTTACCATTGGAATCCTTGCTTACTGATAAACAAATAAAGAAGCTGTTGGATGGTTGTGAAGATATACGACAACGGGTAATAGTAGTAAGCCTCCTTGACGCTGGATTAAGAGCCTCCGAACTACGGGCATTGAAATATGGTAATGTGGGTTTTGATGCAAAATTAGGTTATAATTTCATTCTGCCCAAGAAACAGAAAGGAAAAGGAACGTTAAAGACAGGTGCGCGAAAAATCCAATTATTCTTGATACCATCAAGTTCCCTTTACATTAAACAATACATGAACGAACATATTTACAGAGACGATCCTGAAGCTCCGTTTATCTATTCGATGGATGTAAGGCGTAAATGGAAAAAGCAGCCTCTCACAGAAAAAGGGCTCCATGAGATATTCAATCCAATCGTTAAAAGAAGCGGTTTGAATGTCCATCTTACACCCCATATTTTGAGGCATAACAGTGCTACCCGATGCGCTGCAAAAGGATTCAATGAATCAATGATGAGAGAACGCTACGGATGGAAAAAGAACAGTGCGATGCCATCCCGATACATCCACCTAGCACAGACCGACATTGATGATAAAATCAAACAAATACTAGGGATTAAGACCGAAGAAACACCCGAACTAAGCATATTGCAACCTATCACATGCCCGAACTGTGATTATGAGAATGTCCCTACGAATGTTGTCTGTGGTCGATGTGGAATGAAGTTGAACGTCACTAAAGAAGATCTGGGATTATCAGCATCAAGTCTTGGTGTGATCCTTCAAAAAGCACAAGAAGAAAACCCAGAACTCAGAGATACAATCAAAGAAGAGCTACTAAAATATTTAGAACATCTGTTAACGAAACACGAAAAACAAATAAACGGAAAAGGGGGGCAAAAATAAAGATGCTGTACAACTGTAAATATTGTAATTATGAGACAGACAATATCTATGAGTATCTTCGGCACATGGAACAAAAAAGAGAAACACTACGTAATGATTTTAGGAAAAAAATAGATTCCTTCGACGATAATGAAAATAAAAGAATAAACAATAGGATAGAGATTTTAAAATATTTATATGAACTGACAACACAAAAAAAAATAGTGTTCAAATATTCAATGACGAGAATCGCTCATATCATCTGGGTTTTAGATTCTGAGACAAAAACAGAATTATATTCCTGGTATTTTAGTTATGGTCTTGGCTGGATGCATACGGCCGTATTTGAGTTTTGGAAAAACAAATGCGCTCAGTGTAAAATATCAGAAAAAAGTGCATATAAAAAATATGGTAGAGGACTGGAATTACATCATACAACTCCAATAAGTTTTTATGAACAAAATTCTGAAACGAGTAAATCACCCTTGGAAATGTTTGAACCTCGTTGTCATGGTTGCCATGATAGAGGACTGCAATAATCGAGAAGGAACTGAACGGTAAATGATTCTATTTTTGGGGTAGTAGATGAAAAAGTTAGTAATGTTTTTATAATCAAAACGTGTTATCCCTACCATAACCGAATTAGAAAAACGTTATGAAAAGGCAAATCTTTAAAGGCGATCAAAGCCACCATAATCCTGTTAACCAGACGATACAGGACGGGAGCTATGGTGCCACCTGACACATACCCCTTTGAAGACGAAAGACCGGAACCAGGAATGCCCGGATGAGATGGGAGGAAAATTCGGAAAGAAAAAGGGTATGTGTTAAAATGAACAATTATACTACCGTATCGGTGCCAAAGGTTTTGGTACAGAAAATTAATGAAGCAATCGCAGCAGGATTTTTCACAACCAAAGCTGACTTTTTGAAACAAAGCATCCGGCATGAACTAGAGCGGCAAACACTTCTCGATCAACGAAGAAAGGAGCAGGGGATCACTCAATGATCGACGAACAGAAATACCCTCGCACGGCCAAGTTCCTTCGCGAGCATCCCGGCATGGATCTGGATGCAGCCATAGCTTACCTCGAACATTTCGAACGCTGAACTGATTTTTCAAGGGGAGTGGTGAGGCGTGGATAAAGAAGGACTATTATTTTTTTTGGGGCAATTCGTCACCTTAGTCAAGGATGATTGCGGAGTACCTTTCATTGTCGATGGAACCATAAGAGAAGTCTATGATTCATCAATTCTTTTTAACACCAATGGCAAACTTATCGTCATTGATTTTAGCAGGATCAAGGAAGTAAGGCCGTGGCGAGGGAGGGAATACCGATGAAAAAATGTCCCTCCTGCGGTTCTACAATGGTGATCGCGGTCCTATCTGGTGTTTACTACTATGCATGTTCATTCTGTGATATCTACATTCCCCGCGATGATTTCAGAGGGAGGTTTAACGATGACCGATGAACAGCTCTGCCCGAACTGCGGAAGCATAAACCGAGAACGAGACATAGAGGACGGCGTAGTCTACATGTGCCTTGATTGCGGATTCAAAACGGGGGACTAGAGCATGGCGCACCCTGGAACAAAGAAAAAGAAAAAAACTCCACCAGCAACTCCACCAACTCCACCAGTGACTCCACCAACTCCACCAGTGACTCCACCAACTCCACCAGCATACACGCCAAAGGACATCCTGGACAAATGGGCAACGGACATTCTCCAAGATTACGCGACCTATGAAGATAACGGGGTAACTAAACCAAATGGAAAACTAACCGAATACTATACACCAGAAAAATACAGCCCACACATGGTTCTCTGGAAACCACCAGCAAATTGCATCAGACTTGAGTTTGAGAATGATGATAAAAAAGAAAATGAAAGGATAATCTCAGAGATAGAATCAAATGCAAAAATCCTCGGTATCGATTACTGCATATCACGTCATAAAGGATGCAAAAGCCCATATTTTAATTCATTCAACTTCACCGACGTATTGACCCCTGAAGATATGAAAATCGCAAGAAATATCATGATCGGATATCTTCTACCAGCGAGATACAAAGAAGCATTGGATAAAAGCAACTTGGGGTGGACATGGAGCCCCGTCATAGGACACAAGCATTGGAAAAAGAAATACCATGGGGCGGTACATGAAATAATCAGAGGAACGAATCCATTAGAACACAGCAACAAATTCCCCAAAGAAGTTTTAAAGGCACTGAAAAAAATAAAAGAAAAACATAAAAATGTTCTATTCAAAACACTTCAGGATAGCAGATGGGTCGAAGATTTCCTCATAAATTATTGCACAACACACAAACTCCCAGAAGGGAATAGGCACAGGGTAATAGAAAAAAATCTTTGTGCATTACTATTCCAACGAACAGATAAAGAACAGATAAAAAATTGCTATCTGCTCACACAAAGAGGAGACACAGAACCAGATACAACAGAATCCTGGATGAACGCTATAGCTAACGATAAATATGTTGATGTACGCCCCGATGAACTTTTCAGCTATATCCGAGATTATAATATCGAATACATAATTCCAAATGACGCCACGGGAATACCAGAAGAAGCATTCCCCGATGATGACGACATGCGGATTCTTTCAGATCCAAAACTTATGTTCAACATCATCGAAGAGGTACACAAACAAGGAGTAGTAGGAGAAGACTCATCAATAATCGTACTCATCAACAAAACAAACCTACGACTCGTAAAACACCATGACCCCACCAGCAGCAACATGCTCGTAAGCGACCTCACAGGATCAGGAAAAGATATCCTCGTAAAAACAACCCTGAGAGTCATGCTGCCGGAGAAAGACCTCATCCACCGCACCAGATTCAGCGACAAAGCAATTGAATACTACTGCGAAGGAAAAGATAAAACCTTCACATTTGATGGAAAAGTACTCTATCTTGAAGACCCAGAGGACGAACTCCTGAAAAGCCAAGCATTCCGCGTTCTATCATCAGGGCAGAACAAAGTAGATGTCGTCAGAGATCAAAAAATACTGGAGCTAACGGTCAAAGGAAAACCAGTTATCGAAGTCACTAGCATGAACGCCAGCATAGATGAAGAAGGAGGCAGACGATGGGATGGAATCAAAATAGATACGACGCCAGAACTCACCGAGCTAGTCATCGAGAAGAAACTCCAACTCGCAGAAGGAATCATAAAAAAACCAATGCCCCCCATGGTAAAAGCAATACAAAAACTGAAACCCTACGAGGTCGTCATCCCATACGCGACACAGCTCCTCCCATATTTCAAAGAGAACAGAAACATTAAGATGAGAACACAGGTAGGAAAACTCCTCGATTACATAAAATCAAGTGCCGTCTTCCATCAATACCAAAGGGAGAAAGATGAACAAGGACGAATCATAGCCAATGATTTCGACTACATGTATGGGAAGTTCATGTTCATCGCATTAGGAGACGCAGAAGGCGGAGTCCTAAACATCATCGAAAGAAGACTCTTGGAGATACTCAAACTGGCTCAAAGACCCTTATCTTACACTGAGCTTGTATCCCGTGGGCTAGGACGCTCTAAACAATGGTTGTATGACCATGATAACGACCTGATGAGCCGTGGGCTTATCGCCATCACAGAAGAATGGGACAACGAAGCCAACAAGCATGTACAGAAGATGTCAAACACGTTTGGCTACTCATCTGTGCCCCTCCCGAAAGGTTTGGTTTTATTTGGTTTTAAAGGCGATTTGGGAAACCAAAATAAGGAAGGTTTTAAAGGTTTTAATGGTTTTATTAATATTCTGAAAGAATTGAATGAAAATCGTATCCAGCATGGTCTTTCTAAAATCGATTTTGACGACATCGATGACAAAAAAATTCAAATGTCTCTCACTTCGCAAGAAAACCAAGAAAAACAATACAACCTTCCTGTTGGCGGTATTTTAAAACCACTTTACAACCACATAAAACCCCCCCTCAAATCCTCTCATTTGGGGCAGGATGGGGAGAGTAAAATCGTTTTAACCGATGATCTGCGGAAGTTCTGCGAAAAGATTGACTTGGAAGGGATGGATAGTGTGTATCCTAAAAAACAGGAGAAAGATGATAATGGTGAATGACAGAATAATCGTGTGTTCAAAATGTGGTGCGCTCTACGATCTGCATTACATAATGAACGTGAAAATGGAGAAAGGAGTTGTAAAAGAATTCGAATGTAAAAACTGCGGTATGGTTAAAGTCACATATAAAAATCTTGACCATTTCAAAGAAGAGAAGAGATCGGAGGCTCAAAATGACTTATCGTCGTGAGCGTCCTAAAATCAGAAAAATACTCGAAGGTCTTATGGATGATTACGGATGGTCTGTCAAGGAGCTTTATGATTTTACAAGATATGAATATGACGATCCTGATTCTACCGTTCCTTTTTGTTTATCTTCCAGCATGAGGATTCAGCTTAGGAAGATGATTGAGGATGAAGAATGATGCAACCTTTTCCTTTTTGGCCTGATCCGATACCCGATTGGAAGCCAGATGATGACGAAGACAATTAAGGAGTACTAAGGAAAATGAAAGAAGAAAAATCAGGGATAGTGATAAGCTATGAAAAAGAAACCCATGGAATATAAGATAGTATTAGGGCAGGTGGAACGCAACGGCATGCATTTGCTTGTAGCCAGGTGGGATGTTTCTTTCAGTAACGTGATAACATTGGCGTTGGATGCATTCCTGCGGCAGAAGCTTAATAGAAGTGATTACAAGTGTTTAACAGAGGATGATATCACGAACCAGCTTATCGGGGAAACAATCAACGCGAATCGCGGCGTATTCGGATATGATGCTGAAGTGAATCCTATCCCTAAGGCGAAACGGCATTACTTTGTGCCAGGTTGTTACGAAGGGATGATGGAATGATGTTCTTTTCGCATTGGCATTATACATTAGTACACCCAGGGGGGCTACATAAGGAATTATTTCCTTCCTTTGGAAGGATTCAAGGGTAAAACATGAAAAAATATTCAAAATTTATAGAAAATGATGATATCGATCTATCAAAATCAGAAATCAACGCACAACGGATACTAGCACGCTGCCATCTTCGGAATCAGGATGAAGGCGGTACGTTTTCTCTTATCACAGGGAGCCAGGGCGCGGGAAAAACTGCGGTCCTATTATCATTTATGAATTATACACTGCAGCATCATGCAGAAGAAAAGGTGTTCTTCAGCAATTGTTTCAACAGCCCGCTGCAGTTTCCGAAGATAGGGAAAGGTAGGTATCATATTATGGTGGAGAAAGATTCAGGTATTACATTCCATGATAGGGACCAGCGGCTGAAGCCGATATACCCTGATGTTACTGTTTTTAATGATTTCCAGGATTGTTTCGATAAAGCCAGGCCTGGTATCGCTAGCGCCGTGTTCTTCAAGGATAGGATGATGTGGATGGATTTCGTTCATTTCCTGCGGGGCGTGGGTGAATGGGTGAACCTGTATATCGATGAACTAAGTGAAATTAGTCCGCAGTTTCAGTCTGGCGCAGTGTTTCATAAGATCGGTAGGTTTGCTTCTGATCTGAAGGAAACCAGGAAATGCATGATAAATATTCATACGAATACGCAGAGTGTTTCTGATATTGATCCCAGGGTTCGCAGCAAAGCGATGGTTAAGATTTATCTGCCTGGGGCGCGCCCTGAAACAAATAGCAGGATTCAACAGAAGGCGATCGATAACCTTCTGGAAAACCCTGAAACAGGGAACGAAGCCTACCTGGAATTTAGCGGGAAGTTTGGGAAAACCATTTTTAAGGATATCTACAAACCCATTAAGGGTGTTCACTGGGAAGCGCGATCACCATGAAAACCAAGGATGAACGGCAGGTTAGGTATACTTTGGAAGATTGCCTGGTGAATCAGCGGAAGCTTGTTGAATTGCTGAAGCTGGTGATGCAGGAAAACAGGGAACTGCGGCTTAATGAACGGGAAGATTTCTTCAGGATGCTGCCGAAGGCACTACTAACGCAGGGCGCGATAAGCCCCTGCAGCATGGTGATGGGGAAGGGCTGGTTCACGTTTGAATCTGTGCAGGCGTTAGCGTTGCGCCTGGCTGATCTTACAACGAATAAAGTGATATTGCGAACTATGAAGCCCGAACAGGTTGAAGCAACCATCCCGATAAGTGATCTATGGCGTTTTTTGTATTCGAAGATGCTGTATTATTTTCCGCTGGCTGCTGCTGAAGCGTTGCATCTCAGTGGGGAGAATATCCCGCAGGTTCAGCAGGGTGCGTATTCGTTTTCATCCTCTGAAAGATTGGAGCGATAAGTATGATAGAACAACAGAAGGATATCCCTGATGATGTTATCAGGATTCAGCAGGCATGGATCAAGGCGATTAACAGGGTTGCGGAAGCGTTAGCATATCGTTTTAAAACTGATAATATGGATCAGGCTTCCCAGCTTTCGGGTACTGAAACTGTTATTGAAAGCATTATCGCGTTTCAGTGTTTGTTGGTTGATTATGGTGAAGCGTTGGTTCGTACTGATGTTATGCGATGGTTTGATGAACATAATGAAGATTTTAAGAAAAAGGGTTCTAATTATCAGAAGATGATGCTGTATCGCAGATGGTTTGAATTTATGGTTCAAACGATGAATAAGTACGGTTTGTTATTTGATTCGATGCCCAGGGGCTATAGTAACGTTGAAATGAAATCAGTCTCGTGATCTTTTATTTTTCTATTTTTTTCAAAATCAAATTAATTTTCATCAAGTATTACCCTCGAATGAATTAAAAGAAGAAAAGGAGAGAGTTGTTTGGGGGGGGGGATTACCTTATTAAAACAATAGGTCCAAATACGAACCCTGTTGCTGTATCGAATATTTGCGAGGCCGTTTTCCGACATCAATCCATCTCTGAATCCAATGACAAATCTTGATTTTTTACTTATTTGCCTCCGGCGAATCCGAAAATCAAGAACCACCAGATATCTTTGCTTATCTTGTCCTCTTGCCATCCCTTGATCGCAATAGTAACATTGTAATGCCCTAGTCCAAGCCATACTGCTTCTACTTCTCTTGTTTCACCAATTGGAATTGTAATTGGTGGTCTTTCAATTATTTTAGTTCGATTTGAATTCAGGTTTTGTATCGTGATAGTCACTAGTATATCTTCTGCATCAATAATTCCGCTTATCTCCTCAAGAGTTATCACTATGCTAAGCCGTTTAAATCTAATATCTTTTATTTCAACATTTTTGACTTTTTCACCAGTTATAGACACATCGTCAATCATCCAACATCCAGCTGGCCCATAAATCAATTGGTTCCAGTAATAATGCCAAGCAAGTCGTATAACGTGGCCAGTATATCCAGAGAGATTTATTACTATTGGTACTTCATTAAAGTTCCAACCAGGCCCAGCAGGTCCGCCCTGGCATTCATCAAAGTCGTATTCATCATCATGGACCAGATCTGCAAGGAGTTCCCAATCTCCACCATCCACCGAAATCTTAACATAGTCATGTTGATTTGGATTTTCTGCCCACAGTCTCTTCATCGTGTAGATAGAATAAAATGTGAGAATCGCATCCCATATTGTGAGGTCAATTTCTGGAGTGATGAGCCACTCGTCCTGTATATTTTCGCCAACAGATCCATCGCTCCACCATAGACCAGCACAATAACTACCACTAGCTGGTAATGGATACATACTGGCATCAAACTGGCTCCAGTAGTGAGTCAAACTTGGTAAAAGAAAATTGGAGTAAAGACAAATCCCCTCAACATCCCATCCATCCCCAGGTACCTTATAATAAGGATCATCTGGATCAGCGATCCAATCTTCTTCAAAGCCAGTATTAAAAAGCACAACTTTTTCTCCTTGAACTTCGACACCTTGGACGACATTTCTAGTATTATAATTTCCCATGTTTCCATCTGTAGATAATGCAGATCCATTTACTATTTCTTCACTTCGACTATAGTAGTATGACGCACTTGCCACCGGTGTCAGCATTACCAACACTATCAAACAACAGACTAATATTTTTAGTTCTTTCCTCATATTTTTCCCCCTATGTTATTATTCCTAGATAAAAAAACAAACAACCTAATCTCCGCTCTAGCACTATTTCCAGCTTGATCATAGGCTATGACCGTTAATATATGAGGCGCGAATATCGAAATAATGCTCCAATCCCATTCATATGGTTCTTCAGTATCACTTGCCACTAGATTTTCGACCCAGAAATTTACATTACCTATCCCTGTAGTTTGATCTTGCGCATCAACAGTAACTGTCATCTTGCCAATTAATATACTCCACTTGATGATTGGTAGATGTATTATTTTCGTGTTGAAGATATAAAGATATCCAGTCATTGGCGTTTCGATGCTAACCGTTGGATTTGTCGCATCTATCTTAAATTCAACAGACTTCTCATCTTCCTCATTGCCAGCTTTATCAATTGAATAATAGTAAACAGTGCATTCACCATCATCACTCACTGTAAAGGGATTAGTATATTCCTTCCAGCCTCCCTCATCAACTCTGTAACAGGTTACATTCACGCCAGATGCAGCATCTGTTGAGATTAATTCTACCTCCACCCCACTCACATACCAATCATTATTGCCTTCATCGCCAGTTAATTTAGGTGTTGTTGCTGTTGGTGTTCGATCTATTTTTATTTTAAAAGATTTAGTATCTTCTGTATTTCCAGCTGTATCAATTGAATAATAGTAAACGGTATGGTTGCCATCGCTTGGAGTAAATGGTCCAGCATATAGTTTCCAGGTACCATTATCGATCTTATATGCTGTTAAATCGATACCAGATTGATTATCAGTAGCAGACAATACGACTGTAACAGTGCTTACATACCAGTTATTGTTTCCATCAGGCTCCGGTGGGATAAGTGTATAGGTGGTGATGGGGGGTTCATGATCTTCTCTGGGCGTATATGCTAAGTTGGATAAGGGGATTTCACACCAGCCCTCGCTTGTGACAGTATAGGGTTCGCTTGTGAGGAGGTTTCCAGGAAGATTAGGTTCTCCTTGACTATAAATTTTGATATTCCCTGAATGTGTCTTACTTGTCCCCGGTACCACATAATGATACCATTTGACCACGACAATCTTCCAATTCTCATAAAATCTCAGCTCACCTGGTGTCATACGGATAGCTCCTTCCCAGGTGCCACCACTACCCATACCAATTCCCTGATAGTTATTACCATCATCAAAATGGATCCAGATCTCACTCAATTTTTCTGCTTGTTGTGGTTGTACGGAAGTATAGCTTGTGCTTAACCATACAGCTTTCATGGGTGATTGTACCTCTGAAATATTTCCCATTGCAGCTGTTGATGAAAAAACTATTGATGTTGCTAACAATAAAATACAAATGGTTTTTAAAATATTCTTTCTCATCATTTTTCCCTCAATTTTTCGGAAGAATAAAAAAAATTAAGAAGAGAGAAGAGGAGTGAAAGCATGTTCATTCCGTATTGTGTGTTTGTCTATAGAGCAGCATCTGTTTGAGTATCTGCATGCTTGAGTAATTGTTGTTTTGTTGCTGGCTGTTGGGCGTGTATTCGAGGGAGCTTACAATTGGACTCATGGCTGAGTTACCGGCGGCATCGTAGGCGATCGCTTGTGAGCTCGTGGTTGGTTTACCATTGTATTGGAACTCGTAGGGTGCGGTAGTGTCATTCCCGACCAAGATGCCATCAACATAAAACTCTACCAACACGATACCACTTGTTGCATCGGTGACGGTTGCTACGCACAACCATTTGGTTTTCAACACGTTCAATGGTGTAAAGGTGTAGTCAGTGAATTGTGGTGCGGTTTTGTCGATATTGAATGATACAGTGGCTGTTGGTTCGATATTGCCTGCTTTATCAACTGAGTAAAATTTGACTGTATGGTCGCCGTTTTCACTTACAGTAAATGGCACGAAATATTTCTGCCAGTTACCATCGTCGATTTTATACATTGTATATGTATCTTCAGTATCTATAGAAATTGTGTCAGAATTTAAAGATCGAACTTTGTTTTCAGTTATAAGTGTTATTCGAACATTACTTACATACCAGTTGTTTTCTCCATCTGGAGTAGCTGGGTCGAGATAAGCTGTAGTCTCAGGAGCAGTATTATCGACAGTAAACGTTGTATATGATTCATCAGAACCCATGTTGCCCCAATAATCTTCGGTTGAAATCCTAATTATATAAATTGTGCTGTCTGGATATCCTGTAGTATTCCATAGATATGCGCCATCGTTTATTTCATCAGATGCTAAAATCTGCCAAGATCCTCCACATCTGTATTTTATTGTTATTGGAAGGTCAATATCTGGAGTGTAATCATCGGTGGCATTCCAGAGGATAATTACTTCTCCACGTAGATATTCTCCACCAATAGGATAAAGTAATTCTACTTCCGGTGAATTTGTGTCTATCCCTCTGACAAACCTCCATACTTCTGACCAGCTTCCAATCAAACCGTTATTATCAACGGCTCTGACTCTCCAATAATAACTACCACTTGTCAGCAGTGTGACCGTATATTCTGAGTCAGCAGATGTCACATTAAAAACAATATTAGCAAAGTATCTATCTGTTGCAATTTGGAATGTGTAATAATCTATTCCGTAACGATCATAAGCATCAGTCCAGTTAAAAAATATTGTAGGGGGTATTTGTAACATGGAGTTATTTGCTGGTTCTATAAGATCCGGTGTTGTCGGTGGTGTCAAATCTAATTCGATTGTAACATTCCAGGTCTCAGACCAATTGGTTGTATAGTTTCCAACTATTGCTCTTACCTTCCAATAATAGGTATCGAAGGACATATTTGTAGGAGGTGTATATTCGGATTCTTCGAGAGACGTTTGATTTATCACCATACTGGTAAATCCAATATCTGTAGCTACTAGGAGTGTATAGCGCACTTCATAGATGGGTACACAATCCCCCCAATCGAAGGTAGGCATATGATTGTCAATGTGGCTGCCATTTACTGGTGATAATAATTCTGGAGCAGATAAAATCGGGGTCATTAATGGATATCGATCTTTATTTGGTGGTGTCATCCCTGTGATATTATATGGTGTGTCACCAATGCCATCACTGCCAGAAATATTTTGGCCAGGGCCTGAAAAATTGTCACTACCAATATAATCACTCCAGTAGTTTCCACCAGAGGGATAGCCATTATCACATATAGTTAATGTTCGAGCATAGGCATTCATCGGTACATTTACAAAATTGTTATGATGTATTACATTACCTACTATTTTCGTAGCGGAATAGATGCCATAAAGACTGTTGTTGTATATATCGCAGTATATGATGTTATTGTTTGAAGCAGCAGTGGTGAGGTAGATGCCATTTTGATTGTTGTATAAAGTGCAGTTTATGATTTTATTGCTTTGAGAACCGCTGAGGTAAATGCCATATTGACTGTTGTATGCATCGCAGTGTATAATGTTGTTGTTTGCAGAACTGGCGGTGAGGTAGATGTTGCCATATGGATTGTTGCGTGAAGTGCAGTTTATGATTTTATTGCTTGGAGAACCGCTGAGGTAAATACCATAAAAACCGTTGTTGTATGCATCGCAGTTTATGATGTTGTTGTTTGAAGAACCGGTGAGGTAGATACCCATACTATTATTGTATAAATTACAATTTATGATATTGCAGTTTTGAGAACCGGTGAGGTAGATTCCATATACATTGTTGTATAAATCGCAATTCGAGATGTTACAGTTTGAACAACTGTAGAGGTAGATGCCAGAGCTACCTCCATGGGAACTAACATTTGATATTGCTAAATTAGGAGTGTTCACTAGCAACATACCACATATATCTAAATTTTTTACTGTTATTCTTGTACAAGAAACCAGCCCCAGATAACCTAAACTATGCGTTTCATTAAATTCATAGTCACTTTGCTCAACAAGGTAATAAATTGGTTTCCCATTGATCGTATTTGAAGTATCTATATCCTGATAGAAATCATGATTAGACCCGCCTTCAACATAGAAATTAAAGTCATTGTCGTAGATACTATTCCCTCTTAAGTAGCAGTCTGGAGAACTCTTGAGATAGATGCTATAATGATTGTCATATAGCCTGCAATTTATGATATTGTTGTTTTGAGAGCCGGTAAGGTAGATGCCATATTCATTCTCATAAAAATTACAGTTTGTGATGTTGTTGTTTGAGGCAGCAGTGGTGAGGTAGATGCCATATTTATTCTTGTGAAAATTACAGTTTGTGATTTTGTTGTTTTGAGAACCGGCGAGGTAGATGCCGGTAATGCCACTCCTTGCAGTGGATAAACTGCAATTTGTGATGTTGCAGTTTGAAGAATATCGAATCTCTATATTATATCCATTATCTCCGTATAATGTAGCAGTGTTGTTTACATCGCAATTCATGATATTACAGTTTGAAGAACTGTAGAGGAGGATGCCCGTACCATCGTTATGGAAACTAACGTTTGATATTGTTGAATCAGATGTGTTCACTAGTAACAAACCCCACACATCTGAATTTTTTGCTGTTATATTCGTACAGGAAATCAGCCCTAAATAACCAAAGTTATATGTTTCATCCAATATTATATTCTCTTGCTCAACGAGGTAATAAATTCGTTTCCCATTGATTTTATTTGAAAAATCTATATCCTGATAGAAATCACTAATAGTAGAAATAGTAGACCCACTTCCAACATAGAGATTTAAGCTATTATTGTAGATCCTATTCCCTCTTAAATAGCAGCCTGAAGAAGAACCCTCGATGGAGATGGCCCAGCCAGAATTGTTGTAAACTTTGCAGTTCTCGATCTTGATATTTGTAGAATCCCAGATGCGAAGACCCCAACTATTGTTGTATACATTGCAGTTCGTAATACAGTTGTTAACTTGCTTGAGCCCTCTAACGAAGATGCCATAAAAATTGTTGTATATCTTGCAGTTTATGACGTTGCTGTTTGAACAAGTGCTGAGGGGAGCAATACCATACCCAGTGTTATAAACACTACAATTTATAACGTTATTATTTGAAAAATAACCAATACCATTTCCACTGATTCCAGTGTTGTAAACATTGCAGTCTAGGATGTTGCAGTTTTTAGACCAGGAAGTTAAAATACCAAGCAGAGTGTTGTAGACCTCACAGTTCGCGATGGTGCAGTTTGGAGAATACCAAGTTTGGATGCCATAACCAGAACCAGCTTGAGTAGTGTTGTATACCTTGCAGTTCGTGACAGTGGAGTTTGAAGAAAAGAAGAGGTAGATGCCGTATCCGCCATTCACCACTGTGAATGTACTGATGTTAACTCTACTCACATTCACGTAAAAGACGTGCCCAGTTGTTCCAGTGCCATCCACGATCACGTTCTCTCTGCTTTCACCTACTAAATTGACGGTTTTATTTACTTTTACACGTTCCGCGTATGTGCCGTTATAGACGTAGACGGTATCGCCAGCAGTTGCATTATTAATTCCTTTTTGAATTGTTTTCACATGGGTCGCATCATACCATTCTGGTGGACGGTTATCGTCGACATAAATAGTCCCCCCCCGTGTTTGCGGTAAAACCTTAGTATTACCCCTATACAGATCGATATTATTATCTATTGTTGATGCTAAAGGAACATCTGCGTTATTTTTCTCTGTACTATCAACATTACTTTTTTCTATGCTATTAAAAGCATCACCATTAGTAGATTCTACTACCTTTTTTCCGTCACCAGTAGTCCCGCCATTGGATGTTACTCCAACCGTCCCAAAGTTAGCAAACGCGGCTGACCCTGGCAGTATAAACGCTAAGGCAATAGTGATTGCTACAGCAGCCTTCCAAAAAATAATTTTTCTTTCTTTCATAATATATACCTCCGTTCCAAAGTTAAAAGTTGAATATTAAATGTATAAAGAATTATATAAATCTTTTGACAATAAAACCAAAAAATATTAAAATTTGACATAGATACTATCATTATGACAAAAGATGAGAATATAACAAAGAACATTTGGAAAATTTTAGATAGGAACCCTAGTATAACAAGGAACTTAAGCCTCGGTATAATAAGCTTGAGCGCACTTGCCAGATATTTAATCAAAGAAGAAAAGATCGATGCAACCCTGGACTCCGTTATAAGTGCTATAAGACGATATAAAATTGAAACATACGAAAAGATATTTGAAAACGCACGAAAGGTTATAAAGAAGACCACTGTCATATCCACAAGAAGCCCGCTAATAAACATCTCCGTTGTCAAAGATACCGAAGTTCAGATCAAACTACCACAACTTTTCTCTATCATACACTATAACACGGGAGATGTTTTGAGAATTATCCAAGGAGAGGGATCCATAAAAATAATTGTAGATACAAAAAATCTAAAGAAAATAGTAGATCTTTTTTCAGAAAAAAATATCTTAAAAATAGACCAAAAACTAGGCGAGATTACTATCCATATGCACCCGAACGGTAAATACACACCGGGAGTTCTCGCACTTCTATCAAATGAACTTGCACTAAATGATGTCAATGTTATAGAAGCTATGAGTTGTTTTCCGGAATGGATATGGTTCGTAGATGAAAATGACCTTCAAAAAGCATATAATGTACTCTATAACCTTTGGAAGGATTCCTGAAATACTTATGAAAACATTACGATGCCATAATCATAATTGTCATACCACGTTTCACTCTTCGTAACCATATCCCAAATGCAGGTGAGCATCTTTCTGTTCATTATAACCATTGCCTTGTTTAATCCTTTTTTCTTTTCTAACCGATGATTCAATTTGGTTATCGGACCCTCAGGACAATGTCCATTATAGATCAGCCTAGGAAATCATACCGTGACTGCAACAGCATAACGATTTAGCAGGGAATTTACAGAGTCAATCGATGAGTACACCAGTGGAACAAATACAAAGTATCAATTCAGTTCAGTTACAAATTTTACAACGGTTAATGGAACTAGGTCTTCGCAGACAACTACTTATATAATTTATTTTTTCTTTTTTATCATTTGATTCGCACAAAAAACCATTGAGTTTTTATAAACCGTGTCAATGCTTGTCCGATACTAATATATAAAGATATCATTTTAGAGGAAAAATCAAGGCATCAACACTATAATAATAACTAAATCCTGATACAGCTATCTTTACTTCTTCAACAAGTCCGAGGCTTGATTCCTGTTTTAGTATATATTTTGAGTAAATTTAGAGCAACAAACAGAAAAAATGATGGTTTTTTACTTGTATCGGTCAAGCATTAACACGGTTTTAAGACTCAAGGTTTTTTGAGCAGCAATTGACAATTGATAAATCTACAATTTCATATCTTCTCTTTTTACCTCTGATTTTTAGGTTCTATGGAATATAATAGGGTTCTTGTGCAGGACGCCAGTCGAAATTCAGCCAAGGGAGTAGAATGTAGTTAATTTTGATGATTCCAAAAATAGGTTTGGGTAGGAAACGTGGGCTGTCCCAATAATTACCCTCCCAGTGGTTTTTCCGTTGTAAGAAGGAAAGTTGCAGGAAAAACGCTTGAACCCTTGCACCGTCAATAAATGTATTTCTGAGAAATTGGTTATCAGTTGCATTTAGGATGAGAATAGCCACACCGCTCTTATTGAGGTAGTTCTCTATTACATAATTGTTTGATGTACTTTCGATTCCAATACCATTATTAGTATTACTAATCTGGTTGTGTTGAATTGTGTTTCCTTCAGAAGTAATATGTATACCAGATGTTCCGTAGTTGATTGTATTGTTAGAAATAATATTATCTTCTGCTTGGTACCCACCTATATTAATGCCTATAGTATTGGCTGTGGCATTATTATCAGAAATAATATTCTCATGACAAGGCCAATCAATCATAATTCCGATTTGATTGTAATACACTGTATTATTAAAGACCCGGTTGTGGCTGCCATTATTGATTGAAATTCCCCAATAATTAGAGTGAACAATATTTTCATAAACCGAGTTATTGGAACAATGAATGACATCTATCGCACCCCACATACTATTGTAATAGACAACATTCTGGTATATCTCATTATTACTTCCAAAGTGAAGAGCGATCCCTCTATTATCACTTGAAAACACTATGTTCTCATATATTACACACTCGTTTGCATCAAAAAGACAAATTTGCCCAAAATGGTCCTGTGGATCATTATTTTCAAATAATCGACAAGAGGAAATAACAATATTATATGAGTTTGTCTCCGAATATATCCCATGCTTTGTTCCTCTCGTGATACTGAAACCTTCTATATGTACCGGATTTGTTTTGATATTAATCACAATCCCATGTTGACTTCCATCAATATATGTGGAATTTCTATCCTCCCCATACAAATGAATGGATTTATCAAGTATAATATTCTCGAAATATATTCCTCTATAGACATATACTGTATCCCCATTGGAAGAAGCATTTATCGCATCTTGAATTTTTGTGTAGTTCCCAGGTCCACTCCCACCAACGTACAACCAGCCACGATCCATTGGTTTAGGGTGTGTCGATTGGTTTCCATTGATTGCGGATACGATACTCGATCCAACCATCAAAACGATTATTCCTAAAACAACAGCCTTCATTACCCAACTTTTTTTCTGCATAAGACGTTCACTCCCCTAAATAACGGATTTTATAAGTGTTGTTATCCTATAGATTCATTTAAATGTTTGGGAAAGATAAAAATTCAAAACAGATGGATGAGAGCCGATTTTCTTTCTTTAAAACATATTCTTAGAAACAGAAGCATTAACACGGTTTTAACTTGTTTTATGTTAATTAATGACATTAGATAAATCTACAATTTCATACGTTCTCCTTAACTTAATCATTTTTTATTTTATTGTTTACAAAGCAAAATTGGTAAGTATGAAACGCTCCCGCTTAACCCAGTGCACATGATTATCTCGGTAGTGAACCCGTTGATAGAGAGGGTACAACTCGCCTGGCGGGTCAATGGAGACTACATCGTTGCCCTTGATAATAAGCGTGTAAGGAATGCCACCAATGGTTGCCTCCACAGTGCGTTCAGAGATGGGAAAAGTAAGGACGATTTGGCTCCCATTTTCTACACGACCCACTTGCGCGTAGCGTCCTTGGAAGGTGAGTTCTCTGGACTGCCCATCCACGGTACAGGATGTCTCCTCCGGTCTCGCCCACTCGGGGATGCGTATTTCCAGGTTGCAGATCTGCTTCATCCTCACATCTACTCGGCCTTCATACGGTATATAACTATCCACATCTGCCCAAGGCGATGCACGGTTGAGCAGGAGATTTACGCTGAGTGTCCCGTTCTTGAACCTCACTATTTTCTCCCAAACGTAATAGAGGGCTCGTGCGCCATTGCCGGTGCAACAGGCAGAAATGGCAATTGAACCACCGTTGTGGAAGTCATTAGCAATAGCCCAACCAGCAAAGGATCCTATGGCTCGCTCGGAAATATGGTCTCCGGTTTCATTCAGCCCTACTGAGGTGGGCGGTAGTGCTGTAGCTATCTGGTCAATCCAGTCGCCCCGTCTCATTTGGTTTTCAGCGAACTGATTGCGTACATAGCGATCCACATCGTCCCAATAGTCGCCTTGCCCTGCATCAGTTAGCGTTAACGCCAGGAGGATCATGTCTGCCACGCAGCATGTTTCGCAGTCTACAATCGTGCGGTTGTCCGGCCAGTCGTCTATATACTCGGGGAAGAATCCGACCAACGGAGAACCAGTGGAACGGGCGTATTCGTACCCTTTCTTTGCAAAAGCTGCAAACTCGTCATCGCCAGTCGCTAGAGCATACTCTGAGATTGCAAGTAGGGCGTTGGCATTGTGGTGGAAGTGGAGGGCAGGCCCCATCTCTGATGGATGGCGAGCCAGGAAGTGCCCGTTGCCATCAAATACCTGTCCGTAATCTTTCAGGTAGCGCGCCAGTTTTGCTGCAAGTTCCTTCGCAGTGGAAGAGCCGGTTAACAAATACAATTGGGTCACACCTTGAAGGTTCCACGCGTGATATGTAGCATTCCAACCAGTCGGCATTGCTCCTTGATCGTCGGGAAAGTAACAGTAATCGCTTTTATTTACCACCGCGCTCAAAATGCTATCCAACGCTTGTTCCGTTATCTCTCCCCAACATGGGTCTTTTTCCAGTCGGTAATTGATTGCCATCCATGCTAATTGCCTTCCTCCATCTGGGCCGTAGAGAACCGACTTAGATTCTATCAACCACCTTAGGAACATCTCCCGCCATCGTTGGTCTACATGTTTGTTCAGCTGGCTCCCGGTGATAATCCGCATTAGCACCAACCCTTCCATGAACTTACCGTAGAGCGATTCTTGCCTGAACAATACAGGTGGATTCCGGTGAATATCCCCATAGAAATAAACAGAGTAGTTATTCTCTGGATTGGTGCAACGGGTGAGTGCGTTTATTGCCAATTCGGCTCGCTCCTGGAGATCCAGAGTATCTGGTACCAGAGATTCATAGCGCTCGCCTTTCACTGCAACACTTCGAGAGAAAAAGCTTTGGTCAATTTCACCATTATTAAAATCGTAGGGATATATATCACTATTATCACCTATTCCGTCGCTGTCGCTGTCTTTCCATTCTTCTATATTGTCTGGAAAAACATCAGGATTAGCACCATTTGAATTATCTCCATAACCATCATAATCCCCATCAGCCCATTGAGTTGCATCATTAGGAAAAACATCTATATTATCTGGATAACCATCTCCATCTGTATCTTTCGCCTCATTAGGAGTTGTACAACCACTTAAAATTCCTATTCCAATAACCATAAAAACGATCAGCATTGCTATTATTTTTCGCATAACTTTTGCCTCCACTCTAAGGTTTTGTAACTATTCTTTTCTTAAAAACATATCCTTAAAAACAGAAGCATTGACACGGTTTTAACGAATGGTTTTTGTACGAATCATTCAGAGATTTGGAGTATTAGAGGATAATCTCGAACTAATAAATTTGGAATCGTTAAATTAGTCTTATTATTAAAAGATGATAATTGTTGTTCATATCCTTCTATGACATCAATCGCAATCACTTTACTAGCTTCAACTCCATTTATGATGATTGTGGTATTTACTCTAGTATCATTTTCTATAGCGACCCCATCTGTCCAAAGTGCAATGAGAGTGTTGTTGTTAGGTAGTGAGAAACTATAACTCTTTATATTCAGTGCCTTGCTGTGTATCTCTATCTGTAGATTGATAGTATTGGCTCCAGCCATGATAGCGCATAAATTTCGGACTGTAGGGAAGGATACAGGACGAAGGCTGGACATTCCACCATACGTTATGTCAACATCCATGCCCAAGTGCATTACAATGCCTCGGGTATAGTACTTAGCGCATATAGTATCGTTATATATCCAAGGATCATTGGATGCCCAGAAGCATTCTGGACTGTACCATGTCAACTCATCACCCCTACATTCCCCTTTAAATCCATGTAATGAAGACTCATTCTTAATCTGCTGTACAACAGATGGATATTCATAATAATACTGTTTGTGTTCGTCGTATGCTGGTGAGGTTCCATACATGGGATGCCATGCAACTACATCCACCAACGGCATAATTTCTGACCTGAGAATATTAAGTAAATATGAGTATTGCTGTGTTTGGCGTATATAGGAGATACTACCCACCACGATTTTCGCCTGTGGATATTCCTGGCGAATAACAGGGACGGTTCGCTTAACAAGGTTTATGTAGTCAGCCACTTCGATATATTGTACCGGGAAGGCGTTGTTATCGGGCTCATTCCAAATTTCGAAATAACTGATGCGGTCCTTGAAATGGTGAACGATGAATTGCACATACTCAAGGTAACGTTGAATCTCTTCTTCCGTCTTGAACCTTGAGGAAATTTCTCCCCATCCTTGGGGATGGTTTGCCTTGTCCCAAAAACTGAGAACATAAGTGATGGTTATGCCACTGGCTACTAGGTCATTGATGTGTTCATCGTGTGCTGGATCTATGTAAAACTCGGACTCGCTCCAATTCACCACGTTCCATTCTATCTCGTTGATGGATAATCTACCACGCTTCAGACCCATATTTAAGATCTGCTCGTTGGTCCAACCGCTAAAGTCTTGCAAGGGCAATAGATTACTCCAGACGCCCCCAATGCGGTTGTCCATAAGTTCTCGTGATTGTTTAGGTTGGAGTTGAGTTATGGACCGGGTATTTCCCGTCTGAAACCATTCGAATCCCTCTACACCATTATTAAAATCGTAGGGATATATATCACTATTATCACCTATTCCGTCGCTGTCGCTGTCTTTCCATTCTTCTATATTGTCTGGAAAAACATCAGGATTAGCACCA
>Ga0315285_10001772_pt1 | contig 22658 bp, 15 predicted proteins | sample YL17G09_36_MG_FD_203698 | JGI IMG/M metagenome (GOLD analysis project Ga0315285, IMG submission 203698) | Sediment microbial communities from Yellowstone Lake, YNP, Wyoming, USA - YL17G09_36 | ecosystem: Environmental > Aquatic > Freshwater > Lake > Sediment | place: USA: Wyoming | collected... | reverse complement strand
TAGGCAAGGAATCCCTTGAGCGGAAGACCGTGCCACTTCCGGAGCATGGACGCTACAGGATTCTCTGCACAACCGATCCACTGGCACCTCAGCGGATTCTGGACCTGGACGACGTACACGAACCTGAGGCGGAAGCCATCGTGAACGAGCGTAGAGCGGCGAGGAGACCCGGCTCAAAGGGCAAACCCCCTGAGGAAGTGGAGCCTGTGCCGCCATGGATTGTCGAATTGAAGGACCAGCCCATTCTGCTCCCACGCACGGGCGAGCGAATCCGAGTGTTGTCAGTCGCTGAACGATGCATCCGTGCACAGGTCAGACAAGGAGAGAGACTGCACCTTAAATGGACCATCTATCCCGACAAGGAGCCGGAACTCAAGGCAGAAGGTTTCGCCAAATGGGATATGGAGGCACCCGAGGTCTCTCACGAGAGGGTATTTCTCGAGTTGCTAGGCGACTATCGCAGGGCATGGGATGCCCGAAGGGAGGTTCTGCGCTGCGGTTTCAAGGAAACGGTTGACGCGGAGAGAGCGTCAATGTCGAAATCGCTTCGGTTGCAGAAGCCGACCTTGAATGAGTACGGCACATTCGATGATACGGAGATTCGGGATGTCCCGATTGCTCCACGAACTGACAGAGACGCACAGGAATGGGCGGAGTGGACTCTTGAGCGCGAAATCACCGAGTACCTCGATGAAGGAGGTTATGCCGACTTAGTCCGTCGTGTCAGCAGCAATTTCCCGGATTTTGACGTCAAGTTGCCCAATCGGAGCAAGATGGCCGATCAGATCCGACGCAGTGCGACCGCGCGGGGCGGGTTGCTGCCGCCGGCATATTGGCACTTGCAGGCCCCATTGGACCTGGAAACGCAGGAGGTGGCCTTGTGAGCAACTGGCTCATGGAAATGACGGAGCCGCGCTCTTTCAGAGATGTTCCCCTTGGGCTTGCCTGGGTTCCACTTGCTTCGCATCAGACGTCGCCCGTGCCGCCGCTCAAACGTGACGCCGCCGTGTGGCCCACCGAGGAAACTGGTTTCGCTCGTTCGAGGATCGTCGAGGCCATCCGCTCCGCTGAGGATACTGTATGCATTTGCTCTTTCTTGTTCTATGACGAGGCCATCCGCAACGCACTCTTGGATGCCACTGGGCGTGGAGTCCGCTGCTATTTGCTGACAATGTCGGAGCAACACCTGCTCAAGGACCTGTCCCAAGAATCCGGGTTCGCCAGGAAACAGGTGGAGGAGCACAAGGCAACCCTAGACGCCCTAGCAGGTCGAGTCCTTGTCCGCACCGCCCAACACTTTCATTCGAAGTTCGTGGTTGTCGACCCGCAAAGCCCTGACAAGAGGGTCGCTTTCCTCTCCACAGCCAATCTCGCGGCTGATGCCCTGACGCGGAACGTGGAGGTCGTTGTTCCCCTGAAAGGCAATCTTGCGGAAGCTATCTTCGAACAGTTCCGAATCGGGTTCTGGCAGCAGAGTGAGCACGAGCTGTTCCAGCCAGGTCGCCTGGAGCCTGTGGGCAAGTCTGGCAAGAGGAAGCTGGCTTCTGACTTTCCGCCAGAGTTTCTGTTGACAACGCAGAGCTCACAGACTCTCAAGCAATCCCTATTGGACTTCGTGGAGAACATGCAGGATGATCTCTGGGTGTCCTCGTACAACCTCGACATGAAACACGAGGTTGCGCAGAACATGTTGAGGAGAGTCAAGGGGGGGCTGAAGACGCATGTCTTCGTCCGGCCCCGTGTAAAGAATATGGAGGCCGCCGTCGCGTTGATGCGGGCCGGTGCAGAAGTGTACGCCCACAAGTTCCTCCACGCTAAGGCGTTGCTGGGCAAGGTGGGCGGCAAAACGCACGGTATCGTGATGACAGCGAACGTGGAATCGCCCGGATTGGATACCGGGTTCGAGACCGGAATCCTTTTGTCTCCATCCCAGTGCGAGGGCCTCCGAACCTTGATGGAGTCATGGCCCCAGACATTCCACTTTAGGCTGGCGGAGAATCTATCTCGGGGCCAGGTGGAGGGTCAATGCCTTCTGTGGAACGGAAAGGAATTGCGTGAGGCGAAAGTGGGTGGGAAAATGGAGAAAGACCTTGGCTCGGTTCAGGCGAAATCGATCAACCTGATGGCGGAGACGAAACCTGCCGTGTTCCCCGAACCGGATGGGGGTGAGGTGTTGTCACTACCTCATGAAATAGTGTATCGCTGGACGGTCCTCCCGCCAACCCTGCCAAAGGGTGCTCAAAGACTGAAATCAGAAGGGAACATCAACCTCTTCCAACACAAAGAGAAGAAGTATGTTACAGTCAAGTCGCCCGAGGACGTTGAACGCGTCGCGCCCAAAGCGAAGGAGCTAGGCGCCGAGATGGTCGCGGAGTCTTCAAGTCTTGAGCCGTCAGGCAGTGATTGAGGCACCCAGAACCTTGGCGCACATCTGAAAATCCCTGATCACATCCTTCGCAATGGGAGTCTTGCCATCAAGGATGATTTCCACCCTCTCCGCCCCATAGTCCGCCGTGGTCTTGCCCGGCCACTCGCCGTACACCCATGTACCGAACGGCTCGATGACGACTACACCAAGCACGACAGCAAGGTCGTGGAGCAGGTGCCAGAGGGAATAGTGCAGGTCAACACCCTGCAACTCCGGGGCACCGGGGACCTTGAAGGAGAAGCACATGATCTGAGCGTTTTTCGCGTGGTCCACCATGTTCTGGTCCATCGTGAGAAGAGCAATGTCCACGTTCTTCTCCTGGCTGAAAGTGCCGTAAGCCTTCGCAATCAAGATGTCCCGGTCCTCTTTGTCGGAGGGGAAGTCCGCGCACGGGACAGAGAGGGCGTTGAGCGTCTTGTCTAGATGGTCGACCTCATTCTGGGCAAGTTTCGCTCTTCGTGCGACGAGAACGTTCCTCCCCCCTATCTCCCGAAGAATCGGTTCCTGTTCGGGGCGGGTGAACAGCTGGTTCAGTTCACCGCGGTACTTTCGCTTGATTTGCACGTCAACTTCGCGGCGGACTGCTTCGCAGAGCAGGAACTTGAAGTCCGGAGCACGAAGGGGACCGTTAGGGCCATCGATGGGGAAGTGCCTCGTGAACAAGCGATTGTAGGCGACGTTTGTGTCGATTGCGAGAAAGAATGGGCGAGCTGCTAATTCCGGACGATGTCGGTCCTGCAACGTTCTGCCCGCCCACGCCGCGAACTCTGCCAGGTTCTGTGGTTTCACCGCCCCTGAAGAGGCGAAGCAGTCGATGACGTGGTTCCATTCCGGAGCTTCTGAAATCATCTCTGGATTCCAGGAAGTTGCTGCCGATCGCGCCTCATAGAATTTCTGTTTGGATGTGGAGTTCCTGACTTTGAACGATGGGTCAACTGTGAAAAGGTCCGTGCCATATAGAGGATACCTGACGGTAATCACCCCGCGGCCGTGTCCGAAGAGCCGGTTCACCAGCGCCATCAAGAAGCGACTCGGCGTGTACCAAGTGCTCATTTCGGGCGCAGCTCCTTGAGGTCAAGAAGCTCGTGAAGGTCCTTGGCTATGAACGGATACGGGCAGTCGGCCTCCTTGAGGTCCTTGAGGTAGACATAGTGGATTCGATCGACCCCCGTTTCCCATGCCGCGACCATGGCGACCGAGGCGAGTGACTTCCTAGCCGGGGTTATGTTGAGGGCGACCTCCCCTTGTGCCTTGGCCTGCCTCATTATCTCGACCATCTTGTCGTGACACTGGCGCAGGTCAACTTCAGAGACCACGATGATGTCGGGGACGCTAGCAACGCCATAGAAGGATAGCAATAACTGCAGCGTCTCGGCAGCCTTTCTGGCAACATCTTTGTGGCGCGCGTTGGTTACCAAGACAAGGCGGCTGGGCACTGAGAGTCCTTCATACAGGAGTGACCAGACGCTATTGACGACCGCCCAGTAGTTATCCCCCGACAAGGTGAGGCATGTGGTCAGAGGCATACTTGAATGCTCAGGACGGAAGCGAATGACGCGTATATAGCGTTTGACGGCCCTCGGTATCGGTGTTCGTGAGTCGCGAGTGTTCCGCAATGACCTCCAATCTCTTGTCAACGCGGGACGGAAGTATTCCAGCTTAGGGCAGCATGCCCCCTGAGTCAACGAAAGCGACGCACGTTGCAGGATGTCTCCCGATTCCCGATGGAAAGAGTCGGTGGTTTCTTTCAGAGAACCGTGAGAAGTTCCCTGAGCTTTGACTCGACTGCTTTGTCGTCTTCGTCAGTGATGGGCTGCTCCTGGCTCTCCAAGGTGTGTGTATCATCCTGTTGTTCAGGTGAGCTGTCTCCGTCAAGCTCATTTGGTGCCAGTCCTCGTCTCTTCTTGTCCCAGAGCATGACCAGTAACAGGAGAACGGTCAGGATGGCGAGAGCAACAATGATTAGCAACTCTGGAAGGTCGACTACATCACTTCCAGCGGTTGGGATCTCCGCCTGATCGTGGACGTAAATCGACAAGATAGCCGCGTTAGTCACCCTGCCCTGATCGTCCCTGATGCGCAGCTTCGCGACGAACAGTCCCGCCGAGGCGTATTGGTGCGGAATAGTCCGGGAGGTAATCCAGTCGGAAGTCGTTCCGTCGTCGAAATCGAAGAAGTAGGCATCCACGTACTGATGGAACGCCTCCCCTTCCTCCAGGAACGCCGTGAAGGTGACGACTTCGCTCACGTTGATCTCGCTCCGGTCGGCCATGAGAACGGGAGTCACGCGGATTGTCCAATCCTCGTCCCCACCATCGTTCGGATTTGCGAGGGAAATGGAGTCGGAGACCTCCATCGCCATGTTGCCGGCGGCATCCCTGACGCGGAAGTAGACGACCTTGACCCCTGGATTCGAGTCCAAGGTCCAGTTCACGACCACCTCGAATGGCTGCCACGGACTCCATTGTCCGTTCCCGTTCCTCAGACTCATCTCGGCGACTCCGCTACCCGGAACTGGATCAACCGCTCCAAGGACGATAACGACATCCGGTGTCGTCGTAGAGGGCGCCCCTGAGTCGATCACGATGGACAGTTCGCGCGGCGCCGTGGTGTCAAGGGAGATTTGGGCACTGGTCTCTGCGATGTTCCCCGCGAAGTCGCGTGCACGCCCAAAGACTCGCCAGGGACCATCCGTGGAACCCAGCGACCACGCTCGCGGCGTCACTACAGGTTCCCACGGCTCGTATGGCGAGCCTTCGTTTCGGAAGGACTGGGCTTCGACGTCGTTTTCATCGCTGGCAAGGAAATTCAGGGTGACGTCTCGGGAGTTCGTGAAGAGCGTCCCGCCATTGATGTTCAGGGAAACGGTGGGGGGCGTTGTGTCCGGGCTGGCGAGCGAGATGGAGTCGGAAACCTCGTTTGCCACATTGTTTGCCGCATCCCTCACTCGGAAGGAGACGGTCTTCACTCCGGGATTCGAGTCCAGGGTCCAGTTCAGTGCCGTCTCGAAGGGATGCCATGCGCTCCATTGACCGATCCCGTTCCAGAGGCTCATCTCGGCGACCCCGCTGCCCGGGGAGGGGTCGGTCGCGCCGAGCGTGAGCGTCACGTCGGGACTGACGGTTGAGGGAGCTCCGTCGTTGATTACGATGAACAGCTCCTGCGGGGATGTGGTGTCGAGCAGTATCCGAGCACTCGTTTCGGCAATGTTCCCTGCGAGGTCGCGTACACGCCCGAAGACCTCCCAGGAGCGGTCCGTCGAGCCCAACTGCCATGTTCGAGGTGACACAATCGGCTCCCAGGGTCCGTACGGGGATCCCTCAGTCCGGAAGGACTGGGCTTCGACGCCGTTTGCGTCGGCTACGACGAGATTCAGTTCGACCTCTCGGGAGTTCGTGAAGAGCGCCCCGCCATTGATGTTCAGGAGAACGGTGGGAGCTGTCTGGTCGAGGACAATGTCATCGGCCGCCTCCGCCACATTGCCCACCGCGTCCAGGACCCTCGCCCACACGCGCTTGGAGGCGTCGCCACCGCCCAGGGTCCACACTCTGGAGGCGCCGACGGGTTCGAAAGACGACCAGGAAAAGCCGTCATTCGAGAATGTCATCGAGTCCGCTCCGCTTCCTGGTGCGGGATCGGTCGCATCCACGGAGAGAGTTACACGGGTGGTGTTCGTGTAGGCGGCGCCCGAGTCAATTGTCAGGCGCAGGCTCGGTGGCGTCGTGTCAACCGCAATCTTCGATGTCTCGGTAACCTCGTTCCCTGCCAAGTCGCTGACCCTCACGTATAGCGTCTTCTCACCGTCCCCACTACTCAGGAGCCACTCCCGGGAGGTGTTGAACGGTTCCGGAGTAGTCCACAGCTGGCCCGCCTCCCGGAAGGCCGTTGTTGCGAGCCCGCTCCCATCGTCCGTCGCGATTATCGTCAGGACTACATTCGCGTTCCTTGTGAATGGCTTCCCCCCTTCGATCTGGAAGAGGTCAATCGATGGCGGGGTCGCATCCAGCATGATGACTGCCGAGGCCTGGCCTATGTTCCCGACGACGTCGCGGATCTGGACGTAGACGCGCTTCTGACCGTCTCCGGGGGACAAGCTCCACGATTTCAGCTGGACGTAGTCCTCCCAGGGACTCCACGCCTCGCCCTCATTCCGGAATGAGACCTCTGAGGCTTGCTCGTCCGTTGAGATTTCAAGTAGGACAGTTCGGTCGTTGGTGTAGTTCGCACCTCCCTCGATGACGAGAGTCGGCGTCGGCCCGACTGTATCGAGTTCTATCTCATCGCTCGCCCCGCCCTCGTTTCCTGCCGCGTCGCGGACGCGGATGGAGATTGTGTGATTTCCGTCGCCCGCTGGAAGCTGGAAGTTCCTGGTCGTCCCGAAGGGCTCCCAACCGGAGTACGGTGAGCCGTCGGTTGAGAAGCACATGATCGTCACGCCGGCCCCCGGGCTCGGGTCGGTGGCACTGATTGTGAGAACCACGTCGCGAGTGTTGGTGGCCGGGTCGTTATTATTGATGCTCAGCGAGACGAATGGCGCACGAGAGTCGAGAATGATGCTGTCTGTCACCTCATCCGCCTCGTTGCCCGCCCGGTCTCGGGTCGCGAGGTATACCGTGTGTTGGCCCTCCTCCGCAGGCAGTGTCCAGAACCTCGATGTCTGGTACGGTTCCCAAGAGCCCGAGAGCCCTTCGTTCCGAAGCCGCATCTGCGATACGCCAGACCCGCCCGGGTCTTCAGAGTAGAGTGACAGGCTCACGCTCCGCGTGCTGGTGTACATCGAGCCGCCACCGATTAAGATCTGTTGCGCGGAAGGGGGAACCAGATCGACTCGAATCCCGTCGGACCATCCGCTCCACGTGGTAAAGTCGTCCTCTCGGTTCCGGGCACGGACCGACGCGTAGTAAGTGTTGCCATTCTGGCCCTGGGGATAGACGTAGGATGTCACAGTGCCGACCTCGCCATCGAAGACCGCATTGGAACCCGGAGCGAGGGCGATCTTCAATTGGTGTGCCCCGACACCATTAGAGTCGTAGGCGGGGCTCCACGAGAACAGCAGGGAAGAAGACGAGGACCACTCACCTTGGTCTGTGGGAGTTCCCGGCGGCACCGAGGGCGCGGTGTTGTCGATGATCGTGAACCAACGTGTTGCCTCATATTGCCAGGTGCCCTCATGGGCCTCCTCGACGTACAATTCCACGTGCCACTGGCCTGCGTAATCAGCCATCACGGTGCCCGCGAGATAGTAGCCCCAGTGGAACCTCCACCAACCCCATTTCTGGTAGCCATAATCCTTCGGATCAATTGTCCAATCCGACGGACCCAGTGTCCACACGAACGAGGAGCCAGGGGAGTACCACTTGAACAAGAACCTCACCTCTTCGTACACGTCGTTGATCTCCAACCAGACCAGGACTTTTGAGTCCGTGTTGTAGAACGTGTCGGTCGGGTCGGTACACAGATACGGATCGCCGTACTGGGCTTCGCGGCAGGTCTTGTAATGCTCCTTATCGTCGTAGAAAGTGTAGTAGTTACCACTCGTGGGTGCGATGCCTAAGCCACGGGATCGATGTTCCCTCTCCCGCCACGCCGAGCTGCCGCCCAGAGCCTGCAATGGGACTGGTGTGGGGCTACCGTGACGCTCTGGAGCAGGATTACCGTGAATCTCAGCGTCCCCACGATTCGTCTCGTCGGCGGATGGCGCGAAGTCCGTTTTGAGGCTCTGCGGGGTCTCCTCTACATTCGTCTGCCGTTCGTTGCTGACTGCAACCAACCCCAAACCTAGTGCGTTCGCCAGTAGAATCAGCACACACATCACGATTTCGAGTTCTTTCTTCATTTACTCCACCTCCTCCTTCTCGGTATCACGAGGATAGCGGCAGCGCCTACAAGCGCAAGGGTCCAAGCTGATGCAAGTGGCAGGAACCATGCAGGTGATCGTGTCGGGCCGCTGGGATGCACCTGATCGACACCTCTCAATTGCGGGGCAAAAGGCGAGTCTTTCATGGGCGACCGGAGCGCCTCCTTTGTGCGCTCTGCCATAATGATGTCACCTTCCGGCCAAGCATGATCGGCCGATCGTAGTGAGGAAACCCAGATGAATTCAGCCCCAGCAGGCGTCGGCACGGGCTTGACACTCGCGCTCTCGAAGCCTGGATCTCGTATGTACACGGGGGCAGACCAGATGGTCGATCCGGAGTTCCGCAAAGATGCCGCAGTCTCCCCATCAGGTCTACCGCTCTCAGACCATGTCACCACAGCGCTTCCATCTCGCAGGAAACACAGGCCTGGCGCGCCTGGTGAGAATGAGGGCAATGCCACGTTCGCCATCGGCCTCCAACTGTGGCCATCGTATTCGACGGAGCGGATCAGCTCCCCTCCGCCGATCCCCGCGGACTCGACGAAGACGAGCTCCGCTTCGGTTCCCGTAGACGTGGCACGCAACTCAGGGTCACGCTGTTCGACGTCATCTGCGAGAATTGGCAGCGGTGTGGAAGCCACGCCGTTTTCGACGACAGTATAGTATAGATCCCTGTCCAGTCGCGTGGCGACGAGCCCGTCAGCGTCCCTGACGTGGACGATGACATACTTATCACTGAGCGCGACCGCCGCAGGGTCGAAGGATGCGCCCCCCTCGTCAGACAGTATGAACACCTGCGAAGGCAGGCCGTTCGACAACGCGAAGTAGCCAATGCGGACATCGGAACCAGTTCGTGAATCGCCATCTTGATCGATGTCGAACGCTACAAGGAGTTGGCCATTGTCGCCACCTGCGACAGAGACGTCTCCGTAGGCCCCAGGTGGGACTCGGTCGGTGTCCATCGAGTTCCAAGTCGTTCCGTCATAAAATCTCAGTCGGACCCACCGCTCAGGCAGAGTGTCACGCAGGGAGCCAGGGTCGCTAATCTCGGGCTGATGAAGATAGGCTAGATAGGCTCCGCCAGAGCCATCGGCTGTGAGCGATGGTGCAAGCTGATCGCCGCCCTCCTCGGTAAGCGGCCTGGGGTTGATGGTGCCGGTGTTGCCGAAGGTCGAGTAGGCGAGATTCGTTCCATCAGACGAGGCGGGAGCGCTTCTCCTCCAAACCGTCAGCGATGAGTCATTGGTGAGAGGGGCGACAACGGGAGAAGACTCTGCAAGGTCGTTGTCGTCAGCTAAAGTCAACCCTGGGGAATGCCGGGGCGGTGTCGGCAGATACTCGATGGGTTCCCAGGGCGTTGTCTGAGTCCAGTTCCCGGTTGTCGATTCAGATGACCCGCGCGTACCCGAATGCCAGTCCAGGCTTGTCGAGAACGACGCCGACCACGGGCCAATTGCTGCCACTGCCCCGATCTCCCCTTCCAAATCCAACGACACGAACCATCCCTCGTTGTATCCGCCTGCTAGTGTGGCCGTCAGCTGTCCAAAGACTCTGACGTCGACCGTCGTGATGAACAACTGTATGTTCGCGCGAGCCTCAGCTCGCGCGCCCGCGGTAAACGTGAAAGAACCTCCCGTCAGCGCGCCCCCGCTACCGAAGTCTGCGGTGAAGCCACCCCCGAGGATGACAGAAATGTCGATCTTGATCTTGCCGACGATGGGGACTTCAATCTCCCCTTTGACTGGCGTGGGCAAGGTCATCTCGAACGTCCCGGAGAGGTGTCCATTCTGGACAGTCCAGTCCACACCTTGTCTAACTAGCTCGAGTTCCCCTCCCAAAGAGCCCTCGCCCTTTCTCCCGGCGAATTCTCCGGCGAGGTAACCGCCAAACGACAACGTAGTAGACATGCTTCCATAGTCTCTCACAGAACCATAGGCCGCGATCTCGAGTCCTTGCCATCCACTCAGCCCGGCTGGTAGAAAATCGGGTAGCGTGACTCCCTTTCGCAACTCGAAGGCGAAGCTGTAACTGCTTGTACCCCCTTGAACCGTGGGAGATATCAGAAGTGAGGCTGTCACTGCCGCCCACAACACAGGTCCCATTGTCAAGCTCCGGGTTCCAAGCCCATCTCTTGTCATGCAGGCCGACCTCCTCTCGCTTCCCCGGAGTACACAGTGCGACTCTGGGCGTGGAGGGGGGCTCGCTTCTTCGGAATCGCAACAGCAACACGCTTCGCCCGTTCCTCACCGCCCTGAGGCGCTACCGATGGCTTCCGAGGATCGAACACCGTATTGTAGAGCCAATATATAATGCTGACGTTGCCCCGCCGATGTCAATTTGCCAAAAGGCGCGAGGACCGGCATTGCTATGGACTTGACAAAACGCATAAATACCATTCACACCCTTCCTCCCGAGGAGGTGTGATAGCACTTGACAGGCATAATGACGAAAATCGGTCGTGATGGTAGGATGGTGATTCCCCAGCGAATTCGCGAGGAAACGAACGTTGGATGGCGCACTGAGGCCATGGTCTTCGTAGAGGTGGATCAGGATAAGTGCATCGTTCTTCGACCAGTCGAAGACTATACGCTTCGGGGTCGGACCGACTCTCCTAGTCAGCGACCGCAACCATAGATGCGAATCTGGAGCATGGCTTGGCGACCGCCACCCAACATTCAATGGTCACAGCGCACGATGGATTGCACAAGTCAGTTCTCGTCCAGCTACTCAACCTCGGAGGCAAGGTCTCCTCGACAGATGGCGGAGTGCCCGGTCGTAGAGATTTCCAGTGCATTGCCGTGGATGAGGTACTCGATGTTTTCAACTCATTGGAGAACAGCATCGCTCAACTAGTGCAGGGTGTGGACGCTACTCTTCTTGATTGACCTCGTCGAGAGTACTACGGTCACGGTGACCAAGCAAGTCCCTGAGCCGCATCGCAGTTTGATATGGGCAGGTTGCCGAATCCTTCCCGAACAATGATGTATGCGGATACCACCCGATTCGTGATTTCCTGTCCTTACAGATAGAATCGAAGTCTGCTCATGTCCCTATGGCCACCACCGTTGTGACGCGATATCCAGACGAGAATAGGAATCCGGCCAACAGAACAACGCTCAGGAGTTGCCTCTACGACAGCATCGACTCAACATCCCCAAGTTTCGAAACATCAACACCGCTCTGGACTATCCACTTCCTCACGATTCTCTTGAGACGTTCGAGTTTGTTCCTCACCTTGTCAATCTTATGATAGAGTTGCAGAGCATTCTTCCCATAGGCCTCCTCAATCAGTACATCAGGTAGGCCTGCGTTGCTCATAAGTGGTCGAGAGATCATCAAGTTGACGCCCCAATAAAGCAGTATAGCGTGGACCTTACTAGGATTCGCGTCAAACCTGTGTTGCTGCTGCCGAATAGCTTCGAGAACAAAGCGTCGGGACTCTTCCTCAGCCTTTTCCCCCTCAAACGTAATCATTGGTATGACAACAGTAAAACCCCCGCGTAGCGTGGGAAGCATCCCGTGGAACATGTTCTGATCCACGAGCCACGAGAACGCCCATTTAGGCAAACAATAGCTGGACCATCGCATGCCTGAATTCGCCTTTGCCGTCACTAACTTGGCGTCAACCAAACGCTTCAAAGCCATTGACAGAGCACTCGTTGTCAAAGGCTTCCCCTTCTCGTTCTTAGCGGGAATCCAGCCAGCCGCTTCCATTGACCGAAGACCACGCCCGAACCCGGGGATTTCTCCTTCCACCTTTGATCTCACGATATTCGGCTTCGCGATCCCGCCCCCGTCCTTCAAAAGCACCGCCCGAAGCTCCCTAAGCCGCAGGCCGCGATCCTTGGCGAGATGAAGAGCAAGGAGAACGGAGGCATAGGGGTCACGAACCAACAACATACCAGGGTCTGGTGAGATTCTCGCCATGTTGTCACTTCCGCTAGATGTAGAACTTCCACACGATGACTGGTAATGCGTGGAAGTATTAATACCATTTCCTGACATGCAAAGCTTGTGCTCGTTCAGAAGCACGGAACGAAGGAGGATTACACGTGTACGACAAGGATATCTACTGGAACACCAGTGTCAACGTTGAGCAGAATGCCGCGCAAAGGCACTCTGTTCAGGAGAGAACTCGCGATCTGGATAGCAGATCAAGAGGACTTGGTGAAGCAGAAGCAGTTGAGGAAGTATCGAAAGGTGTGTTTGGTGGTGTTGGACAATCTGTTGCAGGAACCGAACGCGGCGGTCGAGCCCGCCAGCTTGGGGCCAAGAGAGGCATCGATGGCCTACCACGCGCTGGCGATTGGCGAGAGAGGACAGACAATCGATGCCGGCTACCTCAAGTGGCGGCTCTCGATCTTTCGAAGGTTCCTAGCGGACAACGGGAACGTTGCGGCGGTAAAGAAGATCACGCGCCTTATCCGCCAGTTGCCCAAACCGATGCGGATGCGGGTTCGCTGGTTCCGACCGGATCAAATGGACCTAATCGAGGACTACGCCTCACAGAACCCGACATGGGATTTCGTTGTGCACTTCGCGGGGAGCCACGGCCTTCGCAGGGAGAGCATAGCAAGCCTCCTCATGTCCAACATGAGTCTGGTTCTCAACGGTACGGACATAGTGGCCGAGAATGTGGAGATTCTGAATTTCTCAGCCATAAATCCCGAGACAGTCCCAAGGGCTATCCTGTACCACGAAAAGGGGAAGGGCGGAGGCAAGGAAGACTTCACAGATTGGTGCCGGAGGTGCCCAGCCATAATCTCGCGGTACCTCTCAGAGGTTCGGCAACCCAGGGCCGAGCGGCTCATGTCTCAAGGACGCGCCGTCCCACCCACGGTGATGATCACAGCGAGAGGGACGGCCTACGCAGACAACCCGAGTCTCACGTCGATGGACGACATCCTGATCGCCCTGACGAAGGCGGTGAACCACGATGGCGTGAACCTGCGAGTCCGCTATCACGACCTCAGAAGAACCTTCAGGGACGAGATGACCTTCGCAAAGCTGGAGAACGCCGAAGCAAGGGTCATGATGTCCCACGAGAAGGAAGCCACGACAGAGATGTATCAGAGCGCCTACGCCCGCATAGTCGCCATGCACCACTTGACCAAGCGCCTCGATGCCTATCGTCAGAGCCGGCGTTCCTGTTTTCAGGAACATCAGGGTCCAGGCCAGTAGTGCCGGTGGGTTCAAATCCCAGCGTCCCCATGCTTCTTCGGCCGAGAGGCCCGAAGACAACCCCATGTCGGCCCATTTCTTGATATGCCATCTGGGCGAACCGATGGCGGAAATGCCCGAACCTCCACTACCTTATGGAGTACTGCAATGGGAACTGGGTTACACTCTCAGCTAGATGCGGGTTCCGGTCTTCAGCCGGAGTGGGGCTCGGTCGTGCCCTCCCTCGACCGCCTTGCGTGCTCCTCGTGTCGTGGCGCCCATCCCGCAGATAGCATGGACCTTGAGTTACATGAGACTATCCGGAGAGCACGATTATAGCGGTGGTGGCGGCATGCCTGCGAACCGCCGCATGCGGGTACGGAACTCGATGTTCTCGCTTGCGTCGCGGAGATAGATCACTACAAGATAACCGTGAAGGAGTTCCCTGGTCGCACACGCCTTCACATATTCTTCGGCGCCGCCCTGGAGAGATCTGAGGTAGTCGAAACTGAAGTACTCGCCTTCCGGGAAGAGGGCGGCAAGGTCACTGCCGATGAGTTCGTGCACCGTGTCCGAGTCCGATGACGTCCCGCAGCTGGGATTCACTGCGGCGACGATCAGCCCGATGGCGTCCTGCCATGCCTTCCAAAACTCTGGGTCTGGCTCCCCATCTACATCCATGTAGTCTGAGTCTGTCGTGAGGACCATGATTCGGTCGACCCATTCAGGCTCCAAGGAGAAGATTTCGAAGTCGGAGGCCGTCTGGAGATAGAAGTCAAAGGCGTCCCGCAGGAATCGGACGAGGCCGTCGCTCGGGAGGACAGACTTCTCAAGATGGAAAACCCGGTATCGTTCCACAGCAGCCCGTACCGCCGCGATCGCGGCGTCGGCGGAGTGCCCCGAGCGTAGTAGGAACACGAACGCCAGGTCCGGGCCGCTGCCCATCAATCCTCAACCCCTTTCGGCGGAGGCTCGCGCGTGTCCAGGGGAGGCGGCGGGACCTTGCGAGTGACGAAGTGGGCTAACTGTTCGCGCGGGCGAAGCACTCCCGTCGCTTCCCGGCACCACTGGGACTCGAACTCCAGACAATCAGGCATGCCTTGAATCAGCACCCCTTCAGCCAACTCCGAGACTGACCATCGACCGGAGGCCGCCAAGGAGGCGATTCGGCTGCGGTCGAGAGCGTCTGCAAGGGGACCGGAATAGTAGGTGTACGGCCAGACTTGGTAACGGGAATCCTCCTGCTCCTTCTTCCGGATTGCAGTGAACTCCCCGTCACCCCAGACGAAGTTTGGACGGAGCTCCTGGATCGAGGAGCGAACGAGGTTGAACAGGATTTCGCGGCACTGCTGTACCGCCTCGAACTCACGGTCTCGTGCTTCGGACAATCGGAATGGGGCATAGCCCTTCGTCGACTTGAACAACTGGACTACGAGATACTCGAATCGGGGTTCGTTTGGGATGGCGTAGTAGAGCTCTGGGGACGGTCCATCTGGAGAGGGCAAGCGCCGGAAGATGAGCTGGTGGGTTCCGACCCATCTGCCAAAGGGGGGCCAGATGAGCATCGACGTGGTGTCCCCCGCGGTCTCCCATCCCTGCCGATGGATCTCCATCGAGAGGTTGTCCCCGCGCCTCGGGCTCCAGGGCGCCACCCTCTCTCGGAACACAGGCTCGAAATTCGTCCAGCCGATCGGTCCCGGGCATTCGAGAATGAAAGTGGACGCGAAGTCTGAAGTCCTCAGTGTCATGCTCCGGACGCACCTCCGCGGTGGGTCATCGGAGGCGCTTCTCCATTTCTTCTGCCAAGAGCTTGACCGGAATATCGGCGACGGCGATCACCGTTGTTTTCCCGTTCTTTCGCGCGTCGACATTCGTCCTTCGTGTTCATGACCTCGGCGGCGAGTGCCGCGCCCGACCGACGTCGTTGCAGGACCCCAGGAAGCTCGGGGGGAGGCGAGATCACAAGCGAGATAAAGGATTATGTCCCCTTAAGATTAGCGCAGGATTGCCGCGGAGGGCAGTGTTCGAGGTTGAAAGTCTCCACCCGCGGAGGAAATCCACACCACACGCGGTAGGAATCCCAGCGTCCCCATTTCGGCAACAGATGCGTCCGGGGAAGCCCGGCCCATGAGTCCGGATATCTCTCCCGTCAGATTACAGTCACATCCGCCACCGCCATAGAACCGCCTTCAACGTCTCTGTGAGGGTGAGTACTGACTTGAAGCTGCGTGTGCGTAGACATTCCTCAAACGACATCTGCTTCCTGAGAGGATAGTAAGAACTAAGGTTTGAGAAACCGTTACGTCGTGTTGCATGGAGTCGTGGCGCATCGGTCTATCCGATTGGATCATCGCGGACGGCAACTACGGGAATTTCTCTCGCGGGCAGGTCGCCGACTTCGCACTTGAATTCTATGCACCTTGCGGTCTCTATCAAGTTGAGAAACAGACGCCGAGAGTTCAGTGGCTGAAGGATTGCCGCTACAAGATTGCCGCCACGGTCGTGAATGTCGGACGCGTATCGGTGCTTGACTTCGGACTTCAGGCCTACCGAGAAGGTGGTACATCAGCCCCGAATGGGAGCACGGTCGAGGGCGAGATCTATCTGAGCATCGACCCGTTCTTCTACTTTGAGACGCTCTTCTCGAATCCTATGATGCCTGCGCTCATCTACCGGTGGCGTATCGACCAAATTCTTAAAACCTCGGCGCCTCTCGTGAAAGGCAAGGGGCCTGACGGGAAGCGGGCGCTCATTGCCGATGAGACCAGAGAGAATAGCGAAGCGGTGGTTAGTACCAATGCTCCAGACGACAATTCACACGCCAACTTGAAGGCTGACCGAATGAGTTGGTACGTACTTGTCTGCAAGAGAATTGACGCGACGGCCAGAAGAGTGCGTGAACTCGGTGTCTAGTCCCGTAGGTATCTGACGGCTAGCAGCTGCGTCCAGCAGGATGACTTGAACGACGTGTGGTGAGGGTTCCAGCGTCCCCACTCAAATTCTCCAATGGCGGGACTCGAATCCATTCTTTCCCATTCCGACATCTTGCGTCGATACTTTAAAGACACCGACTCTGATGTGTGTAAAAATAGGGGATGACAGATTTATGTCGAAGGATTCGCACATTCGGGCTCGCTTGATGACTGTCGTTGTCGCGTCTGCGATGGTGCTCAGCCTATTGCTCGTCTCGAGCGGTAAGACTGGAGCGCACACGGGAGATTGGATTGATTCGGCCTGGACCACGTCCCCGCCGACGATCGATGGGTCCATGGCTGCGGGTGAATGGTCCGACGCCGCTTCAGCTGACCTGGGGGCCATCCCGGGAAACGCGTTCCTGGCATACCTCCTTGTCAAGAACGACGCGAACTTCCTCTACATTGCCTACGATGCCGTCGGGGATGTGACGGCTGGCGCGAGCGATTATGCGTCTGTCTCTTTCGACACGGGCCACGACATAGTCATGAGCCTGGGAGAGGAGAGCGAGTTCTTCTGGGGTCCTGGGGCGAGCAACGGACAGGAGCACCTCGTATATGATGGATTGGCGTGGAGCACCGAGGACAGCCCCTTCGATACCGGCCTGCCTGACCACGCGGGCCTCGCCGGCGCGTTCGGGTTTGGGCCGAGCGACCTCAGCATGCTTGACCACAGGATCTATGAACTCCAGATCCCGCTTGTGCTGTTGCATGTCGCTCCAGCTGAGATAATCGGCTTACTTGGCGCGAGCGAACCGGCCCCGGGAGTCGGGGATTCGAGCGACGGCTACGATTGCTGGCCTGTAGCCCTTACGGGTCCTCCTTCCTTGATAGACTACGGCGATCTAAGAATAGGCAGGGCGCCCAAGGCTGCCGACCTCGACATGAACCCGCCTTCGCAGGCCGGACAAGCCCTCCCCTCATCGAGCGCCGACTACATGATCACCGTGGTGAACCGCGGGACTGCCAATGACGTCTTCGATATGCAGGTGATGTCGGTTTGGGTCACCAGCCTATTCGATTCTGGAGGCGTAAACCCCCTCGTCGACACCGACGGGGACTTGATCCCCGACACAGGGAGCGTCGGGCCTGGAGCGAACGTCCAAATCATCGCGCGGGTGAGCACTCCGGCATCAGGCGCATGCGACGACGCTCTTGTCGCCGGCACCTCGGCCAATGATCCAGCGACCTCGAGCACGGCCATCGTCCGAACATGCTTAATGGGAGGGGTGCTGAATCCGCCCCATTCAGATTTCGGAGTCGACACGGATCTCCCGCCGAACGGCCTATACGATGAGCTGTGGATCAATGTCGGCGCCATGGTGGGTGTCGAAGGCTTCTACTATGTCATGATCGATCTTTACGATCCTTCTGACTCGTTCTTCATTACGTCCAGCGGAAACTACAGCTACCTCTTCTCCGGATCTCAGGCAGTGTCTGTTTTCCTGCAGGGTATGTCCATCTACAACAGCGGTTATGACGGGCAGTATGTGGCATACATCTATTTCTACGATGATTTCGGGAACTTACTCGACTCCGGGATGTACGTCACCTCGTCCTATTTATACACGGACTTCGACGGCCCGAATGCACTGTTGAACCCGCCACACTCAGACTCCGGTGTGGACACCGACTTCCCGCCGAACGGCCTCTTCAACGAGCTCTGGATCAACGTGGGGGTCGCGAACACCGTGGACGCGATGTATGAGATTGACGTGTCTCTCTGGGACTCGACGGGCCTTTCCTACATCACTTCCGGATACAACTACACATTCCTCACGGCGGGGACTCAGGTCGTGTCTGTTGCACTGCCCGGGCTGGACATCTACCAAAGCGGCTTCGACGGACCCTATGAAGCCGACATCTATCTCTATGACGATATGATGAATCGCCTGGACTTTGGCATTTACATGACCTCGCCCTACCTTCACACGGACTTCGACGGGCCGAATGCGCTGTTGAACCCGCCGCATTCCGACTCGGGGGTCGATACTGATTTCCCGCCGAACGGCCTCTTCAACGAGCTCTGGATCAACGTGGGGGTCGCGAACACCGTGGACGGATGGTACGAAATCTCCGTGGACCTCTACGATCCGTCAGGTCTTAACTTCATCACCTCTGGATCCAACTATACGTACCTCACAGCCGGACCTCAGGTCGTGACTGTCTCACTATATGGACGAGACATCTACATGAGCGGCTTCGACGGGTCTTACGAAGCTGACATCTATCTCTATGACGACATGATGAATCAACTGGACTATGGCATTTACATGACCTCGTCCTATCTTCACACAGACTTCGATGGCCCAGGGGCTGCGTTCAATCCGCCGCACTATGACTACGGCATCGACGACGATGTGCCGCCGAATGGACTCTATGATCAGCTCGTCATCGCGGTGAATGTGAGCGTGAACCAAGCGGGGATCTACAATGTCGGCGCGGGCCTATACGACCAGTTCATGAACTACATCATGCAATGGAACACGAGCACGTACTTAGGCCTGGGAAATAATGTGGTCCCCCTCGTATTCCAGGGATCGCAGATTTTCACTTCCGGATTCGACGGACCTTACACCGCACGTCTCTATCTCCAGGACATGAGCGGCATCATTGACACCGACACCTACGTCACTGGAATGTACAGCTACACCGATTTCGACCCGCCGGCTGGCGCTTTCGCGCCACCTCACAGCGACCACGGCGTCGACCTCACGGTGCCCCCGGATGGCCTCTACGAGTTCCTGGAATTGGACATAAAGGTGGACGTGGGAAAGGCGGCAACCTTCGACATCGGAGTGGATCTCTATGATTGGTTCGGCTCGTACATCCTGTCGACGGACGCAATCGTAGACCTCAGCGTCGGAATGCAGACCGTGCCTGTCAGGCTGGATGGCGCCATCATACGCAACTCCGGACTCGACGGACCCTACGAGGCGGTCCTGTACCTCTACAGCAACTCCATCATGCTCGATTCCGACGTATACACGACTCAGGCCTATCTCGCCTCCGACTTCTCGGCCTTCGGCGCGGCTTTCCAGCCGCCTTATTCCGACCGGACCGTCGACGCGGATACGCCACCTGACGGTCAGGCCGACGTCCTGCTGGTCGATGTGAACATCAGTGTCTCGATCCAAGGGTCCTACCTTGTCACAGCGGTGTTGACGAAGTCCGGAACAGCCCTCATCGACTTGACCACGCAGCGCCAATTGCTGCCGCTCGGCATGGCGGTCGTCACTCTCTCATTCGACGGGCACAAGATCGCCGATTCCGGTTTCGACGGACCGTACGATGTCTTCCTGATGCTCTACGATGAGTATCAACGCCTCATAGACACCGACGTGTACACGACGGCGGTTCACACGGCCGATCAGTTCGAGCCTTCTGATTCGATGCCTCCTGTTTCGACTGCCGGGGCCGTATCTTACTGGAAGAACAAGAGCCCCCTCGACATGCCTTTCACGGCTTCCGATTCGTTCCCGACAGACGGTCTTGACTCCGTGACCTTGTATTACCGGTACAGCACGGACAACTCCTCATGGGGTCTCTGGACCGCGGAGGCTTCGGCGCTCGTGAACGGAAACACCGCCAATGGCGTGATACCTTTCACCTTCCCTGCAGGTACCGGGTACTACGAGTTCCAGATGATCGCTGTCGATGCGGCGGGCAACCAAGAACCTCTCGGGTCAGCAGAGAACCAGGTAGCGTACCTGCCCATCGCCGAGCTGCGCTTCCAGCCCGACCCGCTGCCACTGACCGCCGGGCATCAGGGGACCCTCACCATATCGCCACTGAGCACGGACGGGCAACCGGCAAGGCTCGAAGCGTCTCTGGTCATTAACCTCGAGACATGGTCTCCGACGGGAGAATATCGCACGGTCGGCACTTCAACCGCGATCACGACTGTGACGATCCCCGCAGGTTCAGCGAGCGCGAGCGTCGACTACTATGACACCGCCGCGGGGATATGGACGCTCCTCGGGTATACGACCGGTGGTGCTGGCGGGATGGGCACGGCGAATGTCATCCCAGCCTCGGTCGCGTCCATCACGGTCGACCCAGGGGCGATTACCGTCGAGGTCACGCAGACTCAGACCTTCACAGCGATAGTCAAGGATGCTTATGGTAACAGGATGACAGGGGCGAGCATCACATGGGATGTTGGCAGCAGCCTTGGCACAGTCGACGCCACCGGCAGGTTCACTGCCGGCACCATGGCGCGATCGGGGACAATCACAGCACGGTCCGATAGCATCCAAGGCTCCGCTGATATAATCTTGACACCAGGACCTGCGGCCGGCATCGAGGTCACCCCGGACAGCGCGACCATCCAGTCCGGAACGGAGGTGACCATCATCGCGGAGGTCGTGGATGCCTACGGGAATGTCATCAACGCCGCATCCGTCACATGGACAGTGTCTGGTCCCGGGACTGTCAGCCCGGGCTCTGGCGCCACCACCACGGTCACCGCCAACGGTGCGGGAGCGATTTCCGTCACTGCCACCCTTGGATCGCTCAGTGCGACTGCAACTTTCACCTCGGCCGACACTGGAGGCGGGCTCTCGAGCATGGCGATAGTCGGCATCGCGGGCAGTCTCATCGGCGGCATCCTTATCGGCTTTGCAGTCGGCTGGATCCTCCATAAGAGACGAACCAAGCCGCAACAGCCCGCGCAGATGCAGGTTCCACCGCCTCCCCCAGTGAACTTCCCGCCCGCCCAACCTCCGCTACCGCCACAAGGAACCTAAGCCGAAACCCCGACCTTGGTGGGCCTACTGCGCGAATTCTCGCTCCAGCCAGCGGGAGCTTTGCCGCGTGAGCATCCAGCCCCATCGAGACGATTGTCGGGGGACAGTGCATCCACCTCAGCGTTCTCGGATGAAGGCATGACACCACAAGTTAGATAAGCAACCGATTTCTACTTTTGATCCGGCGAATACAGGTCAGCTGAGACCAAATGGCCGGACTTAGCCGATTCATCGTAAAGCGGAGCATCCAGGGAATCATTACTGTACTCGTTGTCACGACCCTCGTTTTCATTCTATTCGAAGCGATGCCAGGGGACCCAATCGCTCGCTTTCGATTCGACCCGACATGTGCGAGGAACCCCGAGTGCCTTCCGCGGCTGATCGAGCAGTTCGGGCTGGACGCCCCCATCCAAGTCCGATACCTGAACTTCATGAGGAACATGTTCACACTGCAGTTCGGACTGTCTTACCAGTACAACCGGCCTGTCAGCGACATTTTGTCCGACGCGTTGCCGAGGACTCTCGGTCTATTCGGCACAGCCACCATCATCACCTATCTCCTGGGAGTGGTCATCGGCTCGCGCATCGGCTGGAAGCGCGGGGGTGCGGAGGAGGGCGGCTGGATCTTATTCAGCCTATTCTTCTACAACATGCCGTCTTTCTGGATAGGGTTGATTTTCATCTGGATATTTGCGTTCAAGTTTGGCTTTTTCCCGTTAGGTGGCTTCCAATCCGCCAATATGGATGAGCTCGTCAACAGGTTCACCTTCCTCAAAGGCTCGTTCCTCATAGGCCCCTTCGATTATGTCTGGCATCTGATTCTTCCTCTCACCGTTCTCGTACTCATAAACCTCGCCGGAGTCATCCTGCTGATGAGGACTTCCCTGCTGGAAGTGCTCAAAGAGGATTACATCCTGACCGCAAGGGCCAAAGGCCTCCCTGAGCGAATCGTGCGGCGCCGCCATGCAAATAGGAATGCCTACCTCCCGATCGTGACATCGTTCGCGATAGCCCTGGCATACTCCGTGGGCGGCGCCATCATACTTGAGCAGATTTTCACATATCAGGGGTTGGGGTACTTCTTCCTCCAAGCGATACTCACGCAGGACCATTTCCTTGCGGGCGCGACATTGTTCATCCTCTCTCTACTCGTTATTGTCGGCAACATATTCGCAGACCTCCTATATGCGTGGCTTGATCCACGGGTGAGGCTCTAGGAGAAATCGCATGGTTGATCCAGAGAAGGCGGAAATAAGCACTCTCAGAACATTGACCAGAACGATCAAGAAGTCCTGGGCATTGTTCAAGCGCAGCAAGCTCGGCCTCGCAGGAACCGCCGTAATCGCAATCTTCGTGTTCCTTGCGGTTTTCGCTCAATGGATTTCGCCTTTCACCCCCGAATTCCTGGCCCCCGACTCTGACGTCTTCAAAGAGGTCTCATACACCAAGACGTACAACGCGAGCGCGCGTCTCTACGATCCGGTGATCGGCCC
>Ga0315285_10001771_pt1 | contig 22659 bp, 16 predicted proteins | sample YL17G09_36_MG_FD_203698 | JGI IMG/M metagenome (GOLD analysis project Ga0315285, IMG submission 203698) | Sediment microbial communities from Yellowstone Lake, YNP, Wyoming, USA - YL17G09_36 | ecosystem: Environmental > Aquatic > Freshwater > Lake > Sediment | place: USA: Wyoming | collected... | reverse complement strand
TTTCTGGTCTTTTTTCCTGTCGTAACAGATGAACTGGATCAGGCCCGCCAGCTTGGCGCTGTAAAGCACCGCCAGCATGAAAAAATCCTCATTCCCCAGCTGGAAGGCCTGCCATTCCTTCAGGCGCTGGTTGTTAATGAAGCGAGGGTAGGCCCGGCCCAGGGGATTTTTCGCCTCCAGGGGATTGACCGTCTGGAAAGGCCGATCGAAAGTCCCGAAATTAAATCTTCCCCGGGTAACCAGGCTTCCCGGGTTGGGAAGGATCTCCCGTTTGTACTCAGTCATGGCGTGCAGATTTTATCGCTAACCGGCTTGAAAGGGCAAATAGCCAGCGGGCAGCAACTTGTAATCAGAGCCGGAAGGTTATCAGGTCATCGGGAAACCGGGGTGTTCAGAAGTTCAAATTCCCAAGCCCAAATGCCAAATGAATTTCAAAATCCAAATTTTAAATTGTAGTTGCCTCATTTATGAGGCTTTAATCGGTGGAAATATTTTTTCAGCCCGATAAATCGGGCAACTACAATAATCTTGGAGCACTCTTTAGACACTTGGGGTTCAGCCTTTTCTCGCCTGCCTGTCCAACAAAGCCCATGTCCTCCGAAGCGGTATTTCTGCGTAGGATGGATTGGCGAAGTTGGATCTAGCCTTTCCCGCCTTTCTCGCTTTATTAATATTTAAACCAGATAAATAAGCTCGATCGGATAAGTCAGATAATACAAACCCGCAGCCCGAAAAAGGATGATTTGCCCTAACTCCTCTTAATATATAATAATATTCTTTGCATTGCCTCGGGGGCTATGATAAATTTTTGGTTTAGACCGAAAGGCCCATAATATGAGTCTGGTAGGACGTCTGGAAGACCTAAGCCTGGGTGATATCCTGCAGATTATCGCCCTTTCCGGAAAGTCCGGGGTGCTCACCCTGAGCAACCGGGGCAATGAATCCCGGATTATTTTCAAGAACGGCCAGATCATCAGCACCTTAAACCCCGGGGAAAAAGAAAATATCGCCAGCCTCCTGATTCGGGAAGGGGTGATCAACCTTCCCATTCTGAAGGACGCCGTTTCCCACCTGCGCACCATCAAATTCCGCCGGAACCTGGCCTGGGTCCTGTCGGAACGGTTTGGCCAGGACCAGGATAAGATCGAAAGCGCAGTCCGCCGCTTCGTGGAAAAAAATGTCCGCCGCCTGTTTGAATGGAAGGACGGCCTTTTCAACTTCGATCTCAAGGAAACCGAGGAAGAAATCGAGAAGCTCACCATCGATCCCCTCCAGCCCCTCCTCCGCAAGGGGATCAGCCCCCCGGCCCTGATCATGCCGGCTCCCGCGCCGGGCCAGGCCGGCTCCCCCTCGGATAACCTCGCCGAACTCTTCAAGGGCTTCGCCGCGGACGAGGCGCTCTCCCCCGAGGGGGATGAATTTCTAGCCAGCGTGCGCAAGGAAATCTCCCGGACCACGGGGGAAAACCTGGATTTGCCCCGCCTGGGAGGGGAAGCGGGGGACGAACCGGTTATGGCCAGCCCCGGCCTGCGCCTGCTCCGGTCGATGGTGGAGGAATTGAGCGACCCCAACCGCTACGCCGACATTTCTCTCCTGGTGCTCCGTTTTGCGAGCGAGATCATGAACCGGGCCGTGCTCCTGATGGTCCGCAAGCGGGTCATCGCCGGCCTGGGCCAGTTCGGCATCCGCTTGAGCGACGGGATCAACCCCGAAAACCGGGTCCGGGAGGTCCGGATCCCCATTGATGAGATTTCCATCTTCCGCGAGGTGGTGGAAAACAAGGTCCCGATCCGGCGCAAGCTTCGGCGCGCCAATCCCTGGGAGGAATACTTCCTGCAGATGCTCGGGAGCGAGCAGCCGGAAGAATCCTTTTTCGGCCCGATGATCAGCCGCGGCCAGGTGGTAATCATCCTTTACGGGGATAACCTGCCCGAAAGGCGGCGCATCGGGGATTCCACCGGATTGGAAATCTTCCTCTCCCAGGCCGGCCTGGCCATGGAAAAAGCCTTTTTGGAGCGGAAACTAAAGGAGGTTCCCACCCTTGGCAAAGAACATTCTCATAGTTGAAGACTCCGCGGCCATGCGGAGCATGATCGACTCCATCCTCGGGGAGACGGTGGGAGAGGAATTCCTGATCACCGAGGCCCAGAACGGCTTTGAAGCCCTGAAGCTCCTGCCCCGGATCCAGTTTGACCTGATCCTGACCGACATCAACATGCCCGACATCAACGGCCTGGAACTCCTGACTTTTTTGAAATCCAACCCCCGCTACCGGGACATCCCGACCTTGGTCATCACCACCGAGGGCAAGGAAGAGGATCGCCGGCGGGGACTGGCCCTGGGGGCCGATGAATACCTGATCAAGCCTTTCACCCCGGAGAGCCTGATCGCCTCGATCAAACGCCTGCTGGGAAAAACCGGACCGAAGGGATGAGCAAGGAAAAAGAAAAGAAACCGCAGGCCCGGGGCACCCGGGCCCGGCAGGAATTCGTCTCCGAGGCCGAAGAGGTCATCGAGAAGATTTTCCAGAACCTGATCGTACTCGAGGACGGCGCCAAGAGCGGGGAGATCAACCCGGATACCCTGAACGAAATCTTCCGGGGCGCCCATTCCCTGAAAGGCATCGCCGGGATGTTCGGCCTGGAGGGGGTTTCCCAGCTGTCCCACAGCCTGGAAGATCTTCTCGACCGGCTCCGGATGGGCAAGGTGGAACTCTCCCCGGAGCTGCTCGAGCATCTTTACCAGGGCATGAATACCCTGAAAACCCTGGTCGATGGGATCGGCAAAGGCCAGGAGGAAGACAAGCTCGCGGCCGAAAAAATGGTGGCCCGGATCAACCAGCTCCTGCGCTCCCAGAGCCAGGCTTCCGCGGCTTCCCCCTTCTCGAGCGTGGGCCTCGACCCCAACCTCTTCAAGAGCCTGACCGAATACGAGGAACATCGCCTGGCGGAGAACGTCCGGAAGGGCGTCCCCCTCTTCCGGATCCACACCGTTTTCCCCATCACCACCTTCGACCAGGATCTCACCGCTATCAACCAGGATCTCAAGAAGGTCGGGGAAATCATCACCACTCTCCCGAGCAGCCAGCCCGGGCGGGAGGACGAAATCGTCTTCGACTTGATTGTCGGCTGTCAGAAGGGCGTCGAGAGTATCCTGGCGGCGGCGGGTGGTCGTGCGGGCGTGACCGTCGAGCCGATCCCGGCGGGGGGAAAAACCGAGGCCCCGGCCCCCGGCCCGGCCCCGGAGGAACCCAAGCCCCGGGAAGGGGAAGGGGCGGAGGAAAGTTTAAAAAGCGTCAGCCAGACGGTCCGGGTGGACATCAGCAAACTGGACCGGATCATCGCCATCGTCGGCGAGCTGGTGCTTTCCCAGGCCGAGATCCAGCGTCTGGCCGAACACCTCCGGGGCCAGAAAGGCCTGGAGGAACTCGCCCGGGAGCTTTTCCGGGCCAACCGCCTCCTGGAACGGAAAGTCTCCGAGCTCCAGCAGGGCATTATGGAGGCCCGGATGGTTCCGCTCCGGCAGCTCTTTGACCGCCTGGCCCGGGTGGTGCGGCAGATCTGCCGGGAGGCCCACAAGGAGGTCGACCTGGAGATCTTCGGGGCGGACACCGAACTCGACAAGCTGATCGTCGAGGAACTCGGTGACCCCCTGATGCACATCATCCGGAATTCCCTGGACCATGGGATCGAATCCCCGGAGGAGCGGGAAAAGGCCGGGAAAAACCCCCGGGGCCGGATCACCCTGAATGCCTTCTCCGTCGGGAGTCACGTGGTGGTGGAGGTGGAGGACGACGGCCGCGGAATCAACTGGAAGCGGGTGAAGGAAAAGGCCCACGAGTTAAAGCTCCTGGAACCCGGGATCGAGCTTTCCCCCGAAGACGCCACCAGCCTCCTTTTCCTGCCGGGGTTCAGCACCAGCACCAAGGTCACCTCCCTTTCCGGCCGGGGGGTCGGGCTGGACGTGGTCAAGCGCAATATCACCCGGATCTCCGGGATGATCGAGCTCGAGAGCGAAGCCGGGATGGGAACTCTGTTCCAAATCACCCTGCCCATCACCCTGGCCATCATCCGGGTGCTCCTGGTCGAAATCTCCGGCCGGATCTACGCCATTCCCCTGACCTCGATCCAGGAAAACCTGGCTATTCTGCAGAACGAGATCCGCACCGTGGAAGGGAAAGAAGTGATCCCGCTCCGGGACAAGACCCTGCCCCTGATCCGCCTGGAACGGCTTTTCCGGCTCCCGGCCCCGGCCGCCCCGAGTGAAAACGGGAACCGGCTCTACGTGGTGGTGGTGGGATTGGCCGAGCGCCGGATCGGGATTCTCGCCGGAAACCTCGTCGGCCAGCAGGACGTGGTCATCAAGCCCCTGGGCAAACTGGCCGAAATCGTCCCCGGGATTGCCGGGGCGGCGGACCTGGGCAGTCATAAAACCATTTTGATCCTGGATGTAGGCGCCTTGATCGAGGAATCCACCCGGGCCAGCGGCCCGGTGGGGATCAAATAAACATGTACCGCGAATTCTACCAGCTCCGGGAGAAACCCTTCGGCAAAACGCCCGACCCCCGTTTCCTTTACCTTTCCCAACAGCACGAGGAAGCCCTGGCCCGGCTCCGGTTCGCGGTCGAGGAGCGGGAGTTCATGGTTCTGACCGGCGAAATCGGGAGCGGTAAAACCACCCTCTCCCGGGCGCTGATCGACTCGGTGGGACCGGAAGTCAAGCTCGTGCTCCTCTACAACCCGCGCCTTTCCCCCACCCAGCTCCTCCGCTCCCTCATCCAGAGCCTGGGCGGCCAACCCCGTTCGAACCGGAACGACCTCTGGGAGGAGCTCTCCGATCTGCTCTTCGAGCTTTTCGAAGCCGGGAAGCAGGCGGTCCTGATCGTGGACGAGGCCCAGTTGATCCCCGAGAAAGCCACCCTGGATGAACTGCGCCTGATCACCAATTTTCAGCTGGATGACTTGAACCTCCTGACCCTGATCCTGCTCGGACAGCCGGAGCTCCGGGAGCGCCTGCGCCGGCCCGGCTATCGGGCCCTCTTCCAGCGGGTGGGTCTCCGCTACCACCTCGGGCCCCTGAATCAGGAGGAAACCGGAAAATATCTGCGCCATCGCCTTCGGGTGGCCGGTCGGGAGCAGGAACTCTTTAACCCCGGGGCGGTAGAAAGGATTTATGCCTACTCCCAGGGCCTGCCTCGCCTGATCAATAACCTGGCGGCCAGCGCCCTCCTCGAGGGCTTCGGCCGGGAGCAGGACCAGATCGGGCCGGAGATCGTGACCGACATCGCCCGGGAGCTGGAACTTAAGGAGGAATAACCGTGGATCTTGTCCGAGCCCGGGAAAAGGCCAAAGCCGCGCGAAAAAAAATCTCCGAGACCCCGGCCCCGGCGCCGGAGACCTTGACCCCGCCGGCGCCCGCGGCCCCCGCCGCTCCCCCGGAGGAAACCCCCGCCCAAGGCGGGGCGGCCCCGGCCGGCGCCCCCGCCGCCGAGGCGGAAAAACCACCCCGGGAAATCCAGGTGACGGTGGAAACGCCGGCCCTGACCGCCCCCCCGACCCCCACGGAGGAGAAACCGGCCGAGCCCGAAGAAATCTACGAGCTCCTCGGCTTCACCCTCGGCCGCGAGGAATACGGGATCGAGATCCAGTGGGTCGAGGAAATCATCAAACCGCGCCCCCTGACCGAGGTGCCCCGGGCCCCGGATTATGTCCCCGGGATCATTTCCCTCCGGGGCAAAATCATCCCCATCCTCGAGCTGGGGCGCCGCCTCCGCCTGCCCGCGGCGGGCGAACCCCGCCCGGGGAAGTCGGCCGCCCCGGACCCCGCCCGGGTCATCGTGGTCTCCGACCCCGAATCCAAACAGCCTTTCGGCCTCGCGGTCGGGGAGGTCACCGAGGTGATCCGCTTGCCCCTCAAGGAGCTCGAGCCCCCGCCGCCGACGGTGGGAGGGGAAGCCAGCTTCATCACCGGGGTCGGCTGGGTGGGGGGAAAAATGATCATCATGCTCAACCTGGCTGAGCTTTTGAAACTGGAATCCGCCGGGAGGGTTTCGGAATGAAACGCAAGGAAAAATCCGGGGCGCTGCGCCAGAAGTTCCGGCCCGCCGGGGAAGATCTCGCCCAGCTCGCCCACCTGAAGGTGGAGGGGGAAAACTTCGCCCTGAATATCATGATGATCAAGGAAATCTCCCGCCTGCCCGAGATCACCCGGATCCCGAAGGCCCCCAATTTTTTCGAGGGGTTCATCAGCCTCCGGGGCGCGGTCATCCCGCTGATCAATTTAAGCCGGCGGCTCGGCCTGGGCGAAGGCGCCCTTCGGCCGAAATCCCGGGTGGTGATCGTGAAGCTCGAGGGAGAGAATTTCGGCCTGATGGTGGACGAGATCCTGGGGGTGATCCGGATCCCCGCCGCGGAGATCCTGCCCCCGCCCCGGATGATTCGGGGGAAAATCCCGGATTTTCTGGGCGGGGTGGTTCGCCAGGCAGGGGAACTGATCCTGCTCCTCGACCTGGAAAAGGTCCTGAGCCTGGAAGAGATCAAGGAAATGAAAAAAATGGGAATACCTTTAGGGGGAAAAGATGAAAAAGCCAAGCATCCGGTCCTTTAATCTTAACCTGAAATTAATGCTTTACTTTACCCTTTTGATTATTATCGCGGGAGGGCTTCTCTCCTGGTATTTCCAGGTCCGCTCCCGGGCTATCATGATCAATGACATGAAAAAACGCGGCTTCAGCCTGGCGGGAAACCTGGCCTACAACGCCCGTTTCGGGGTGGTGGCCGAGGACCGGATCGTGCTTAAACAGCTGATCGAGGGGGTACTCGAGGATGAGGATATCCTCCTCGTCGAGATCGCCAACCGGGAAGGCCTGCTGTTGGCCTCCATCTCGAAAATCGAAGGGATGGAAGATTCCCTGCCCCCCCCGAGCGAGGAATCTTTCCTGGAAGAGGGGGAGAGGCCCCTCACGCTGGCGCACCGGAAAGTCTTTGAAATTTTCGCCCCGGTGGTGATCGTCCGGGCCCACGCCGCGGCGTCGGCCTTCACCGACGAACTATCCGGGATGGGGCTGATGGAAAAAACCGGCCCGGGCGCCGGCTCCGCCTCTTCCGCCCCGGCCGAGGAAAAACCCCAAGCCCAGGCCCCCCAGCACGAGACGGTCTCCCAGGGGCTGGTCCGGATCATCATGACCCCGGAGGGGGTGGAAAAGAAGCTCCACAAAATTTTCGCCTCCGGAGCGCTTTTTACCATCGGACTGATCCTGGTGCAGCTACTCGTTACCTACCTCTTCATTAATTTCCTCTTTCAACCCTTGAAATCCCTGGTCGAACTGGCCGAGGAGGTGGCCCAGGGGAACCTGACCCGGAGGGTCGAGGTCCGCTCCAGCGACGAGATCGGGGTGCTGGCCCGGAGTTTCAACCAGATGATCGAGAGCCTGAACCAGATGGTGCAGAAAATCCGCGCCGCCACCACCCGGGCCACCGAGGTCAGCCGGGAGGTGGGCCGGCTGACCGCGAGCATCGCCGAGGGCTCCAACACCCAGTCGCAGGGAGTGGAAGAAACCAGCGCCTCCACCAGCGAGATGGAAACCGCCATTCGGGAGATTTCCCAGAACACCACCATCCTGGCCTCCACCGCGGAGGAAGGGGCGAGTTCGATCCTGGAGATGAGCACCACCATCGAGGAAGTGGCCCAGTCCATCGAACATCTCTTCCGGGTGGTGGAGGAAACCTCGGGGTCGATCACCCAGATGGACCTCTCGATCAAGCAGGTAGCCGAGAGCTCTCGCTCGCTTTCCCGGCTGGCCGAGGAAACCGCCACCGCGATCGAAGAGATGGACAGCTCGATCCGGCAGGTGAAGGAGAGCGTGGGGGAAACCCACCAGGTTTCCGAGCAGATGAGCCACCACGCCGAGAAGGGTATGAAGGCGGTCCAATCCACCATTGAGGGCATGATGATCATCCGGGAGAGTTCGCAGGGGGCCGCCACCGTCATTTATCAGCTGGGTGAGCGGGTGCAGGAGATCGGGAAGATCCTGAACGTGATCGAGGAAGTGGCGGACCAGACCAACCTTCTAGCCCTGAACGCCGCGATCATCGCGGCCCAGGCCGGGGAATACGGTAAGGGATTTGCCGTGGTGGCGGACCAGATCAAATCGCTGGCCGACCGCACCCGGGGTTCCACCAAGGAGATCGCCACCTTGATCAAAGCGGTCCAGCACGAGGGGAATCGGGCGGTGAAAGCGATCGAGGCCGGAGAAAGCAACGTTGAACGCGGGGTGACGCTCTCCCACGAGGCCGGCGAAGTGCTGAAGATGATCCTCTCCAGCAGCCAGGCCACGGTGGACATGGCCCGCCGGATCGCCGAGGCCACCGCCGAACAGGCCCGGGGGTCGCGGCAGGTCGCCGAGGCGGCCGAGCGGATCACCTCGATGTCGGAGGCGATCACCAAGGCCACCCAGGAGCAGAGCCAAGGCAGCGCCCAGGTGATCCGGGCCGCCGAGAGCTCCCGGGAGGTGGCCCAGATGGTAAAGAAAACCACCCAGGAACAGGCCAAAGGCAGCCGGACCATTACCGAGGCGGTGGAAAGGATCACCGAGATGGTCCGCTATATTGACCGGGCCACCCAGGAGCAAAACCAGGGCACCGAGCGGGTGGCCCAGGTGATCCAGCGCATCCGTGAGGTGGTCAGCCAGAACCTGACCCGCATCGCCGAGATGCAGAACGCGGTCAAGGGCCTGGATCGAGAAATGGAAAGTCTCCACCAGGAAGTGGAAAGATTCCAGCTTTAAAAAGGAGGGAATGATGATTGTTGAATGCAGCCAATGTAAAAAACGTTATCGCATAGAGGAGGACAAGATCCCGGCCTCCGGGGCGAAAATCAAATGTAAAAGCTGTGGCACATTAATCATCGTTCCTCCCCCGGGCCGGCCGGCTCCGCCTCCGCCCCGGGCCGATGCGGCCGCCCCGCCCCCGGGCGCCCCCGCGTTGCCGATTCCCCCGGGGCTCAAGGTTCTCCTCGCCCTTGCCGACGAACCCCTCCGGGCCGAACTCCAGCCCCAGCTGGCCGCCCGCAAACTCGAGATCCGGGAAGTACGGGACGGCATTGAGGCCCTGTTGGAACTCGACCGCAACCCGACCGACCTCGCCCTGATCGGGATCGAACTGCCCCGGATGTTCGGCTTCGAGATTTCCCAGGTCATTCGCCGCGACCCGCGCCAGGAAGCCCTGAAAATCATCCTGATCGGGGCGGAGCGCGGACCGAAGAAATACCAGCGCCCGGCCGAATCCCTCTCGGGGGCCGATGTCTTCCTGGAAAGGGATGAGGCCTCCAAAGAATTGATCCCCGCGATTATCAAGCTCTGGGAGAAAAAATCGGGCGTGACCCCGCGTCCGGCGGAAGTCCCCCGCCCTCCCGCCACTCCGCCTCCACCGAAAGCCGCGCCGGCCCCGGCTCCACCGCCCCCGCCGCCCCTGGTCGAAACCCCCGCGCCCCCGCCTCCGCCTCCCATCGCCGCCCCCGCTCCCCCCAAGGTCCCGACTCCACCGCCCCCGCCGCCACCCCCTCCACCCCTGGCTGCGCCCCCGGTGGCCGCCCCGGCTCCACCCAAGCCGGCCCCGGCCCCGCCGGCCGCCAAGCCCCCGGAAGCGCCCGCCGCGGCGGGTTCCCCGGAAGAGGAGAAAGCCAAGCGCCTGGCCCGGATCATCGTTTCCGACATTGCCCTCTACAACGCGGACTCGATTAAGGAAGGACTCGAAAAGGGTAATTTCTACGAGCTCCTGAAACGGGACATCGAGGAAAGTTACAAGCTCTTCAAGGAGAGGGTCCCGGCCCCGGTGCGGGAAGCGCATGATTACCTGAAAGACGCCCTGGAGCAATTGGTCGCAAACAAGAAAAAAGAACTGGGAATACCGTGATGAGTTCCGCCCTAGAAACCAACGGCAAAAGCCGTCCCGGGTTCGCCGATCTTCCGGAAGAAGAGCGCCGGAAGAAAATTGAAAGCCTGACCGGGACTTTCGCTAACCTCGACGCCTTCCGGTTCCCGGAAATCCTGTCCCTGCTTTCCGAGGGGATCGGGGATCCCTCCTGGCGGGTCCGCAAGGCCGCGGTCGAGGTCTTTTTAAGCTTCCCGGAACCGTCTTCCCGGGACCGGGCCCTCGGGCAGGCGCTCCGCTCGGAAGATAACGCCGGGAAACGCAACTCGGCCATCGAGATCTTCGTCCGCCTGGGCCGGAAGGCCCTGCCCGAAATCGAGAAGCTCTCTCGGGATCAGGACCCGGAGGTGCGGAAATTCGCGATGGAGATCCTGGGAGAGATCGGGGGCAAAGATGTTTTCCCCCTGCTCGTCTCCTCCCTCTCCGATCCGGACGAAAACAGCCGGATGGCGGCGGTGGAAGCCCTGGGCAAGATCGGAACGGAAACGGCGGTCGCGCCCCTGATCAAAAGCCTGGGGTCCTCGCCCGGGCTGAACTTCCTGATCTTCCAGTCCCTGAAGGAACTGGGGGTCCGCGGGGCCTGCCTGCCGGTCGAACCGCTTTCCCCCCGCTTGGAAGACCCCACCCTGCGCGAGGTGGCGCTGGCCACCCTGGGCGCGAGCCGCAACCCGGAGGCCCTGCCGGTCCTGATCCGGAAAATCCGGGAGGGGAGCTCCCGGCACAAAGAAAAGGCCCTCCTGGCCATTTCGGAACTCCTGAATTCCCAGTCTGAGCTCGAGCTTTCCCCCTCCGACCTGAGCGCGGGGGAAATCATCCCGTTCCTCCAAAGTCCCAAGGACCAGACCCGCCTGGCCGCCATCCGGATTATCTCCCGGGTCCGCGCCCCCGAGGTTCTGGAAACCCTTTTTCCCCTGTTCGTCTCCGGCTCCGAGGAGGAGCAGCGCCTGGCCCGCGCCGGAATCTCCCGGCTCGGGGCGGAGTCCCTGGCCAGCCTGATCCGCCGCTATCCGAAGCTGAAAGAGGAAGAACGGTCCCGGGTCCTGGAGCTCCTGGGCCATTTTGACAGCGGGGGCAACTCCGCCTTCGATGCCCAGCGGGAGAAACTGATCCGGAACACCCTCACCGCCCCCGGCTTGGGCGGGAAGGAAAAAATCGAGGCCGCCCTGGCCGCCGGACGCCTGGGACTCGCCGGGATGATCCCGGAGCTCACCCATCTGCTCGACGAGATCGAAAGCGAGCTTTCCGCTGCGGCCCTTTCCGCCCTGAGGCTGCTTTCGGAAAGGAATAAAGCCAAAGTGGTCCAGGAGGTTTTATGCCGGCTCAAGGACGGCTCGGAATGCGTCCAGCGCAACTCGATTATCCTGATGGGCGAGATCCAGGCCGGGGAAGCCCTGGGAGAGGTGATCCTGGCCCTCAAGGCCGAATCGCCGGCGGTACGGGAAGCCGCCGCCATCACCCTGGCGGAGCTGCAGGCCCCCGCAGCCGCGGAAAACCTGATTCTCTCCCTGGCCGATGAGGATTCCCGGGTCCGGGTCGCCGCGGCCCGGGCTCTGGGCCAGCTCGGCCAGGAAAATTCCCTCGAGCCGCTTCTCCACGCCCTCCGGGACGAGGATCTCTGGGCGCGGACCAGCGTGGTCGAGGCCCTGGGTCGGATCGGCCGGGGCGATGCGCGGGTCATCGCGGCCCTCTCCCAGGAACTGGAAAAGGGCGAAGGCCCGGTCGCGGAAGCCGCCGTCCGGGCCCTGGCCGGGAGCGGGGATAAAAATGTTCGGCCCGCGCTGTTGCAGGCTCTCCGCGCCGCTGACCCCGAGGTGATCGTGGCGGCGGTGGAATCCCTCACCCCGTTCCGGGAGGGGGAGGTCTCCCGGGAGTTGCTGCTCCACCTGCTCTCCCATCCAGCGTTCAACGTCCGGCTGCGCCTGGTCCAGGCCTTGAAAGAGCTGGCCATCCGCAAGGATCCTTCCCTCTCCCGGGCCCTGCAGGAAAGGCTCGAGGTCGAGGAAGATCCCCTGGTGCGGGAGACCGTCCTGGCCCTCCTCCGGGGATCCAAGGGGGAGGCCCGGTTTCCGGACCAGCTCCAGCTCTAGTCAGAGAACCCATGACCCGGATTACCCGGATTTTCAGGGATTTTGCTCGGATCTGCCCGTGGAAATCCTGGCAGAAAAAGGAATTTCTAAAAATTATTAGAGGGTGTTACAAGTAACGACTTAACGATTTAAAACACAAGGAATAAATGGAAATATTTGACCGGGTCTAATCTCGTTCTTTTATGGAGTGCATTAGCCCTGTCCTCGAGCGAAGCGAAGGATTGCTAATGCAATGCATCGGCAAGCCGATGCAGTCCATATAAAAAACTTGATGAAAGTTTTCGTAACGCCCTCTAATAATTGATGGAAATCGGCTAAGTAACTTGGAAAACCTGCCGGAGAACATCAAACCGGGAAGGGAGTCGATTCTGGAACCCCTGCTCCGGATGAGCGACGAGGATTTCCGGAGCCTCCGGGATTTTATCAACCGCTACTGCGGGATTTACTTCGACGTGCAGGCCAAGTTCCTGCTCGAACGCCGGTTGACCCAGCAGCTCCGGCATCACCGGATCCGGAATTTCCGGGATTATTACTTCTTCCTCAAGTACGATCCCCGCCGGGAGGAAGAGCTCAACACCCTGGCCGAAATCCTGACCACCAATGAGACCTACTTCTTCCGGGAAGATTACCAGCTCAAGGCCCTGACCGAGGAAATCCTCCCGGAGATTGCCGAAACCAAAAAACCCGAGATTCTCCTCCCCTCCGAAAAATGCCTGAGGATCTGGAGCGCCGGCTGCAGCTCGGGGGAGGAAGCCTATACCCTGGCGATCCTGACCCACGATCACCCCCTGCTGAAAAAATGGACGGTGGAAATCTTCGCCAGCGATATCTCCAACCAGGTCCTGACCCTGGCCCGGAAAGGGGTTTACCGGGAATCGGCCTTCCGGGTGACCCAGGACGTCTACCGGCGGCGCTATTTTGAGCCCGCGGAGGACGGGTTCCGGGTCCGGGACGAGATCCGGCGGCTCGTGACTTTCGGGCACCTGAATCTTCTCGATGAGGAACGCATCAAGATGCTCAAGCCCCAGGATATCATCATGTGCCGGAACGTGATCATTTACTTCGACCGGGAGTCCCGCCGCCGGGTGATCAAAAGCTTCTTCGAGCGCCTCCGGCCGGGCGGGTTCCTCCTGCTCGGGCATTCCGAATCCCTGATGAACCTCTCTACCGACTTCATTCTTCGGCACTTTAAGAACGACATGGTCTACCAGAAACCAGGCCCCGGGGCCCCGCCGGGGGGCGCCAAATGAAGAAAATCCGCGTCCTGGTGATCGACGACTCCGCCTTCAACCGGAAGGCCATCCGGGAGATGCTCAGCCAGGCCCCCGACATCGAGGTGGCCGGGATGGCCGGGAACGGGGAGGAAGGCCTGCGGCAGCTCCGCAAGCTTAAGCCCGATCTGGTCACGCTCGACCTGGAAATGCCCGGGATGGACGGCTTCACCTTCCTCCGGATCGTGATGAACCAATCCCCCCTCCCGATCCTGGTGGTCAGTTCCCGACGGGAGGCGGAAAGCGTTTTCCAGGCCCTGGAGCTCGGGGCGGTGGACTTCCTGCCCAAGCCCACCCGGACCATTTCCCCGGAGCTCTACAACGTCAAGAACGAGCTGATTCGCAAGATCCGGGCCGCCCGGGATTTCCGCCTCGAGGGGATCCGGGAACGCCCCCTCCCGGTTCCCCGGCCCGCGGCACCCCGGCCCGTCGCCCCCCCGCACCGGCCCGAGCCCGAAGTCGGCGGGCTTCGCCTGGTGGTGATCGGGGCCTCCACCGGAGGCCCGGCCGCAATTTCCCAGATTCTCGCCACCCTCCGGCCCGGCCTGCCCATCGGGATTGCCATCACCCAGCACATGCCCCCGGGGTTTACCAAGGCTTTCGCGGAAAGGCTCGACCGTTTCTCCGCCTACCCGATCAAGGAAGCCGGGGACGGGGACCCGCTGCTGCCCCAGCAGGGGTACATCTCCCCGGGCGGGAAAAATCTTTATCTGGACCGCCGGGGCAAAAACCTGGTCCTCAAGCTCTCCAGCCGGGGCCGGGAGAAATACCTCCCCTCGGTGGATATGCTGTTCGAGAGCGCGTCCGAGGCCGCCGGCCGGAACTGCCTGGGCGTGGTCTTGACCGGGATGGGCAATGACGGCAAGGACGGGGTGATCCGGATCAAGCAAAAAGGAGGCACGGTCATCGCCCAGTCCGAAGAAAGCTCGGTGGTTTTCGGGATGCCCCGGGAGGCCATCGCCACCGGGAGGGTGGACCGGGTTTTGTCCACCGAGATGATCCCGCGCTATATCAGCACCTGGGCCAAGACGGGGGAACTGGAATAAATAAAGAAGATGGTAGATAGGAGATCGAAGATAGGGAAAACCCATTGAACCCAACAAACTCAATGAAACCGGCGATTCTTCTCTACCCTATCTCCCATCTCCGATCTCCCATCTCCAATCGTCAAAATAGGAGGTAATGATATGGGAACGATCAAAGCGGGGTTTTGGGTCCTGGTGATCTGTATCGCCTTTATCTTCTTTTTCCAGAACTACAATGAGCTCCAGCACCCGGTGGTGGTGAGCCTGGACTTTTATTTAAAAACCTGGACCTCGAGCCCGATCCACCTCTGGATGCTCCTCATCCTCTTTTTCCTGCTCGGCTTCATCATCTCCTCGCTTCACAGCGCCTACGAGCGGCTCGCCCTGAAGCGCGAGCTCAAGGTCCTCCGCGCCGGCAAGCCTGCAGCCCCGGAAAAAACCAAGAGCTAAAAGCCCAGCCCAACTGCTTGACCGCCGACGGCCGATCCCTCGATATAACTCGGGACAAGCCGCAGACCGCGGTCAAAGAAGAGAAAGTCAAGATGATAGAAAGTCCGGCCAGGGCGTGAATCTATCCTTTCTTGTCATTCCCGTGTAAACGGGAATCCAGAATTTATTTGGGAATCTTAGATCGCCGGTAAAATCTTGAAATTCTTGCCAGAAAGTAAAAAGGAGATCCAAGACTTACAAGGCAACAAGTAACCTACGTCCCTTATAATCCCTTATAATTTAAACAAGATTCGAAAATTAGATTTAGTCAACTGAGGCTGATTAATCTACACACAGCTTGATCGGCTGGTCCGAAATCTTCAGATAATTCGCTTCGATCCCTTCTTGGTAGTTCTTGATGAAGTACATAACCGCATAGACATAAAACGTTCCCTTAGCTAAGTCCTGTACGCCGTCCATCCAATACCCGATTTGGGGGGATTCGCCCGGAACCGACTCCGGGGGATCAAGCCTGGTGTCGTCATCCATGTAGTATAGGCTGGCTTTAAGGGTTGATTCCTGAAAGGATCCATCCGGCCTCCGGTCGAGAACCGCCCTGATGATAAAAGCGCCTTCGGGCCCCTTCGCCAGAAACCAGTTAAATCCCTCTCCCTTAATCCCCATTTCAGTTTCGTCCATTTTGCCGTCAACCTGGAGCCAGTGGGGGTCAACATTGGTCAAGACCTGCCAGCCGTGCATATTCTGGAAGTCCGCCCCCACCCGCGTCTTTACCCGGAGAATCTTCTTGAACCACTTCATGGACACCAACACTTTGATCCGAACGGGGACGATAGAAACATTATCGTAAAGGATACTTTCAATCGCCGCCGAAGGTGTCCGGAATGTCTTGGTCAGCTGGATGGCACTGCGAATCCGCCGGATAACTCGAATTGGCCCGTCTTTATAAAGGGATAATTCACCCGAAAAATCGTTTTCGTCCAAGGAGAAGGGAATCCCCAAGATCTTTACTTGTAGACGGAACTTCATCCGATCGAGGATATTTTTGCTCCCCCGAATGCTCATAGAGCTCGGGCTGTTGGACAACCCGGGGGAGTAGATCATTTTGAAATTGCTGCTGTTAACCTGCTCCGTCTTGTCCAAAAGAGGCTGGTAAATCACGTAGTCCACATTGGAGAGCGGAGGTTTTCCGGAAAAGGAGCATAAATAAACCCAGGCTAAAGCCCCATCAATGGGATCCTCAAGCCTGATTTCATCCACCGCTACCGCCCCCGGGGGGTAATGGTCCGGCGCCAGCCGGTCCCCCGAGTCCCGAACCATAAAAACCAGCTCGTCATTTTCATCGAGGTGCCCGTTGTCGTCATCTCGATCCGGCTCAATGGGGCGGTCTTTGAAGCTGGGGGAAATCATGGGCAATACCCACTCACCCTCGGGATTAACCTCGTCAACCTGAAAGGGGATGGGATTTATCTCTCCCGCAATCGAGGAAAAAAGGGAGAGATTGCTTATTTTTTCATTGCGGGTCTTCCGCAGTTCCCGGCCCCGAACAATGATATAATCTTCCTGCCGGGTTAGGGTTTTCTTTTTTTGAGCTGAGGGGCAGGCGGCTCTTGCTTGATCTTCTTTCGCTCCGGAATCTACGGAGGGAAGGAGCATAAGGGCAAAGGCAATGACTATTGAAATTGCCCAGCCACCCGGCCGATTCTTCCGCTTTCTGCCCATTCTTCTCTAGGTGAGCCGATCCTCTGTTTAGGAAAAATATTTTCCTTATCAGCGCGGGGTTTCTTCCTTAGAGAATCTCAGAAAAGAGGAGCGAACAATTAACGGATTTATCAATATCAATCTCCATAAAATGAGAGTGTCAAGCCCAGGTTCCAGACGTTCCCGCTGGCGGTTACCGAGGAAGCTCCCCCCTCTTTGACCATGGTTCGCTCAACCAGCATCCGGTACTGGCCGTGAATGCCTGCCGAGATCGAATCGGAAATCTTGAGGCCCGCCCCCACCGATAAGGCATGGGTATCGAGGTCGATAACCGTGGTGGCGTGCACCTGGTCGGGCACCGCGCTGGGCCGGAAGAAATACCCGCCCCGGAGCTTGAGGAAGGAGAGCAAATCGTACTCCACCCCCACCCGGGGGACCCAGATATCCTTGAACTTTTCAACTTCAATGGGGACGCCGCCCAATAAATCCGATTCCATATAGGGTGGGGTGTAATCAGACCAGGCGTATCGGGTGGCGGCCAAACCCACGTTTAATTTTTTCATCGGATTTAAACCGAGCCCCAATCCCCACTGCCCGACATGAAAGAGATCATAGCCGTTGCTATCACCGGATATGGCTTCGGTCAGATTCAAACCCAAAGCAAATTGCATCGACATGGTTTGGCTGTAGGAAACTCCGAGCTTGATACTCTTTAAGATGTCGTTATCGAAGTCCTCGAAAGGTTTAATCAGAGCCCCGGCCACCGGCGCCTGGTCTAAGGGCATTTCCATGTTAAATCTCGCGCTCTGGGACGGCTCAATATTCATGCCTCCCTGTCCGTCAAAGAATCCATCGAGCCCTACTCCCACTGAAATCCCGGGGATATCCAAATCGAAAAACCGGTCCGCCATCCCGGAAAGATTGAAACCGCCGGCGAAGATCATGTTGAGTTTATTCGGATAGTTGGTATATTCCAGAAACAACGGATCGGCCGGGTCGACGAACATAAAGCGAACGCAATATTGCACTCCAAAGCTGGCCATCAACCCAAAGCTGAATAAATTTTCTCCCGCGGGGGTTTGCACAATCGGCATGACGGCACTAAACCCCACGTGCTCGATTTCATCCACGTTCGCATACCATTGCCCCAACTGATCGGCACTTAATTTCCGCAAGCCTTCCAGGGTGCTCCAGTCTCCTAATAGATCTAAATCCAAATTAATGAAATTTGTTATTGCGAAGAATTCGATATTCATCCTTTTACTTTCGGTGAGAGCGCCGACGTTATAATAGACCGCGCTCGAGTCGTTGGCGGCCGCGGTGCAAGCTCCTCCCATCCCGACACACCGGGATCCGACGCCGTAGATGTCGAAGTAGCCTTGCGGCCAGGCATTCCGGGGGACCCCTCCAGTCAGAAGCAACAGGCTGAGGAAGAGCAGCGCCGCTCCTCCGAACCTTCTCCTCCCTCGGTTTTTGGGGGGTTGATGTTCTCTGAGCAAGCTTCTCATCTCCTTAAAAAAAATTATCAAGGCTCCCGAACCTCCACAATCAATTCCAGGCCGGTGTACCACCCACTGCCGCTTCCGGCTATCGTTCCGGTGAGGGCAGGATCGCTGCCAATCTTCTCCATCGTCCGCTTCGGCATGATTCGGTTTTGCGCAAAAGTTGCGACCGTAAGTTTCTCGAGAACCCGATAGCTCACTCCCAAGGAAACCACGTGAGTATTGCAATCAATAAAATTCGTGTCGCCCGACTGACTCGGCACCGCGCTGGGCCGGAAGAAATACCCGCCCCGGAGATTGAGGGAAGAATTGAATAGCCGGTACTCCACCCCGATCCGATTCACCCAGATGTCATTAAAAGGGGTAAATTCGAAATCCTGAGCCAACAAACCCTTTACGGAGCCCTCCGCCGTCCAGAAAGGCGGCCGATACTCGGACCACAAGACTCTATCCAACTCGTAACCCACGGTTAAGTTCTCCACGGGGTCAAAACCCACGCCCAACCTCCAGAGCCCGATCGAATAGCTATCGGGAGCGCTCATCCTCCCCGTGATTCCCATCATGCTTATCTGATTGAAACGAAATACCAGGTTCATCCCGCCATTATAGGAAACGCCCAGCTTGAGGCTTTTCAGGCGGTTATCATCGAAATCTTCGAAGGGTTTGATCAGAACCCCGGCGATCGGGGCAAAATCCCAAGGTAACTCAATCGCCGTATAGGATGGCATCATCTCCAGGGTGCCGACCCCGAGGAAGAAAGTGTTGGCTCCTACCCCCAGGGAAATCCCGGGGATTTCGACATCAAAGACCTTTTTGAGAATACCGGAAACATTAAAACCGGTCCCAAAGAGGATACTGAACTTATTGGGATAGTTCGTATACTCGAGAAAGATCGGGTCGTTGGGATCCTGGAAAAAGAACCGATTGAACCAAGGCTTCAAGGGCGCGTTTAAGAGAAACCCCATACTGAACAGGGGCTTCTTCGCCGCATCCTTCCACAGGGCCATCGCCGTACCTATGTTCATATAAAGGACTTCCTTAAGGTCATCCTGAAACAGCGCCTCGATATCCTCGGTACTGTTGAAACCTAATTCCGAAAGTTTCTTGGTCCAATAATCCCCCGCGACCGATACCTTCAGGTTATAGAAGTTTCGCGACACCCCCATCTCGGTGCGGTACGGGCCGGCTTCCACAAGGGCGGCGGGGTTATAGTAGACCGCCACCGCGTCATTGGCCAGGGCCGCATAGGCCCCTCCCATGGCCACCGCGCGGGAACCCAGGCCGTACACGTCATAATAACTGGCGGAGGCGGAGGCCGGCAGTCCGGCCGCCACGACGAAGAAAGCCAGGCAATAAAATGCTCTCCTTTTTAAAGACACTTAAACCCTACCCCCAAAAAGATCAACCCCAAGATCTATTTGCCCCAAGAATAAGGGGTCAGCCATTGATATTGGATATAATTGCTTCATTTTCTTCCCCAGCTTCCGATCCTCCGCCCACGAATTCCAGAGTTTGGTCATTATCTTGGCGTTTGAAGTCCATTACATCTTCCGGGTTCTGTTAAAACACCGTCGGGTAGAATATTTACCTGCCTTCTCCCCCTCACTCTCCCCTCTCCCCCGAGGGGAGAGGAAGAAGTAGTAAGGATAGTGAAAAAAATGAGAATATCACAATTTGTGATATCCTCCCGATCTCCTCGAAACCAGCTTTAATTCTCATGGCTATTACGCTTATTTATAAACATTTATATTACAAATTATTTGAATGTCAAGGAAAATTAAATAAACGCTAGGGCGCGAGGACGCTGCTCAGACTTCGCTAATCCTACTACGCTGAAGCTCCGAAGGACGGGAGCTACGTTGGGCTCGCAGAGCTCGGAAGCTGGAAATACCAATGGAAATCAAGATGAAACGACTGGATTCCCGGTCAGGCCGGGAATGACGGCAATGAGAAATGCGGAATGCCGATTTCGGAATTCGGAATGGGAGGAAAAAAACAGAGATTCTTCGCGGAGTTTACACTGAACGAAGTGAATGTGCTCAGAATGACAGCACAGATTGAAAATCCCCCTCAAACTTCTTTTCACCCTCCCCCCCACCCCCACCCCTCAAGGGAGGGGGAAAATAGATATAGGGGAGTGGGATTATAGATTTAAGGGGGAAGATAAATCCTTCCCTCGCAAAAAGGGGAGGAAATTGGCCTCGAAAAACCGTATACTAAAATCCAGTGGTTAGTCTGATCCAAATCCTCGGGGGCCTGGCGGTTTTCCTTTACGGGCTCAACCTGTCCCGCGAGGGCCTTTCCCTCTTCGGGGGCGAAAAGCTCCGGAAAGCCATCTACTCCCTGACCGACAAGCCCGTCCGCGGGCTCGTGGTCGGGGTCATCATCACCATTTTCCTCCAGACTTCGAGCGCCACCACCGTCATGCTCGTGGGCTTCGCCTCGAGCGGGATGATCAGCCTTTTCCAGAGCGTCGGGGTAATCCTGGGGGCGGACGTGGGCAGCACCCTGACCGTCCAGCTGATCTCCTTCCGGGTCATGGACTACGCCCTCCTCCCCGTGGCCGTGGGCTTCTTCATGGGCTTCTTCATCCGCCGCCGGAACCTCCGCTACCTGGGCCGGATTATCATGGGCTTCGGCCTGCTTTTCTACGGGATCAAGCTCATGTCCGACGGCGCGGCTCCCCTGGCCCACTCCCGGATCTTTCTCGACCTGCTCAAAACCCTGGGCGAAAACCCCCTGGGCGGCCTCTTCATCTCCGCCCTCCTGACCGCCCTGGTCCAGGCCTCGGCCGCGACCATCGGCCTGGTTATCTCCTTCGGCCTCTCCGGGGCCATCACCCTGCAGGCGGCCCTCCCCATGATCCTGGGGGCCAACATCGGCACCTGCGTGACCGCCTTCCTGGCCGCGACGGGCTCGACCAGCGACGGGAAGCAGGTGGCCTGGGCTCATTTCTCGATCAAGATCCTGGGGGTGATCCTGGTCTGGCCCTTCCTCCCGGAGCTTGAGCGGCTCACCGTCGCCACCGCAGACACCCTCCCCCGCCAGATCGCCAACGCCCACACGATTTTCAACCTGGGGGTGGCGGTCCTGTTCCTCCCCTTCCGGGGCCTGCTCGCCTCCGGGGTCAAGCGGGTTTTCCCGGGGAAAGATCAGATCTCAGACCGCTTCGCCGCCCGCTACCTGGACCCCAAGGCCTCGTCCACTCCCGACCTGGCTTTCGTCAACGCCTCCCGCGAGATCCTACGGATCGCCGACATCGTGGAAGAGATGCTCCGAGAAAGCCTCCCCCTCTTTTTCCGGGGCGACCTGGAGGAGATCGAGCGGATCCGGGAGCGGGACAAGGAGGTGGACAGCCTGGAGCGCCAGGTCCGGCTCTACCTCGCCCGGGTTTCCGAGAAGGTCATGACCGAAAAACAGGCTGAGAAGGAAATGCGCCTGCACAACTTCGTCTCGAGCCTGGAAACCATGGGCGACGTGGTGGTGAAAAACATCCTGGCCCTGGCCGAGAATAAATTCCAGAAGGGACTGATTTTCTCCTCGGAGGGCTGGGAGGAAATCCGGAACTATCACCAGCGGGTCTCGGAGAATCTCCGGGAGGCGGTCACCGCCTTTGCCGGCGGGGAGGAAGATCTGATCAAGCAGGTAATGACCAAGGTCCGGGAGCTGGACGCGGAGGAGCGGAGGCTCAAGCTCAACCATATCCGGAGACTGCACCAGGGGCTGAAGGAGTCCATCGACACCAGCGCTATCCACCTGGATCTCCTGAACAATCTCCAGCGCATCAATTCCGAGATCGAGGCCGGTTTGATCCCTTACTCCCAGGAACCCGAAACCTTCGATACCATGGAGTGACCGGGCCGAAACTATTGATTAACCATTTTGGTTTTGTCATTCCCGTCCCGCATCAGAATGCGGAATGACGGAAAGAAGGCAACCCCACAACAAGATTCTTAGGAAATACAATTTTTAACCGATAAAAAACATGAGATTGCTTTCCTTGCCGGGCCGGCGCCGCCATGCTTTCCGGCCGTTTTTGACTCTTATTTTCACCTTCGGTCTCCTCCTCGGCTGGGCCGCGGGCGGGCCCCGGGCCTCCGCTGGGGTCTGGCTTCAGAATCCCCTGGATACCGAGGAGCAGGGCATCCGCCTCTCCGGGGATAAATTGATCTACTCCACCCCGGACCACAGTTATACCGTCGAGGGAAACGCCGTCATCGAGGGGACGGGCTGGACCGTCCGGGCCGACCGGGTGATCTTTGATTCGGAAAACCTGATCATGGAGGCGGAAGGCCACGTCTCGATCCAGGACCAAACCAGCACAATCAACTCCGAAAAGCTGGCCCTCAATCTCCGGAACAATACCGGCACCCTCTTCCAGGGGAGACTCGAGTTCGAGCCCGCCCCCGGAGAATACGGCCGGCTCCAGGTGGAGGGCGAGGTGATCCAGCGAAGTTCTCCGGTCCGTTATCACATCAGCCAGGGGGATTTCACCACCTGCTCCTGCCCGGGGAAAATCCCCGCGCCCTGGAAAATCGGCTGCCGGCAGGCCGACCTCACCATCGGCGAGTACATCCGCTTCCACCACTTCATCTTCCGTATCTTCGGCGTGCCGGTTTTGTATTTCCCCTGGCTGGCCTACCCGGTCAAGACCCAGAGGCAGACCGGTTTCCTGATTCCCCATTTCTATTATTCCC
>Ga0315285_10001768_pt1 | contig 22680 bp, 20 predicted proteins | sample YL17G09_36_MG_FD_203698 | JGI IMG/M metagenome (GOLD analysis project Ga0315285, IMG submission 203698) | Sediment microbial communities from Yellowstone Lake, YNP, Wyoming, USA - YL17G09_36 | ecosystem: Environmental > Aquatic > Freshwater > Lake > Sediment | place: USA: Wyoming | collected... | reverse complement strand
TTCCTCCCCGATCCGCTCTGTCCTGCGATCCGAGTTCCTCCCCGATCCGCTCTGTCCTGTTATCCGAGTTCCTCCCCGATCCGCTCTGTCCTGTTATCCGAGTTCCTCCCCGATCCGCTCTGTCCTGCGATCCGAGTTCCTCCCCGATCCGCTCTGTCCTGTTATCCGAGTTTTTCCTTCAGCGCCGCGGTCAGCGCCGGCACCACCCTGAACAGGTCACCGACGATGCCATAGTGCGCCAGTTTGAAGATCGGCGCTTCGGGGTCCTTGTTGACCGCGACGATGACCTTGCTCGTGCGCATGCCAGCCTGGTGCTGAATCGCGCCCGAGATGCCGACGGCGACGTACAGGTCAGGGCTGACCGTCTTGCCGGTCTGGCCCACCTGGTGCTCGTAGGGGATCCAGCCCGCGTCCACCGCCGCGCGGGAGGCCCCCATCGCTGCATGGAGCGTCTGCGCGAGTTCACGGATCGGCTCGAAGCCCTCCGGCCCGCCGACGCCGCGCCCGCCGGAGACGATGATATTGGCGTCGGCCAGGCTCACGCCGCCCACCGTCTCCTGGAACCCGGTCACCTTGCAGCGGATGGCGTCCTCGGCCAGCACTGGCTGCACGCGCGTCACCTGCCCGCTGCGCGCAGGATCAGGCTCCGGCTTGGGGAAGGCACGCACGCGCGTGGTAAAGACCTGCGGCCGCCGCTCGGGGATAGTACAATTCGAGAGCAGTTTGCCGGCGTAGATCGGGCGCGTGGCGGTCAGTTGGCCGTCCTTGAACTCGAGCGCGGTGCAGTCGGCGATGCAGCCGGTGTCAAGTTCGACCGCCAACGCCGGCCCCAACTCGCGCCCACGGAACGTCGCGCCGATGAGGACGATCTCAGGCCCGGCCTCGCGCACGGCCCTGACCAGCAGCGCCGCGTACGGCTCGACGCGAAAGTCGGCCAGCGTCGCGTCCTCGGCCAGGAGCACCGCATCCGCGCCGTACGAGATGGCCTGCTGCGCCAGCGGCTCGACGCCGGATGCGCCGAAGACACAGGCGGTCACGTGGCCGCCCAGTTGATCCGCCAGGCGGCGGGCTGCACCGATGGCCTCCCAGGAAGCGGCCGCGGGCTGACCCTTGAATTGTTCGACCCATACAAAGATGTCGTTGCTCATGGTTTCGCCTCCTAGATGACCTTCTCGGCCAGCAGTTTTTCGACGAGCATCCTGGCCGCTTCCTCGACTGTCTCGGCCTTGATGATTTCGGCCTCGCCCTCGCGCGCCGGCGGCATGAAGATGCGCGGCCAGCGCACGCCGGAACCGGCCGCGCCGACCTTGTCGGCTTCCGCACCGACGTCGGCCAGCGTCCGGACGGGGTACTCCATCTTGGCCGCCTTGCGGATGCCGATGAAGGACGTGTAGCGCGGCTCGTTGATGCCCTTGGTCGTGCCGACGACGGCCGGCAGCGGGGCCGACACGGCCTGCCGCCCTTCCTCCAGCAGCCGCTCGACCGTGATGCTCTTCTTGCCGGGGTCGAGTTCGGCGATCTTGATCACGTACATCAGCCCCGGGTAGCCCAGCCGGTGGGCGACGGCCGAACCGGTCTGCCACGTTTCGGCGTCAATCGCCGACTTGCCGACGAGCACCAGGTCCACGTCGCCCATCTTCTCGATGGCCCTGGCCAGCACGTAACTGGTGGCGAGCGTGTCGGAGCCAGCGCACGCGTCGTCCCAGATGCGGATGGCCTCGTTGCAGCCCATGGCGATGGCGTGCTTGAGCGCCTCGAGCGCCGCCTCCGGCCCCATCGAGATGACGGTGACGGTCCCGCCGTGCTTGTCGCGCAGTTGCAGGGCCTCTTCTACAGCGTACTCGTCCCAGGGGTTGATGATGAGCGGCGATTCACCCCACGAGACGTTGCCCGCCCCGTCCACCGACATCTTGGCTTCGGAGTCGGGCGTATGCTTGGTACATACGACGATGTGCAAGATACACCTCCTTTAATAGAGTGACGCGTGATATGTGAAACGTGAAACGTGAAACGTGAAGCGTGAAACGTGAAACGTGATTAGGGGAGAGGGACATTTTGTAACAAAGTATCTAATGCCTCTCGGTTAATGGTTGGTTCGGGCTCGTCCAGGTCGGTCTGGTAGGAGTAAACGTTCTGCTCGCGCAGGGTGCTTCCGCGCTGTTGGGGAACCATGGTCAGGAGCAGGCAGATGATCTGGGTGAGCAAAGCCAGGCGGTGCTGGACGACGGTTTCTCCCAATACATGGCGACTCTTGTAATACCAATCGCGGCTCTCCCTGGCCGAGCCGAGCGCATACTCGTAGAAGCGTGCGCGGTCTTTACCAGTGCCACGCGAATAGCCCTCAGCGAGGTTGCTGCTGACAGAGCCCAGCGCCCGATAAAGCTGATCTGACAAGCTGAGTGTGCGCCTGTCCTGCATCAGTTTTGTTACATCGTGCCAGCCCAGGTCTGCAATAAACAACCCCAGGCGATAGGCTTCCATCTTCCAGAGCGAATCATTCGTGATCTCTCCCGGAACTGATCTCTCCCACTCTCCATAGTTCATCTTTCCTCACCTCTCACGTTTCACGCTTCACGCATCACGTTTCACGTTTCACGTTTCACGTTTCACGCATCACTGTGCGCCGGCAACTCACACCGCAGCGGCCTATCCTCCCGATAGCCCAGCGCGTAGCCGGCCTGGAGCAGTTCGTGGATCTGGGTGGAGCCTTCGTAGATGCAGGCGCCCTTGGCATTGCGCAGGTAACGCTCGACGTCGTACTCGTCGGAGTAGCCGTAAGCGCCGTGGACCTGCACGGCGTCGGAGGCGGCGGCGAAACTGGCCTCGGTGGCGAACCACTTGGCCAGGCTCGTCTCGCGCGTGTTGCGCTGCCCCGCGTTCTTGAGCCAGCCCGCGCGCAGGTAGAGGAGCCGCGCCATCTCATAGTCCCGCGCCATGCGGGCGATCATCTGCTGGACGAGTTGGTGCTGGCCGATCTCCTGCCCGAAGGTGCGCCGCTCGCGGGCGTACTTGACCGACGCCTCCAGGCAGGCGCGGATGAGGCCGGTCGCGCCGGCGGCGACGGTGTAGCGGCCGTTGTCCAGGCAACTCATGGCGATCTTGAAGCCCTCTCCCTCCTGGCCGAGCCGGTTCTCGAGCGGTACTTGTACGTCGGCCAGGTTGATCCAGCCGGTGGAACCGGCGCGCACGCCCAGCTTGCCCTGGATGTCGCCGGTGGTCACGCCTGCCATCCCCCGCTCGACGACGAAGGCGCTGATGCCCGCATGGGGTGGGTCGGCGCGAGGGTCAGTTTTGGCAAAGACGAGGAAGTTGTGCGCGACGGTCGCCAGGCTGATCCACATTTTTTCGCCGTTGAGGACGTAAGTGTCCCCTTCGCGGCGGGCGGTGGCGGCGATGGCGGCGACGTCGGAACCCGCGCCCGGCTCGGTGAGTGCGAAGGCGGCGTAGCGCTCGCCGCGCGCCTGGGGCACGAGCCAGCGCTGTTTCTGCTCCTCGGTGCCCCACTGGAGGAGGCCGAGCGAGTTGAGCCCGAGGTGGACGCTCATCACGACGCGCAGCGAGGTGTCTGCGCGCTCGAGCTCTTCGCACACCAGGCCCAGGCAGATGTAGTCCATGCCGGCTCCGCCGTAGTGGGCGGGGATGCAGATGCCCAGAAGGCCCAGGTCTGCCATGCGGGCGAGGAGGCCGAGGTTGGGCTGTTGGACGCGGTCGTACTCCTTGACCGTGGGGGCGGCCTCGCGCTCGGCGAACTCGCGCACCATGTGGCGGCTCATTTCGTGTTCAGGGGAGAGGGAGAAGTCCATGGGTTAATGCGTGATGCGTGAAACGTGAAACGTGAAACGTGAAACGTGATGCGTAATCCGCAATGCGTAAGGGTATGGAGAAGGAATTCATTGGCGGCTGCTTTGGGTTCAGGTGCCGAACTGGGTCTATTATAGCCATAGGTTGCCAGTGCGCAAGTCGAGTGTCCCCCCTCGTTGGGATGGCACTCGTCGTGGAACTGTTCTATATCCATGTTACCCAATGCTTGACTTGCAGATGTTTGGCCGTATACTGTAAAACAGGCCCAAATAATAGTTGGGCGCACGAACAGCGTGCCGTCAAAATCACGTCATAAGAAGGGAGAGAATAATGAGCATTCAGATTCGGGTACGAGTGGCAGTGGTGATACTTGCTATAGGAACAGCATTAGCGAGTGTGCTATTCCTGCTTCCCCAACTAAGTGAAGCACGTCCTTTAGAACAAGACACCATTTTACCTGACGAAGCTTTCCCTGTGTTTGATTATTCTCGCACCATATCGCCAGAAACGGCAGAGCCAACCATACTTCACGCCGCTGATGTAGTAGTGCAAGCTGGCGACCTCTATACTTGGACACAAGATACCCGCGCTGATTGGGAACAGGGCGCGCTGGAGAATCTGGACAGTGTGACCATCTCCGGCACGTTGCAACTGGCGCAGCGCTACTTTGGCGAAAGCACGTCCGTTACTCCACCCGCCGATTTGGCCTCCGGGCAAAATTACCCCGCTCTCGCGTTAGACGCCAATGGCAACGCCTACGCGGTATGGCAAGATGGGCGCAACGGTCACACAGACATCTATTTTGCCTATCGGGCCTCCGGCAGTACGACCTGGGGCGCCAGCCTCAGGGTCAACGACGACGCCGGCACGGCCCAGCAGTCGTACCCGGCCATTGCTGTGGACCCCAGTGGCAACGCCTACGCAATATGGACGGATGAGCGCAACGGGAGAGAGGACATTTACTTTGCTTACCGCCCGGCTGGGGGCAGCTGGGGAACCAACGTCAGGGTCAACGACGACGATCGTACAGCGTGGCGGTTGTACCCCGCTATCACCGTGGACACAAACGGCAATGCCTACGCAGTGTGGCCCGACTCCCGCAATGGGGACGCGGACATTTACTTTGCCTATCGCCCGGCCGGAGGCGATTGGGGGGCCAATCTGCGGGTCAATGACGATACCAGCACTGAATGGCAGTCTTATCCTGACATCGCGGTTGATTTGGGTGGTAATGCCTATGCTGTGTGGTGCACTTTTCATGACGACGACCAATGGAAAACCTACTTCGCCTATCGCCCGGCTGGAGGTAACTGGGGAAGCAGTGTGCGGGTGGACGATGCTCCCCCTGGTACAGCCCGCGCCAGCAATCCTAGCATAGCCGTAGACATAAATGCCAACGCCTATGCCGTATGGTACGACTACCGCAACGATACTGGGGACATCTACTTTGCCTACCGTCCGGCCGGCGGAACCTGGGGGACGAACACCTTGATTGATCCCAACTTTTATCCTTTTCAGTTCTCCCCTGACATTGCCGTAGACGCGAACGGCAGCGCCTATGCCGTGTGGACTGAGCGGCACACCGGCAATGATATCTACTTTGCCTATCTTGAGGCCGGCAGCCCCACCTGGAGCGTGGGTGTCAGGGTGAACGACGACTCCGGTACGGTCCAGCAGGGTGCGCCTGCCATCGCGGTAGACGCCGACGGCAACGCTCACGCTGTATGGATTGATTATCGCAACGGCAACCCAGACATTTACCACGCAATCCGTCTGGCCAGTGGTGAATGGAGTGCGAACAACCGGGTGGACGACGATGTTTGCGGTGGGACGTCGCAGAATGTTGCCTCTATCGCGGTGGACCCAGCCGGCAACGCTTATGCCGTGTGGAATGATATGCGTAACGGTAATTACGACATCTACTTTGCCTACCGTCCGGCCGGGGGCGACTGGGGCGCCAACGTCAGGGTCAATAATGACACCGGCGCGGCGTGGCAATGGGCACCAGACGTCGCCGTGGATACGAGCGGCAATGCGTATGCCGTGTGGGAGGATGAGCGCAATGGCAACGGGGATGTCTACTTTGCCTATCGGCCGGCTGGAGGCAACTGGAGCGCCAACATCCGGGTTAACGATGGCGGCGGCGCGGCGCAAGGAAGCCAGGCCATCGCTGTAGATGCGGACGGGAACGCCTATGCCGTTTGGGGGGACGCTCGCAACGGTAATGGCGACATCTACTTTGCTTACCGTCCTGCCGGGGGTGATTGGGGCGCTAATGTCCAGGTCAGCGAGGACCCTGGCGCGGTGCAGCAAGATGAACCGGACGTCGCCGTGGACGCCAGCGGCAATGCCTGCGCAGTGTGGCAGCATGATATCAATGGAATTGCGGACATTTACTCCGCCTGTCGCCCGGCAGGGGGGAATTGGGGAACCAGCGTTAAGGTCAACGACGACACCGGCGATGCATGGCAGGAGATCCCTGCCATTGCCCTGGATGCCAGCGGTGACGCCTACGCCGTTTGGGGGGACGACCGCAACGGCAATTATGACATCTACTTTGCTTACCGTCCTGCCGGGGGTGATTGGGGCGCTAATGTCCAGGTCAGCGAGGACCCTGGCGCGGTGCAGCAAGGTGGCCCTGACATCGCCGTGGACCCGAGTGGTAACGCCTATGCGATCTGGCATGGTTGGCGCAATCAGAACGCGGACATTTACTTTGCTTACCGCCCGGCCGGGGGAGATTGGGGCACAAACATCCGGGTCAATGATGACCCTGGCACAGCGCTTCAGCACTCTCCTGCCATTGCCCTGGATTTGAGCGATCATGTCTATGCTTTGTGGGTGGACGAGAGCTATGATACCGGCCATATCCACTTTAGCCGTTCGATGGCCGTACCGGAATACATGATGGATGGCATTTACACATCCCCTGAACTAGATACCGGCGTGGCAGCAGCACAGTGGACTGCACTCACTTACACAGCAACCGTTCCTGCCGGCACGTCCCTCACATTTGAGACCCACTCTCGCATCGCTGGCGGCGACTGGTCAGTCTGGCAACCTGCCAATAGTCCAGTCGCTAGCCCGCCTGGGCAATACTTGCAATACCGCGTGACGCTTTCAACCTCTTTGACGAGTACCACGCCCCTGCTCGACAAAGTGCAGATTAATTATCATTCAGTGGGTACACCCTCTGCGCCGCGTTTTGTTGTTCCGTGTGGTGTCACTAACCAGACAACACCAACTTTGAAGGGCACAGCTGCAGCAGGTACTCTGGTTCATCTCTACGTAGACGGTTCTGAAGTTGCCACTGAAACGGTTGTCACTGCTGGTACTTTCACTTCCAGAGCGGGTTTAAGCGGGGGCAATCATGTTCTCACTGCCACCGCCGAGAATAGTGTCGGCGTGAGTCCGGCTTCAAGACCTCTTATGCTTGCTGTCAACTCAAGTTTGCCTTACGATCCTGTTAATGTTCGCGCTGGACAGTGGAGCAAAGACGGTTGGCTAATGAGCGTTCCGCGTGACGTTAATGGCTGCGCTAATCCCGATAACGATTGGCGGGTCTGGCCGCGAGCTAATGAGAAATTCCGAGTACAAGTGCCTGTTTCTTACACCACGTCAGCAGCAGTTACGGTCACTATAGGCACGCAGACTATTACACTTACTGAGGGAACAGACAAGACATTTGCGGGTATCTTCCAACTGCCCATCGGTGAGGGGGCGTTTATCATTACTGTTACAACAGACGGTGCGACAACCATTGTTAGCGGTGGTCCGGTTCTGATTGACCCCGATGGTTATGTCTACGATGCCAGCAAAACTATCAGCGATACAATTGCTGGCGTACAAGTTACCTGCTACTATTCCGATACACATAGTGGTCAGTGGATAGTTTGGGACGCTTGGAACTATGATCAGGTTAACCCTCAAACAACACTGGATGATGGGTATTACTCGTTCTATACCCCGCCAGCAACTTATCGGGTAGTGGCAGACAAAGAAGGGTGTCCAATTTACACCAGTCCTGATTTGGTGGTAGTGAGTACACCTGTGCGACATAATGTACCATTTACTAACGTGGCTTCCCGACCATATAGTATCTTTTTGCCAGTTGTGTTGAAAAATCAGTAAAGTGAGGTGTCAGGATAACCAGAGGCTTATTCTGACACCTCCAAAACCTTGAACAAACAGGAGGTCGTGCGATGCCGAACACATTCGATTGGATCGAGATCAGGACAGGCGACATAGAGGAGACAGCACGTTTCTATGAAGGCTTGTTCGGGTGGAAAATAACCGACAAAGAGATGGCGGACGGATTCGACGTCTGGATCTTTGATACAGGTGGTGAGCCGCGCATCCAGAACCTGCGCAGAGGTGGAATATGGTTGAGGCCCACAAGTGAGCCGCTTGGGGTGGTCGTCTACGTCGTGGTGGATGACATCGAGGCAACGCTCAAGCGGGTGACAGAACTGGGAGGAAAGGCTGTCGCCCCCAAGGCGCCACTGGGAGCGGGTTACGGAGCACACTTCACGGATCCCAGCGGCAACCTGCTCGGGCTCTACGAGGAGAAAAGTTGATGTTTTTGCGTTTCTGGTGTAGACTGTGAGGAGAGCATTACACCGACAGGAATATGCAGTTTGGAGGATTGGCAGTGTTAACCAAAACTGTGGATGTCAGTGAAGCACAAACGCAATGGGCAAATCAGGCTAACATAAACCGGTTGGCTCAGAGTCGAAGGCAGCTTATGTTTGGTGTTGGAGTTGTAGAACGTAGAATAGTGCATGCTGGACGGATAGGCAGGACTGGCCTTTCCGAGACAGGAGATGAACATGGATAAAGTGTTACAACTAACTGCCGTGATTGAGCGCGAAGGGGATGGTTATGTGGCTACGTGTCAAGAGTTGGACATTGTCAGTCAGGGCAGAACAGTTGAAGAGGCCCGGCAGAATCTCGTCGAGGCCGTTGAAGGGTTCTTTGAAGTTGCGTCACCCTCAGAAATTCGACGCCGGTTGAAGAAAGAAACCTACGTCATGTCCATTATGCCGACGGTGCCCGACATCCCGGTCAAGCAGGTAGCGAGGTTAGAAAGTGCCTAGGCTACGTGTTCTTTCTGGCAGAGACGTCTGCAAGATTATGTCCAGGCACGGCTTTGAAGAAGTTCGGCAGAAGGGCAGCCACATCATCATGCAAAAGAAAGAGCGAGGCACGACCATTACTGTGCCTGTACCAGACCATAACGAATTGAGGATGGGCACACTGTTGGGGATCATCAAGCAGTCTGGCTTGCCCCGTTCGCTGTTTGAAACAGAATGAAGGCAGCGCCCACCCAAGGTTACGTTGGTCACAAGTATCTGACACAAGGAGGACAATTATGCCTATCATGCTTATCCTGTTGTACGGATTCCTGCTCGTGGTGGTGTTGTTTCTGCTGGCCGGCATCCGCTACATCCCCAACAACCGCATCGGCGTCGTCGAGAAGCGCTTTAGCCTCAAAGGCTCCATCAAGAGCGGCTTCATCGCCCGCAGCGGCGAGGCCGGGTATCAGCCGCGCGTGTTGCGTGGCGGGCTGCATTACCTGCTCCCCATCCAATACCGCGTCCACGTCGAGCCGCTGGTGACCATCACTCAAGGCAAGATCGGTTACGTCTTCACCCGCGACGGCTCACCGCTCCCGGCGACGCAGACGCTGGCCTCGAACGTCACGGCCAACGACTTCCAGGACGTGGAGGCGTTCTTGCGCAATGGCGGCCAGCGCGGCCCGCAGCGCCAGATCCTGCGCGAGGGGACGTATGCCATCAACCTGGCCCAGTTCGTCGTGATCACCGAGGAAAGGGCGTACTATCTCCCGCTGAACCGCGCGGAAGAGGCGATCATCAAGAACATGGCCCAGGTGATCGCCGAGCGCGGCGGCTTTCGCCCCATCGTCATCAAGGACTCCGACGATCTCACCGGCATCGTCACGGTCCACGACGGGCCGTCACTGCCGCAGGGAGAAATCATTGCGCGTATCGTTGGCGACGATCCGGGCGATCCGGAAACCTATCACAACAACTTCCAGGCGCCCGAGCAATTCCTGAACGCCGGCGGGATGCGTGGGCGACAGTTGCAGGTACTGGTCGAGGGCACGTACTACCTGAACCGGCTGTTCGCCACCGTCGAGATGATCCCCAAGACGGTCGTGGAAGTCGGCAACGTGGGCGTGGTCGTCTCCTACACCGGCGAGACCGGCGAAGACCTGTCGGGCACCGAATACCGGCACGGCGAACTGGTACGCCGGGGGCAGCGCGGCGTGTGGAGTGAGCCACTCCTGCCCGGCAAATACGCCTTCAACACCTACGCCGGCAAGGTCATCACGGTGCCGACGACCAACATCATCCTCAAGTGGATCCGCTCGGAGGTCGGCACCCACCGCTTCGACGAGAACCTGAAGGAGGTGTCGCTCATCACCAAGGACGCCTTCGAGCCGTCCTTGCCGCTCTCGGTGGTGATCCACATTGACTACCAGAAGGCCCCGCTGGTCATCCAGCGCTTCGGCGACGTCAAGCGCCTGGTGGAACAGACACTCGACCCTATGGTCTCGGCCTACTTTAAGAACATCGGGCAGACGCGCACGCTGATCCAACTGATCCAGGAGCGCAGCGCCATCCAAAACATCTCCAGCCAGGAGATGAAGGAAAAGTTCAAGCACTACAACCTGGAACTGGAAGAGGTGCTCATCGGCACGCCCGAAGCAGCGCCCAGCGACAGGCTGATCGAGACGATCCTGACCCAGTTGCGCGACCGGCAGATCGCCGTGGAGCAGGTCGAGACCTACGCGCGGCAGGAACTGGCGGCGGTCAAGGAGCGCGAACTGCGCGAAGCCCAGGCGCGCGCCGAGCAGCAGCGGAACATCACCGAGTCGGAGTTGAACATCACGGTGCAGACCAACCAGGGCAAGGCCGAGTACCAACGGGCGCTGCAGCAAGCGGCGCAGATTCGCGCACTGGCCGAGGCCGAAGCCGAGAAGGTGGCACGCATCGGGATCGGGCAGGCTATCGCCGTCGAGGAACAGGTGCGCGCATACGGCGGGCCGCAATTCCAGGTCACCCAGCAGGTGATGGGCCGCTTTGCCGAGGCGATCCAGGTGGCGCGGGTAAACGTGGTACCACAGGTGATGCTCGGCGGGGGCGAGGGCGGCGGTACTGCCGGCGGCCTGATCGAGGGATTGCTGGCCATGCTGCTCTCCGAACGGCTGGGCGCACAGGCGGTCTCGGAACGCCCAGACACCGAGCGTTCGGCGGAAGTGGAGGCGCTGCGCACCCAGATTCGGGAGAGCCTGGCACACAAGGCCGAGACTGCAACGTAAGCCCCAACTCGCTGCAACCGACACTGACATCTGGGCGGTCAGTGGGTGAGACTGGGTCTGGCAGAGCAGCAACTGGCGGCGGTTCACTCTCTGCGCCTAACGGCGCGGAGAGTGCCCTTTCCTGAGCCAATCACGATGTCCGTCTTCTGGTATTGACACAGGTGTCGAAAACAGTTATACTTACCTTGTGTAAAACCAGGAATTGCTGGAAAAGATTAACCTCGCCTACGCGGATGCGCCTGACCCGGCAGAGGCGTCTCGTCTGAGCAAAATGCGTCGGCTGGTGGAGGGCGAATGGTAGTCCATCAGGGGGACATCTACTGGATTGATCTGGGGGAACCTGCCGGTTCTGAACCTGGTTACAGCCATCCTCACGTGGTTGTGCAGAACAACGTATTTAACCGCAGCCGGATCAACACGGTGGTGGTATGTGCGCTGACGTCCAATCTGAAGCGGGCGGCTGCGCCGGGGAATGTGCTGCTAGGGGCAGGGGAGGCGAACCTGCCGAAGCAGAGCGTGGTCGTTGTGTCGCTGACGTGAACGACAATATGCAGAGCCGTCTACAGGCTTACTATGTGCGCGCCTTTCCGGCCATGCAGGACGTGCAGATCGGCGAACTGACGAGCATCAGCGCAGGCTGGGAAAGCGAGATGTACTCCCTCGACGTGGAGTACGGGCCGGCCGGCGCGCGCAGGCGCGCAGCGCAAATCCTGCGCATCTACCCCGGGGACGACGCGCACGACAAGTCGGCCCACGAGTTCCACGGTATGAAGCGACTCTATCAGGCCGGCTACCCCGTGCCCCAGGTGCTGGCCCTGGAACGCGAGAACTCGCCCTTCGGCCAACCGTTCGTCATCATGGAGAAAATTGACGGCCAAGTGCTGTGGCCGCTATTGTTCAACTCGTCCGGGAAGAAACAGCAGGAGTTGCTGACCCTGTTCTGCAACCTGTTCGTGCAGTTGCATACATTGGACTGGCGCCCCTTCGTGGACGACGCAGCGAGTTACGAGGCGAAAGGCCCCTACGTCTTCGTGGACCAATGGCTGGACCTGGGGCGCGACGTTGTGGCGCGCTCCCCCACGTCCGGCTTTCTCCCCGTCGTTGAGTGGCTGGAAGAGCGGCGGGACGACGTGCCCTGCCCGCAACCGTCGCTCGTCCACCTGGATTTTCACCCCGGCAATGTGCTCCTGCGCGACGATGGGGCCGCCTTCGTCGTGGATTGGACTCAACTGCGCGTCTCCGATCCGCGCTTCGACCTGGCCTGGACGCTGCTCCTGGTGGGCACGCACGAGGATGCTAGATGGCGCGACGTCATCCTGCACGAGTACGAACGGCTGGCAGGGATCACGGTGGAACAACTCGCCTATTTCGACGTGTTCGCCTGCATCAAACGGCTGGTCAGCGTCGCCATTTCGCTGTCTGACAGGCCGGAAAGGTTTGGCATGCGCCCCGCAGCGGTGGCTATGATGAAGCAGCAGATGGGCGCTATCCGCCGCGTCTATGACCTGCTGTTGGAAAGGACGGGCCTGCGGGTGCCGGAGATCGAGGCCATGCTGGCGTCGGTTCATGGACAGGCGTGAGAAGGATCTTCTGCCTGGAGCGTCATGGAACCACAATGCGGCAGTCAAAGCATGGTCAAACCGTTGCGCAAGGTGTTGGTCAAACGCCCTGATGCGGCGTTTGCCGTGGACGATCCGGCCAGGTGGCATTACGCGGGCCGCCCCGACCTGGAGGTGGCCCAGCAGGAGCACGATGCCTTCGTCGCCACCTTGCGCCAGGCGGGGGCCGAGGTGTTGTACCACGACGAGTTTCAGCCCGAGCGCGCCGATGCCATCTTCACGCACGATCCCGCCATCGTCACCCGGCGCGGGGCCATCGTCCTGAGGATGGGCAAGATGCTGCGCCGGGGCGAGGAAGCGGCGCTGGCGCGCCGCCTGGAGGCGTTGGGTGTGCCCATCTGTTACACCTTGCACGGCCAGGCGCTGGCAGAGGGGGGCGACCTGTTGTGGGTGGACGAGCACACGCTCGCGGTGGGCCTGGGCTTCCGCACGAACGCCGAGGGGCTGCGCCAGTTGGGCGAGGCGCTGGATGGGCTGGGGGTAGAGATCGTCCCGGTCCAGTTGCCGTACTATGGCGGGCCGGAGGCGTGCCTGCACCTCATGTCGTTGATCAGCATCGTGGATCACGACCTGGCGATCGTCTACCTGTCGCTGCTGCCGGTGCCGTTCTGGCAGTACCTCGAGGACCGGGGCTTCCATTTCATCGAGGTGCCGGACCGGGAGTTTGGGACGATGGGGACCAACGTATTGGCGCTGGCCCCCCGGCACTGCGTGATGCTGGAAGGCAACCCGATCACCCAACGGCGGCTGGAGGAGATGGGCTGCCTGGTTCAGACGTACAGGGGCAACGAGATCTCGCTGAAGGCGGAGGGCGGGCCAACCTGCCTGACCCGGCCGATCCTGCGGGAGGACTGAAAGCAAACTCTCAAACGGCGGCTCCGGACTCCCAAACTTGTTTGGGCTTGCTCACTGGACGCGAAATGGCCCCAACAAGTTGGGGACTCCGCCGCCGGCCGAACGCTGGCCTCGGCGTGAGCAGCGGCTCCGGACTCCCAAACTTGTTTGGGCTTGCCCGCCGGGCGCGAAATGGCCCCAACAAGTTGGGGACTCCGCCAAGGTGAGGACTCCGCCGCCGGCCGAACGCTGGCCTCGGCGTGAGCAGCGGCTCCGGACTCCCAAACTTGTTTGGGCTTGCTCACTGGACGCGAAATGGCCCCAACAAGTTGGGGACTCCGCTACCGGCCAAGGCTGGCCTCGACGTGAGAGGAATTATATGCAGCAGATCGAGCAACGGGTGCTGGCTGCCATAGACGTGGATGGGTTGCTCGAAGCCTTGTGTGAACTGATCGCTATTCCCAGCCTGGGCGGGGCGGAGACACCCGCCCAGGAGTGGGTGGCAGCCCAGATGGGACGCTCTGGCCTGGCGGTTGATACCTGGGAACTGGACCTGGCGCAGTTGCGCCGGCATCCTCACTTCAGCATGGAGGTGCCGCGCGAGCGTGGCCTGGGCGTCGTTGGCATCATGGGCGAGGAGGCCGGCGGGCGCAGCCTGATCCTCAACGGGCACGTGGACGTGGTGCCGTGCGGCGACGAGGCGCACTGGCACTATCCGCCCTGGAAAGGAACGCTCGCCCACGGGCGGGTGTATGGGCGGGGAGCCGTGGACATGAAGGGCGGCCTGTGCTGTGCGCTTTTTGCCGCCAGGGCGCTGCGCGATGCGGGCGTGCGGCTGAACGGCAGGCTGATCGTCGAGAGCGTCGTCGGGGAGGAGGACGGCGGCGCAGGCACGCTGGCGGCCATCCTGCGCGGCTACACGGCCGACGGCGCGGTCATTATGGAGCCCACCGCACTGGCGGTCGTTCCAGCCCAGGCCGGCGCGCTGAGTTTCCGCCTGACGGTGCCTGGCCGTGCGGCCCACGGTTGCGTGCGCGAGGAAGGGGTCAGCGCGATCGAAAAGTTCATCCCGCTCCACCAGGCACTGATGGCGCTGGAACGGGAGCGCAACGACGGTGCCCGGCATCCGCTGTACGGCCGCTACAGGCTGCCCTATCCGCTGTGTATCGGCAAGGTCAATGCGGGAGACTGGCCCTCGTCGGTGGCAGAGCGGCTGGTGTGCGAGGGGCGCTACGGCGTGGCGATAGGAGAGGACGTCGCGACGGCCCGCCAGCGGTTTGAGGCGGCAGTCGCCCAGGCAGCGCAGGCGGACCCCTGGCTGCGCGAGCATCCGCCGGCGGTCGAGTGGTGGGGCGGCCAGTTCGAGCCGGCCAGCATCCCGGTGGACCATCCGGTCGTCGAGACCGTCGCACGGGCGTTCGGCGACGTGACCGGGGCTGCGCCCCGCATCGAAGGCGTGACGTATGGAGCGGACATGCGCCTGCTGGTGAACGTCGGCAGGACGCCGACGGTGCTCTTCGGGCCGGGCGACGTGCGCCATTCGCACCAGCCGGACGAGTACGTGCCGGTGGACGAGTTGGTCGCGACGGTACGCACGCTGGCGCTGGCGGCACTGCGGTTCTGTGGATAACGGGGGCCGGAATCATCCGTTTACCTGCTCCGATGGGCTGTTGGCAGGGCCTATCTCTTGTCTACTGACTATTGGCGTAGCCAGTCCGTCCGCTCACTCATTTCTGGAACAGGTCAAGAATGGGTTTAGGGTCCCGGCGCTGGCTGAGGTGTGCCAGTTTCGGCGGCCCCGGTGGGTATTGGCCGGGGCGTGCTCGTAGCCGTTGGTTCCGGTGTGTTTGTTGGTTCCGGCGTATTCGTGGGTCCCGGTGTTGGTGAGGGCACGGGCGTCTTCGTTGGCTGTTCCCGCTCCGGTGTCGGGGTGTCCGTCGGTACGGCTGTCGGTGTCAGCGTAGGCGTAGGCCGAGCTCGTGTGGGTGTCCAGGTCGGCGTTGGGAAGCTCGTCGGTGTCACCGTCTCAGCAGGCGTCCCCGCGGCCGTCGCTGTAGAACTGGCCGTAGCCGTAGGCGAGGGTGAAGGAGAGGGAGAGGCAGTCAGAGTGGAAGTCGGCGTCGCCGTGGCAACGGTAGCAGCCTCCCTGTTGACCCTGCTAACCAGCAGGCCAGCAACTGCTACCAGGGCTATGAGACCAATGACAGCGCCCGCCCAGCGCGGCAGCCTCTCTGCCTTTGGTAGTCCTGGCAGCGAGACTGTACCTGTTGGCTGGGCTGTGTTGAACAGCGCCCGACGCAACTCAGTGACAGTCTGGAAGCGGTTGGCTGGGTGCAGCGACATCGCCTTTGAGATCGCCCGGTCTGTCCCCTCGCTGAGGTCAGGCCGCCGTTGGCGCGCGGGCACCAGGTCGCTGGTTACCAGGCGCTCCCCCACAGAAGGCGGTGGTGTCCCGGTCACCGCGTAGTACAGCGTTGCGCCCAAGGAGTAGATGTCGGTACGGGCGTCCGTATGCCCCCTCTTGGTATCATACTGCTCCGGGGGAGCGTACTCTGGTGTGCCCATCCCTCGCATCACTGACCGTGTGCGAGGGTCATCGGGGTCCACCAGCTTTGCCAGTCCAAAGTCTACCAGTACTGCCTTGCCCTCCCAGGTGATGATTACGTTCTGTGGCTTGACGTCGCGGTGAATCACGCCCCGCTCGTGGCAGTAGGCCAGCGCGTCCAGTAACTGCCCTGCCCATTCGAGAACCTTCGCTTCGGGCAACTCTCCCTCTTGGGCAACAACCTCATCTAGCCGCTGCCCGTGGACAAAGTCCATCACCAGGTAGGCGTTCCCATCTTCCTCGAAGTGGTCACTGACGCGGGGCAAGTTAGGATGATGGAGTCCGGCCAGCAGTCGCGCCTCCTGTAGGAACTGCTCGCGCAGTGCAGGCAGCGCCCTGCCCTGGGCACCAGGGAAGGGGGTCATCTCCTTGAGAGCACAGCGGATATTGAGGGTGCTGTCCATTGCCTCGAAGACAGCACCCATGCCACCCTGGCTCAACAGGGCGACGACCCGGTAGCGCTGGTGGACCATCTGCCCGGGGATCATGACTACCTCCTACTCCTAGCCTCTCTGGTACTAGCATACCTCAGAGTGCTGCATTAGACAAGTGCCTCTCACTTCCTCCCTAGCGTCTATCCATCTCTGGAGTAGATCAAGCAGGCCAGCCACGTCATTCTTGTGGCAGCCAAACTGCCCGCGCCACAACAGGTGGGCCAGTATGTACAAACCTGCCTCTTCCAGCTCTGGTAGGTCAAGGACGGGTATGAGCGCCAGTGCAGGGTCTCTGTCACCGTCAGTGACAAGTATTTTCGTGACCGCTCTATGGCTGACCTGACCACCTCGGTTCTGTTTTCAGGTGGGGGTGGTGGGATGGCAGTGGGGTCAGTTCGGTGGCCTTGAGGTACGAGCAGCCCGTACTCCCACTCGGCTCCCTCTGGTGCAGGTGGTTATGTGTTCATGGTCCCTCCCGTTCCAGACCGGTCTGATCTGGCTCGACTTCAATGAACCCGCCTCCAAGTTGTTCTCAGGTCGCGGTATCCTGAGCCAACGGGTCCTGCGGCTTCCAGCAATCACGGAGCAGTTCGATTCGCCGCCGACATTCTGCGGCAGAAATCTCCCCGCGTTCCCACTGGTCAGAGATGCGCTGCACGCAGACCTCAAGCGGTGCCCAGAACCACCGTACGTCCACTTTCGCGCCGGCCACTTTGAGGTCGTCTACCAGCATCTTCCTGGCCCGTTTGAGCAGGCAGCCGAGCGCTTCAGACCAGTCGAATTCCGGGAACTCTCGGTAGACCTCGGCAATGTCCAGGTGGGGCAGGTCTTTAAGTTCGGGGTCAGTTGTCCTGGTGTGGGTCTTGCCAGTGCCAGACACGCCGCTGAGGATGCTGGCTCGTTTCATCGCCTTCCTCCTACGTGGGCCACGGGTAGGGTTCCTGGAACGCGGGCACTTCGAGCAGCATCTCCTCGCGTTCCACGCTCACAGCCTCGCGGATGGCGTCGGCGATAAGCCTGACTGCACGGTTCCGCTCCGGTTTGCCTTGCGTCTCCAAGCAGCCCCTGAACCATTCCAGCGAGGCGCTTCCACCAAAGAGTTGCCACGCTACGATTGCAGCGCGATCTTCGGGCATGAGGGCCGTTGGCATGTCTACCTCCATATCCGTAGAGCAAGAGATCCCAGAGGACAAGGGCGGCGAAGATTGCCGTTGGGACAACGAATACCGCGTAACACAGGCTCCACATCGCTGCACCTCCCGTCGAATAATAGCACGTCGTTTTGACGGCGCGGAACTTCTGCGGCAGAAGCTGGCGGAGGCCGGTCAGTACTACCACAGGGCTGGCACGACGAATCGGGGTTGACTTTTCCCAGAAACGCATTACAATGTGAGTGTACGAACAGAAAGCGGTACCTCACGGCGGACGCGAGTGTGGGGCACTGGCCGAGGCAACGAGGACGCTTCAACAGGTAAACATCACAGGGCCACGTAACCCGCCCGCCGCTATGAGGTGTGGCGGGTGTTCTGTTGGGGGCTGTGAGTGCTGGCAGCTCATCCGCCGCGCTGTCGGACGGCTAGACACAAAGCGTCACACTGGAGGATTTTATGGGTGATCAGAGCAGGCCAAGTGATATCGCGAACAGACTCCTCAAGTACTTGATCCAATTTGTCATACCTGTTGTGATTGCACTATTCTTTTGGTATATTCTCGCCACCACTTTTAAGTTCTGGCGACTTAGCGGAATGTTCATCGCTTTGACTTTCTATTCTATATTGGTCATAGTCAGTCTTGCCATAAGTTTTGGAATCCGTTGGTTTACCGGCCCAAAAGACAGCAAACGAGTTTTGATTTTTATCCTTAGCAGTATGGTTCTTCCGTTGATCGTGGGGCTTGCCGCCAACACTATACCTGTATCAGATAACGAAACAGTCCTCACTTTGGCTCTGAGACGAATCATGGGGCGAGAAGAATATTGGTTCGTTCGCAACATCGGTGATACCGTTATTCATTCTGTCAGTGTTGAAACAAAACTAGCTGGCATCGGTGCATTGAAGGCAATAAACACTGAGATGGCCCTAAGTGAACTTTTTCGAATTCTGGAAGAGGATCCAGATATATTGCTGACTTACAGTACGTATGGTAGTTTGTCTGACGCTATAGCGTCATATGACTCGTTAGCCCGTGATCGCCTTGTAAAACAGTTCTACGAAAGTACTCAGACGACAAAGGGTACACCGCGTGGTCTCAACTTTGACTTATACGAGAGATATTTTAGGAATTCGTTCGAGAGTCTGGACCAGCTTCTTGCTCAAGAAAGCTTAGATGACCAGGAAGCTCAAGCACGATCACTCTCACTGGACTCCGCCGCGGTTCAACTTAGAGAAACACTCACGCAACTTCAAATGGGACGAAGGCGTTACCTTGATCCATCGCTTAACTTTGTGCTAGACACTTTCATTGAAATGAACTTGAGAGAAGACAACGAAATATACAGCCTCGCAAAGACAATAGCGTCTGATTCAACATATGCTGAAGCGACGCGTAGCGCCGCTATCAGACTGTTTGCCAGTCTCGGTTCACGGGCAGACTTTGAATTGCTTACTTCCTATCTTGATAGTGATAGTGAATCTGTCAAAGCTAGTGCTCTCGAAGGGATTGAAATATTACACAGAAAGATTACTGGGTCAGACAACCAATAACAGTCAGTAGCACTAGTGGGTCACTTGGCACGGGTATCGCCATATTTCTCTAGGAAATGATGGCCATGAGCGTGACAAATGACCCACTAGTTTCCACTGATTGACAGAACGCCGCCCAACGAGTGATAGGTGCGCCCCGTTTGGTCCAGACCATGCACTGCAACTTACTTGCCCGAAGCGCAGAGGAGGTTCGTAGGGTTGTCTTGAACATAGCCAGAAGTTGCCCTCACAGCTGCCGCAAACCCCCACTAGAGGAAAAATCTCCCGGCCCAGAGAAAACTCCCCCGCCACAGCAGAAACCTCCCGCCTGGTGCACAAGGGGGGGGTGACTGTGAGCCCCCGGTCGGCGCTGTATGCCCAAGCAAGCCCACCACACTGGCCGGGGGCTCCTATTCGACCGTATGAACGCAAAAAACGAGAGTCCGGGTTTCCCCGAACTCTCGTCTGCCCTAGCGGGCGTTGAAGGCCGCCTGAGCAGCCTGGCGCGCCTCCTGGGGCGACGCGCTGTGCAGGACGAGCGCGCGGATCGCCGCAGCCTGGCTCTTCCAGACGCCTTTGGCGCTGGTGGCCTTCTCCACCCACTGCTCGATGCCACGCCGCAGGCCATCAGCGGTGGGCAGTTCGTACTCCCACCCGGCGGCCTCAGCGCCCAGGAACCAGGCGAACGCTTCGTACAACGCGTCCTGGGGCGTCTGGTCGTCGTCGATCTTGACGTGGACACCGAGGGCGTGCACACGCCGGGCCAGGGCTGCCGCCACTGTCCGGCACGCTCCGTCTTCCTCACCGGCCAACCGATCCGCGAGGTCTTCCATCGCCTGGACAACCCACTTCTCGGCCTCGGTGAGTTCGACTTCAGCGCCGGTCAGCGCGTCGAGCACCTGGTCGGCCCAGCCCATCTCCGCCCATCCCTGGATGAGAACACCCCAGACCTCACAGGGCACGCTCGTGGGCCAGGCGCTATCGTCCATGTACGGGCTGCGATAGGCGCGGGTGGCGTCGGCTTCCACCCAGGTCGGCCAGGGCGTGTCGGTCTCGCTGTGATCCTCCAGGTCTTCAGGAGTCCACATCGCAACCTGCACGCTCGCGGCCTTGACCAGTTCGGCTGCCTCGTCGCCCGGGATGACGGTCTGCACGCCGTTGCGGATGACGGTGAGCGGGTCAAGGGCACCCGTCACGACCGGCTCGGGGTCTGGCGTCTCCTCTCAGATTGCCCCCAACTCGCGCGCCCGTACCGCCGCCGCCGCCGTGCGCACCGCCCCGGCCAGTTCGTGCCCCGACACGCCCTTGAGCAGGTAGCCCGATCGGTTGGAGCGGTTGCGAAAACCACGCGCCTGTGTTACACTCTGAGCGGGACTTCTGAAGTCTGGGCGATGCTGGGCGACCATCTGGAGCGGTCATTCCTCCAAAGCATCCGGTAGCGAACCTGGACTCAAGGGAGGTGCATGATGAAGAAGAGCGCGGTGCTCCTTCTCGTTTCCGCAGCCCTGGCCGGTGGCATGCTGGCCTGTGGAGTCGGCCCCTCGCCCACGCCGGCTCCGACGTACACCCCGACAACTGCCCCGACCGCCACCTCGACGCCCACGCCGACCGCGACCCCGCTGCCCACGCCCACCCCGACGCCGCTCCCGCTGCAGGTGCCCGATTGGGAGGGGGTCACGCTGCACACCCTCTGCCTGCAGGTCGAACAATCCTACCTCGAGATTGAGGGAAAGACCCCCGAGCCGGTCGCCGAGGCCGCCCAGCGGGTGCTGGCGCGAATCGGCCTGCTCGTCGTGGCCGCAGAGGCCCCCTGTGATGCCACCGTGACGGTTGCGCTGACGGGCGAGGCCCTCGGGGCGGAATACAGCAGCGGGGAAAAATATTGCTACAGCGGGGCGAGAGTGGACGGTCAGATGACGCTGGCCCTTCCGGAGCGTGCACCGCTGACGCTGCCCATCGGGGGCGAACGGCAAACCCCATTTTCCATTTCCGTCTGTCCCGAGCAAGCCGCAGACGCTCCGTTCGCCAAAGCCTGGTCGCGGGCCCTGCTCGGGGGCCTGGCACAGTTGTGGGGCCCCCAAGTCCTCGTCCAGGCCATGATGGACGAGAGCGTTCGGGTGCGCGAGGCTGCCGCCAACGCGCTGGTTGAGATCGGGCCGCAGGCGGTGGATGCCGTCCCTGCGCTCATCCAGGCCCTCAGGAATGAGGAAGAGGACTCGGACCTGCGCCAGGCCGCTTCCGCTGCGCTGGGGGCCATCGGTTCCGAGGCTGTCCCTGCCCTGGTCCAGGCCCTGGCGGACGAGGACGAACACGTGCGCTGGGCCGCTGCCTCGGCGCTGCGGGACAGCGGGCCAGACGCGGTCGACGCGGTGCCCGCCCTCGTCCAGGCCCTGCAGGACGAGCACGAGGATGTGCGCCAGGCCGCTGCTTCGGCGTTGGGGAAAATAGGTCCGCAGGCCGTGCCCGCCCTCATCGAGGCCCTGGGGGATGGAGACGCACACGTGCGCCAGGGCGCCAGCCTGGCCTTGGGCCTGATCGGGCCGGAGGCCAGGGAGGCCGTCCCGCTCCTCATCCAGGCCCTGGAGGGGGACGAGGACTGGTTGGTGCGCTCACGCGCCGCCTACGCGCTGGGCTGGATCGGGCCGGAACCGAGTGAGGCCGTCCCCGCGCTCGTCCAGGCGTTGGGGGACGAGAGCGAGTACGTGCGCAGTGCCGTCGCGGATGCGCTGGGCGAGTTCGGGGCGCAGGCCAGGGATGCCATCCCCGCGCTGATCGAGGCACTGGACGACGAGTACGGGGGGGCCCGCTCGAGCGCCGCCCGTGCGCTGCGGGACATCACCGGGCAGGACTTGGGTGAGGACCGCGAGCGCTGGCAGCAGTGGTGGGAGCAGCAGTGAGGGAACGGTTGCGAAAACCACGGGCCTGTGTTACACTCTGAAGTGACAAGAAACATCACCAGGTTGCGCCTGGAAACGATGGAGTGCCCGCATGTTTGAAGAATTGAAATGGGACGACGAACGCCTTGAGCACATTGCTGAACAGAAGGTCGAGATTCCAGATTCCACGAATTGGAAAAGCGAAGCCGAGTTCTGGGACCGCACAGATACGGCATCTCTGATGGAGGATGAAGAAGGAGAATGGGTAGGCCCTGGCCACGTCAGACCTGCCCCTGGCCTATGCCAGCGTTGCGGCGCACAGATGGAACGCCACCACCTGGATGTGAACATCGCGCATGGTCGCATCATACTCCATGAGACAGAGTTCTACGTCTGTCCCCGCTGCGGAGCCCGTGCCTTACCACCAGACAGGCAAGAGTTTGTCGCCTGGTCCGAAAGAATGCCTGTTCTGGAAACAACCTCCA
>Ga0315285_10001767_pt1 | contig 22693 bp, 3 predicted proteins | sample YL17G09_36_MG_FD_203698 | JGI IMG/M metagenome (GOLD analysis project Ga0315285, IMG submission 203698) | Sediment microbial communities from Yellowstone Lake, YNP, Wyoming, USA - YL17G09_36 | ecosystem: Environmental > Aquatic > Freshwater > Lake > Sediment | place: USA: Wyoming | collected... | reverse complement strand
GCAACCGAGTAGGTGCCATTCATGACAATCAAGGTATCTCCGGGGTCGAGCTCGGGGATGGCATGGCTGAACGTTTTCCAGGGATAGGATGAGGAGAGCCCGTCATTGGAGTCCGAGCCTGACGGAGAGATATAATACGTTGCGCCATGACTGAGACCGGGGACGGTCAACGCCACGATTACCAGAAACAATGTCGAAATCAAAGCTTTTCGAGTAAACATCCCTTTTAATCCTCTTTCGTTACTCGTTATTATTTATACGTTATACGTCATGTAAAAATCGTTAATCGTTATAAGCTCATCACACCACAGGACTGAGGACTGAGTGCTGAGGACTGAGTAACGACGATCATGATTTCTAGAAACTTGGCTTTTTTGCTCATAGCTCAGTCCTAATTACTTTAGCCTGGTAGTAGGGTCTCCAAAGAGTATCCACGTCCTCCTTATATCCATGTCGGAGACGGAGGCTTTGGCCTTCATGGCCGCCTCTCCAATGGTCATCCCTTCGGGGCTGAACAGCAATCGCACCAATTCCTGGTTCATCAATAATTGCCCCCCTGGCTCGGTCATGCCTGAAGAAGTCCACACGGCCACGGCTCCCCCATTTTCAGCTTTCAATAGAGACTCTGCCAGCGTGTCCCCATAAGGAGCCTGGAAGAATCCATTCAGACAGGTCATATTGATGAAGAAGGGGAGGCGTTGGCCGCTGAGAAGACCTTCCGCATCATCGGTAGTGAGAACATGCCCGCGCCACTCCATCATGCCGCCATGGCCAAGATAATTGACCAGGAGAGGCCCCTGACCCAGATGATTCAGAAGAGCCTCTTTGGCCTGTGCATCACTGTCAAACTCTCCCCGGAAGACCTTCCTTACGCCTACCGTGGAGGGGAACAAGGCCCCGACCTTCTGCGCGGCCTCCACAAAATCGAAATCGTCGGTCTTTTCCGTCTTATCCGCCACCAGTAAAGCCTCATTCACGCCGCTGGACTTCTCGTAGGCGATGATCTTGGCAACCATGGCCGAGGCCTCTGCCGGAGTCTGTACCGGCAACCTGCCGATGGCCATATCGGGCAAGCCATCCCCGTCAAAGTCCACAAACCAATCATCTGAGGCCGTCTCCAGGTAGGCTGTATCCACCAGCTGGGTGGGCACGAAGTCCAGATCCCCATACCCCAGGAAATTGCGGGGATCATAACTGGCGTCTCCCACCAGAAGGACAAACCGAGGCGGCTTCTGCCAGGAAGACGTCGCTCTCTGGAGAAAGTCCTTTATCGCCTGGGGAGTCTTGGCCCCAAAGCTGAACTCGTCATACACATCTTCCACATCCACCAGGGCCACCGATAACCCCTGTGTTTCCCGGAGATTCTTGAGGGGCTTCAAGCTCTCCAGAAAGTCCTTGTGGGAAATGATCACCAAATCATAACCATTCCCCCTCTGATTCCAGTTCGAAGGCTGGTTGAAAACCAACTGGGCAGGACTCTTGACCTTTTCTACTCCTAGGGCAAGCAAGGTTCTCGGCCCGCTTCCCGGAACCCGGAAGCTGACCTCGTGACCAGAACTTTGGGCCTTGACTTTCCCTTCCACTTCCATGACCGATTGAGGATCCGTAATGTCTACCACCCGAATCCGGGCATGGCTGAATCCCCCCACCGAAACCTGTCTGCCCCCCTGGGCAGTCAGTTTCAAACCATTCTCATGGGCCCGGTAAGCCCGCCAGTAGGTCAGATGGATAGAGTCCAGCAGGCTGATATCCATCTCCCCCCCATGGGCGATAAAGCTGACCAGATTCTCCCCCGAATGGAGGACCGAAACCGGAATCTCCGCCTGGAACCTGGCCTGAGATTGACCACTGAACGACACCTCTCCCACCTCCGCGTCATTGAAGAAGACCTTCACCCGATGGGGCCCACTGGTGGCTCCCTGGAGGGCTACCTCCAAGAGAGCATCTTCCAGGGAAGTCGGATCCGCATCCCATACATAAAGAAGCTGATCCACCCGGTAGGTATAGATAATGGGTCCGAAAAAGTTAGGATCTTCTCCATTGAGCAAAGCCGGGAAATAGAAGGAACGTTCCTTGGACTCCGCGGTATAGGGGAAGGCCGTCAAAGAAGCCTGGCCTCCCTGGGCCCTGGATACGGGCATCCGCTTTCCGGGCCTGGACCCCACCACCAGCCAGTACACCCGGGCATCGGTGGAAGGCGTATCCAGTCCGATCCCGTAAAACTCGATGGCATCCCGCGGCCCGAACTGGTTATCTTTCTCCGCGATCACCCGGATGGGCAGCTCATTCCCGTCTGCATACAAATGCAGGTGTTTGGGGTTGAAATTGGTGTTCATTCCGGCCGCAGCCAGCTCGGGTTGACTGACCCGGTACCAACCCTCCTCCCTAACCAGGAGCTTCATGGCCGGCCTGCCTGCTAGGGAGCGCTGCACTGCGTTTGCTTGAGGATCGGGAACAGAGTTCCCTGAAGGAGCGCTACGCTTGAGGAGCGCTTCGCTTGAGGTCAGAAGCCCAAAATTCTTTTGCCTCAAGGCCGAAGGCCGATCCTTAAGGCCTGAAAGGCCGGTCCTCGAGTCACGCCGAAGGCGTGACGCTCCTCTATCATGCGTTGCTTTCAGTTTTTCCCTAAGGTCCTGGACTTTCCAGAAATCGGCGTACTTTTCCTGCAGTCTCATCCCAAACTCGCTCAATAGCTCTGCCCTTCGAAGATCAGGAGCTGAAAGCTCAAAGCTGGAAGCTGAAAGCTGAACTTCAACCGGGCCATGGAAGGTGCGCTTACCGGTCAGGTCGACGTCTTCAAGCCAATAGCGCAAAGCCGACCGTTGACCGTTGACCGCTGACGGCTGATCGCTGAGAGCTATGGTGTCCCACCATACATAATGGTGCCCGGCGGTCAGGGGGGTACCGGAGCCGGCCAGGAGGGCCGAGCCGGCGATCAGTTCCGGGGTCAGCCTCAATAACTCTCCATTCGTCTCCCGATAGACATTAAACCCAAGATTGTTCACCTCATGGCTGGTCTTCCACTTCAACAACACCCCATCCCCATATTGGAAGCCTCCAAAACTCCTCAGGGTCACCACCGTCGGCGCTGGCCGCGTCTCGGTACCCTCACTGATAAAGGAGGAGGGGGTATTCATGCTGCTGTAACTGGTCTGGATCCAGCAGTTACTTCTAAAAGTACTCGAAAACCGAACCTCATCAATATATCCGGTGAATCCATAACCGCCGTTATCATCCCCTTCCTGCCCTATTCTTAAGAACCTCGTTACCGCGTTGGCCCCCACAGAGGAATTTTGAGTGGAACCTGCACTCGAGCCATCGACGAAAATCTCTGCTGTTTTAGTTGAACCGTCCCACCTTCCCACCAAATACCGATAGGTGCCGCTATTTACGGTCATGCTACTTGAAATATTAGGAGAATGACCCGCTCCATCGCTGAAACGAAAGTTTGCTTTATTGCCGTCATCCACCAATAGTTGCCAGGTAGGATCTCCATCGGTGTCTTTTCTATTCACTACAAATTGATAAGCGCCAGATTCAGAGGTTTTTATCCAACCCTCGACTGTCATAGAATCGCCGCTGGCCACATCAAAGGCTGAGGTACCAGCGTAGTTAGTGTCGGCATAACGGTTGGTAGCCGCATTGAACCGGTCCGCTCCGTTGGCGATCCCCACCTCTGTCCCTTGCTCAGACAGGGAAAGATTGATGAGATGAATCCCATTCGACGTGGAATCATCCTGGTCCCCTGAAGTTTCTTTCAGGTGATAGATGGCCTTAAAATTTGAGTCCCACACTCCCTGGGCCACTGTGGCCGCTGGGGCAGAAGTGATCCCGGCGTTCCCATAATAAATGTAAACTTCGGTATTTTTGTTGTAGTAAAGGGTAGGAATTTTCACCCAGGCGATCAAAGTTCCATTCACCGGGTCGTATTTCTCGATCTCGTAATTCAAGACCGTTTCATCATTCTCCCCCCGGAAGGCAATGTCGTAGCCGTTGGAATTGTATATGTGACCATTCGTCGGGTCGTTGGCCTTGGTTTTCAGCCAGTTGCCCGACAGACTGACCAACACCGGAAAGTCGGATAGGTTGGAAGAACAACTGGCCCCGACCTGACTCGACTGTATGGTAAGTTTCTTGCGGTACTCATAGCGTGCTTCCGCCAGGGTTTTATCGATATAAGTGATTTCCAGGTAGGGGCGATTGCCAGCGGTGGGATTCTCGCTGCTCTGAACACGCCAGTATTTTGCAGTTCCTTCACTCTGGGCTTTTAGAATCCATCCGTAATATTGATTATTGGCATACATATATTTGGCCGAACCGGTCACATCCCAGGTGTACCAAGTATCAACTGCGGAAAATGTTTGGGTACCATCCGAGGTGGTGGAACGGTCGGAAGTATCGTCGCAACCTGCCCCCGTCCAGCCGGTCGTATTATAATATTCATAGGTCCAGGTCACCTCATTCGCGTCCGCCTGAGCATAGCTCTTATTCCCTTCGTTCCAATTTTTCTTCACCCGAAAAGCATCGACAATGACGTTGCCGGAGACCGGATTGCTATGGGTTCTCACTTTAAGAGAGGCGGAAATAATCTGGCTGGAGTCGGTGATGTTAATATTGGAGAAATTGAATTTCATTATGGTACGATCGGCTCGAGTTCCGCTCTCATCTCCCACCCGGAGTAAAGTTTCTGCGCCCATATTGTAATTAGGCTGCCCCTGATCTAAATAGCTGTCTTCGGTTACGCTGGTATAGTGGCAAGCGCTGTTTTCTCCCCACGTCTTCGTAACTTGAGTGCCCACGACCGTGATCGGTTCGGGATCAACAAATTTTCGTGCCCAAATCCAATCAAATTCATAATCTTGACCACCATTGCTCTCCCCGCCAATGCCAAGAGGTCCGGAAGTAAAAGCTGTGTCACCATTAGACCACCCTGATCCAGGCGGGAACTGTTGGCTCCCATCCCTCAGAACCTTTATGGTTCCGCCAGTCTTTCGGTATAATTCATAGATGTACCATGTATCTGCCACTGGAAAAGGGCCTGTAGTAGCGTCCTCATGAATTTTGTTATTAGCCACCGTTTCCACATAAAGGTTTCTGTTGTCTCGAGTAAAATAGGCATACATACCTGTTGATGGATCGTTGATAAACCACGCGACCGGTGCCAGGTCATCCGTAACCACTGAAAGAGATCGAGCCCGTGATCGAGCGACAAAGCCGTAAGTGTTACCAGGTGAATAGGTATTATGTTTTAGGCCACCCAGATTTGCACCTCCAGCGTCTATGGTAACTGTGCCGCCTGAAGCGGTGGCAGAGACCATTTGGGAACCGCCATCTGAAAAGGTAGTCCAGTTATCTATGTTGTTAAAGTCATCCCACATGTCGAACACATTTGCCTTGCTTGCAGAAGGGCTAGAGGCAGAAGGGTAACTGTAGTAAAGATAGTAGTTGTCATCATATGCACTCGCATTGATCGCCGCTTGAGTTTTGAACCATATCTTAGTGGAAGCGTTGTTCCAAGAGGAACTCTCATCGAGTGAACGATCGAGTTCTGTCCAGGTAGAGCCGCTATAGTAGGCTACACGAACATCGTCCCCACTGGACAACGACTGTTTAGCGGTGACTAAGCTTGCATGATCAATGGTAATGGAGACCGTATATGCATTGGGGACGTTGGCCGATCCGGCCATTACCGTAATTTTTTTACGGGCCCCATGATTGAGATTCCACCAGGAATTGACTGGGGCGGCAGCCTGTGCTTCCTCAGGTCCGGCCAGGAACTGACAGATTTCCGGTGCCGTGGAAAAGAGGAAGAAAAAGGTGGAAAGAATAAAAACAGTTTTCGCCATCCTTAGACTTTTCATTCAGTTACCTCCAGAAAAAACCGTTATACGTTATTCGTTAATCGGTATAAATTAATGATCGGCTCCATTTTTTATTTTTTCCTAATAACGAATAACGATTCCCTAATAACGAAACTTCCGCTGTTCTGTGCCTCAAGGCCCTTTGGGGCGCTCCTCAAGTCACGCCCTTGGCGTGACGCTCCTCAAGGGCCGTAGGCCCGCTCCTCGAGCGCAGCGCTCCCCCAAGCCTACGGCTTGAGTCGCGTCGCTGGATCCCCAAAGAGTATCCAAGTCCTCCTTATATCCTGGTCACTGGTTGACGCCTTGGCCCTCTTGACCGCCTCTCCAATGGTCAGTCCTTCTCCATTGAACAGCAGCCGGATCATCTCTTTATTCATCACCGCCTGCTTATCTGGCTCGGTCAAACCTGAAGACGTCCAGACCGCCACCGCTCCTCCATTGCTGGCTTTTAGAAAAGCTTCCGCCAGGGTCTCATAGTAGACGTCTTGGAAAAAGCCGTTCAAACAAGTCATGCCAATCACGAACGGAAGGCGAAGACCATTGGTAAGAATCTCTGCGTCATCAGAGCCAAAGATATCCCCCCGCCAGAACTCCAGGGTCCCATGCCCAATATAATTGACCAGGAGGGGACCCTGGTTCAGCCTCCTCACCAATTCGTTTTTCACCTGGACATCATCGGAAAATTGATCCCGATAGACTTCACTGACCATCAGGCCTCCAGGTAGAAGCGCCTTCACCCCTTGACTGGCAGCCATATAATCAAAATCGTTATCTTTCAGGTCCGCCACCAGAAGAACATCCTGCATCCGTTCTCTTGACTGTTCATAGCCTATGAGCTTGGAAACAATTCCTGCAGCCTCTTCTTCGGTACGAACCGGGATCCTCCCGATGGCCATATCCGGAATTCCATCGTTATCAAAATCCACAAACCAATCGTCCGAGGCCGTCTCGATATAGGCCGTATCCACCAGCTTGGTGGGCACATAGTCAAAATGGCCAAACCCATAGTAGTTGCGGGGATCGAAGCTAGCGTCACCTACTAAAAGGACAAACCGGGGAGCCTTTTGCCATGAAGTCTTGGCCCGAAGGAGAAAATCTTTTAGGGCCTCGGGCGTCTTGATCCCAAAACTGAACTCATCATAAAGATCCTCTACGTCGATGAGGGCTACCGACAACCCCTGAGACTCCCGCCATGCCTTCAAAGGCTTCAAACTCTCAAGAAAATCTCCGTGGGAGATAATCACCAGATCCGCTTCTTGCCTGGAATGATGCCACCTTGAAGGCTGATTGAGCTCCAGGGCCGCAGGCGTCCTGGCTTCTTCATCCACGAAGGCCAGAAGCGTCCTCTTCCCCTCCCCAGGCACCCGGAAACGGAAGGAATACCCTCCCCCTTCCCCTTGAACAGCTCCTCCCACTTCCTTCAGGTTCTGAAGATCGGTAATATCCATTACCCGGATCGAAGAGCTGCTGAATCCATTGACGGAAAGATTATTCCCTCCGACGGCAGTGAATTTTAGGATATCCTCGTCAGCCGTATAGGTGCGCCAGTAAGTCAGGCGGATGGAATCCACCAGGCTCACATCCAGGGGGACTCCCTGGCCTGCCAGGGTCACTACATTCTCCCCCTCCACCAGCCCGGCCTGAACCAGGGGAAATCTCTCGACTTTTAGCGTCTGCCCCTCAAAAGCCATGGTCCCGACGACAACTCCATTCACCATGACCATGACCTGATGGGCCCCGGCAGAGACCCCTTGCAAGGACACTTCCAAGAGCGCATCCCGGGGAGCAAAAGAATCCAGGTGGGGGACCTTCAAAACCTGGTCCACCGGAGTGCTAGAGACCACAGACCCGAAGAAGTTGGAAGCCTCCCCATTCTTCAAGGCCGCCACATAGATCGTCCGGTCCTTTTTCTCCACGGTATAAGGGAAACTCTCAAAGGAATTGCGGATTGCGGAATGCGGATTGCCGAATAGGGGATTAAATATATGACTGTCGATACGTTTACCGGGCTTTGAGCCTGGGACCAGCCAATACACCCGGGTATCGGTGTAGGGAGTATCCAGGCCGGTTCCGTAAAACTCGATGGACCCCCTCGAACCCAACCGATCGTTTTTTCCTCCCTTGACCAGAATGGGCTGCTCTTGCCCGTCCACGAAGAGCTGCAAGAAGCGGGGATTGACCGCAGGATCCAACCCTGCAGCCACAAGCTCCGACTGAGTGACCCGATACCACCCTTCTTCCTGGATGAAGATCTTGACCGAGGGCCTGGCGGCCAGAGCCTGTTGTACTTCAGAGGCTCCCTTGAGGGGCTTGTCTGATAACCGAGCGGATACCATCCTCCCCGCCGGAGTTTCGTTCCGGTCATCCATGGAGGAGACCGATATATTGGCGCGCGGACCGGCCTTCGGCCTTGAGGCCAAAGAAGAGGCCTCGTTATTGGTTATTCGTGAATCGTTATTCGTTTTACCTAATAACGTATAACGATTAACATTCTTTTCCTTCAGTTTTTCCCTAAGGTCCTGCGCCCTACCCTCTGCACCCTGTCTGTTGATTTGGCTCAAGAGCATGGACTGGGCTTTTTGGGGAGCCGGGTTATGGGAGAAGACCGGGGTGACCGGGCCGTGCATCGTCTTTGTGCCGTTGAGATCGAGGTCTTCCAAATAATAGCGTAGAGCGGAGAGCTTAGAGCTAGGAGGAAGGACATAACGCGATCCTCGAACATCAGCTATTGCTGATATGTCCCACCAGGTGTAGGAATAGCCGGCGGTTCTGGTTCCGGCGCCAGTCATTAAAGCCGAGCCTTTAATCGGCTCAGAAGTCAGCTGGTAAAGCTGGCCTCCCTCTTCCCGGTAAATATTGAAACCAAGATTGCTCACCTCGTAACCGGTGCGCCATTCGAGTAAAACCGCTTCATCGAAGGCCGTGGCCTCAAAAGACGAGAGAAGAACAGCGGTTGGGGCCAGGATGGTCGCCTCCGCATACTTGGTGTAGGTGATAGTCTTGGTGGCGTTGTAGAGACAGAAGCAGTAATTGGCACCGTCGGTCGCGTTTGTCGTTGCCTGAATCGCAAACTCGATTTCAGTGAACTCATTGGCGTTCAAGGTGATGCTGCCGGTGGTATTTCCGGTATCCTTGAGCTGGCCGGCCACGAATGTTGCGGCTTCATCGGTCAGGCCGGGGTCGATATTGGATGTGGACTCACCATCGGTAATGTAGGCCGAGCCCACGATTTGCCAATGGCCGCTGGTATCCGTGGGCACCGGGTTGTAAGAACCCGAGCTGCAGGTCGAGGCCTGGGCTACCTGAAGCTCATAGGTCACACCTCCCGAACTCTCCCCCCCTTCGTTTGAGACCTCGAAACGTAAGCGGACGGGCCCGCTCTTGAAATAGCCAGTCAGCTTGGTGTCCTCCTGGCTGGTGGCCCATGTGGCAGCGGCAGTGGTTGAGACTTTTTCAACCACCAAGGTACGCTCATGCATAGTCGCTGTAGCTGCTGTCGTCCGCCATCGCACTTCAATGGCTTGACTAGCCCCTACGCCGGCAACATAGGCATGGGTGGCAACCGGAAAGGAGGAACCCACAATAGAGCCCTCGCTGAAAATTTGCCGTTCGGTATGTGCAACTTGGATGCCGTTGACGTAGAGAGACACATTCTGTGTAGAGTCGCTGGCCGAGCATGAAACCGAGCCACTGAACCATATGTGATAGTCTCCGGCGCCCGGGGTGATGGTCATGCTGTTGACCAGGACATCAGTGGCACTCGTCGTTGTAGTATCAGCCGTAGCACTGGCCTGGGTACTGTTGGCCGCCGTGATCTTACTTACCACTAGCGTCCGCTCATGCATCTTAGCGGTTACTGCCGTTCTCCTCCAGCGCACCTCAATAGCCTGGCCTGCCGTAACCTCCGTCACTCGTGCGTGAGTGGCAACCGGAAAAGCGGTGTCTGGCACGGAGGAATCAATGTCGATCTGTCGTTCCGTGTGGGCAAGCTGGGTGCCGTTAACGTAGAGCGAAACGTATATAGACGATGCATCACTGCCTTCCACCGAACTGCTGAACCAGACGTGATAGTCTCCGGCGCCCGGGGTGATGGTCATGCTGTCGACCAAGACATCAGTGGCACTCGTGGTTGTAGTATCAGCCGTAGCACTGGCCTGGGTACTATCCGCCGCCACAATCGGAGTGACCATCAGCGTGCGCTCATGCATGGTGGCGGTGCCGGTCGTTGTCCTCCAGCGCACCTCGATAGCCTGACCTGCCGTGACACCAGTCACTTTGGCATGGGTGGCAACTGGAAACGAGGTGGCTGCAATAGAACCCTCGGTGTAAATCTGCCTTTCCGTGTGGGCAAGCTGGGCGCCGTTAACATAGAGCGAAACGTATTGATAGGAGGTGGTACTGCATTGCACCGAACCGCTGAACCAGATATGATAGTCTCCCGCTCCCGGCGTGATGGTCATGCTGTTTACCAGGACATCACTGTTACTCGTTGTCGTGGTGTCCGAAGTCGCGCTGACCTGGGTAGTATTACTGGCGGCAGACTCCCCCCCGTTATCATTACGCCACCGGTAGTGAATCTGGGTGAGATTGGCCGGAGTATCCTGCGTGTGGGTAGCGTTAGTAATTGAACCGGATTCAGTAACTCCTCCCTCCACCTCATCGATATCAGCCGTCCCTACTGAGAGAGTGGTTGTATCTCCTGCCACAAGGTTGGAGACGGTGCACTTAACCAGATAGTTCGTCCCGCCGGTATCTGGGGTAAAATTGGTCGTGAACGTAATAACACCACCAGACGGTGTAACACTCCCCTGGATCTGGGTATCCCCCGGGTTATCTACTACGCCGTCATTGTCCACATCTTGCCAAAGCTCGCAAGAGGTCACATCGCCATTGGCTACACCTTCGGTGGTCGTAAAGTTCACCCTGAGATTATCCACCGTCACGGTGTCTGACCGGGTCAGCTTGAATCTGTAAAGGACATCCGTGACTGGCGATGAAGTCGTAAACTTGTCTGTCACCTGGCCGGAGGCATGGTCGGCCAAAGTAAGCGTTGGGCCGCTTGCCGCCGGCTTGAGGGGCACTGCTACGATTGTCCAGCGAGCGTCCGACCCCAGCGTCCAAGACATCGTTACCGATGTTGCGCCTGCTTCCTGGGATCCCGCGCCGACAACGGTGCTGTTGCCGCTCGTCCCAGCGACGTCGTTGTAACGCTCTGTCTGGTTCGCTCCCACAGTAAGCGTCTGAGTCCCGGACGTATTCTGGCGTGCGCCTGCCGTGTCCACCACCAGTTCGCCCGTGGTACTTGAGACAGCCACCGACGCAGTAGTGCCGCTGGCTGCGCCCGCGGTGGCGGCGGTGCCAAGCGGAGTTGTCTGATCAACGCCCGTGTAGGACATTCCGCCGGCAACCGCCTTGACGGTCGCGTTGAACGTGATGACGATGTCGTTTGTGCCCGTTGCCGGTGCAATGATATACCACATCTCCGAGCGAATGCGCGCGTCGCTGGCAGAGTCATTCACGCCCCCGAGAGAGGTCATGGTCTGGCCCGCATACGTCATCGAAGACACGACTGGGGCAGAAACGGGGTTTTGGAAGATGTTCACCCCGACCATGAGGATCCTGTTCGTGCCGGCAGTGCCGACATTATGAGGAACAGTGAGACTGCTTGCCCCGCTGTAACCCGTATTCCCTTCGGACCACGCGTCAAAAGTGATCGCCGCATACCCTGAGGGCACAGAGATGAAAAAGAATGCCAGGAAAATGGAAAGGATGAAAAAGAACTTTTCTTGGTTCCAATTCTTCATATAAGCAGTTCCATCTCAGGAGTGATTCGCTTTTATCCTCGTTATCCGTTACTTGTTATGCGTTATTGGTTATTCGTTACACGTTATACGTTTTAGTTATTGGGCATAAATTAATGATCGGCTCCATTTTTCTATCTTTTCCTAATAACCTATAACTAATAACGATGCACTAATACCCCGCGCGAAGGCGCGTGGCGGGATCCCCAAACAGAATCCATGTCCTCCGAATATCTTGGTCATTGGTTGAGGCCTTCGCCCTCATGGCGGCTTCGCCTATGGTTAGGCCTTGGCTGTTAAATAGAAGCCGGATCATCTCTTTATTCATCACCGCCTGCTTATCCGGCTCGGTAAATCCGGATGAAGCCCAGATGGCAATGGCTCCTCCTCCCTGCGCCTTCAGGAGGGCTTCCGCTATACTATCCCCGGAAGGATCCTGGAAGAATCCATTCAGGCAGGTCATGTTCACAAACAAAGGCAACTGGAGGCCATTGATCAGGCTTTCCGCATCGTTCGCGGTTAGCAGGCTCCCATTCCAAACCGCTACCGACCCATGACCGATGAAATTCACCAGCAATGGACCCTGGTTGATCCCTCCCAGGAGCTCTGCCTTGGCCTGGGCATCACTGCTGAATTGGCCTCGAAAGATCTTCCGGACCAGAATGGGAGCCGGAAGAAGCGCCCTCACCTCTTCCGATGCCCCCTCAAAATTAAAATCATCCGGGTTATCCACTCGATCGGCTACGAGTAAGGCTTCTTTCTTTTCACCCGACTTCTTATAGCCGATCATTTTCGAAACAACCGTCGCGGCTTCCTCCGCCGTCTGGACCGGCAGCCTCCCGATCGCCATCTCCGGAAGCCCGTCATTGTCAAAATCCACAAACCAGTCATCCGAGGCCGTCTCCAGGTAGACGGTTTCAATGAGCTTCGTGGGCACGTAGTCCTGGTCCCCAAACCCAAGGTAGTTCCGGGAATCAAAGCTGGCATCTCCCACCAGGAGCACAAACCTTGGCGGACGAGACCAGGAACTCCCCGCATGGGAAAGGAAATCCTTCAACGCCTGGGGACTCTTCATCCCGAAGTTGAATTCATCATACACATCTTCAATGTCCACAACCCCGACCGACAGCCCCTGCGATTTCCTCAGCGCCTCCAGAGACGAGAGACTGTCGATGAAATCCCCGTGGGATACGATCACAAAGTCGTATCCTCCCGCCTTACGCCACGAAGAAGGCTGATTGGCCCGAATCCCCGCCGGAGTCTTCATCCTCTGATCCGTCAAGGCCAGAAGCGTCCTCGCCCCGCTCCCGGGAACACGAAACGTCACCCCATAACCCGTATCTACCGGCTTCCCCTTCGTCTCCACCTCAAAGACACCCCCCGCATCCGTTATGTCAAAGACCCGAACTTCGGGGGTACTGAACCCATCGATCGAACCCTGTGTCCCTCCCGGGGCCTGGCACCGCAGTTCATCTTCATACGCCCGATAGGTGTGCCAGTAGGTGAGGCGAATCGAGTCCAGTAAACTCACATCCGTCTCTCCCCCCGAAGCCACAAGGGTTACCAGATTCTCCCCCTCAAGGAGATAGGACTGGGGCAGGGAGAAAAGCCCCGTCTTCAGGACCTGTCCCTCCCAGCTTAACGTCCCTACCGCAATCTCATTGAGAAAGACGTTGACCTGATGGGGGAGGGCCGTCACTCCCTGAATCCTGACCTCCAGCGTCGCATACCCCGATGCCGGAAGATCGAGGTGTCTCACCTCCAGGATCTGATCCGCGGGCTCCTGATTGATTACGGGACCAAAGAAGTTGCTCGCATCCCCGTTCTTCAGGCCCGCAAAATAGAAGACCCGGTCCTTCTTCTCCACCGTGTAAGGGAAACTCGATGCGCCTGTTTGACCACCCTGGCCACGGGACAATTCGACTCTTTTCCCGGGCTGCCTCCCCTCGACTAACCAGTAAACCCTCGTATCCGTCGAGGGCGTATCCACCCCCACCCCGTAGAATTCTATGGCTTCCAATGAAACCGATTTCCCCTGCTTCTCACTGATTACCCCCAGGGGAATCTCCACCCCTTCCGTATAAAGACGAAGGAATTGAGGGTCGACCCTCGAACTTAGCCCCGCCCCCTGAAGCTCTGAGGAGCTCACCCGGTACCAACCCTCCTCCTTCACCAAGAGCTTCACGGCCGGCCCGGCGGCCAGGGCCTGCTGTACTGCAGGGAATACCTTGGGGGGCTTGTCGGATGGAGTCGGGTAGACCTGGCCCCTGCTCAAGCTGCCATGGCCTTCATCCACGCTGGGGACGACAATGTTGGCTTGAGGACCGCCGACCGCCGACGGCTGACCGCCGACAGAGGGCGCGTTATTCGTTATTCGGGCCTCGTTATTCGTATTATTTTTTTCCGTTTTATCTAATAACTTATAACGGTTAACGTTTTTTAATTTTTCGCGCAGTTCCTGCGCCTTCCAGAATTCCTCGTACCGCTTATTAAGCTTCTTCCCAAACTCGCTCATAAGCTCGGCCCTGCGAAAATCAGAAGCTGAGAGCTGAGAACTGAGAGCTGAAGGCTGAATTTCCGCCGGACCATGCATCGTTCTCTTGCCACTGAGATCAACATCTTCCAACCAATAAAGGACAGAGCGCTTCGCTCGAGGAGCGCTTCGCTTGAGGAGCGCTTCGCTTGAGGCAGAAGAATTATTAGCCTCAAGTCCCGCTTGCGGGACGGTCCTCGAGGCCGAAGGCCGGTCCTCAAGCGTTAGCGATCCTTGAACATCAGCTATTGCTGATATGTCCCACCAGCGGTACTGATGACCCGCTCTCAAAGAAGTGCCGGAGCCTGCCAAGAGGGCAGAACCCGCAACCAGCTCCGGTGTCAACCGCAAGACCTCTCCATCCACCTCCCGGTAAAGATGGAATCCCAGGTTGTCCACTTCATAACCCGTCTGCCACTCCACCAGGACCCCACCCTGGGTCTCGTGGGCCTTAAACTTCAGAAGATTCACCCGGGTTACCGTGCTGTCCCCATAGACCCAGAAATCCCCGCCTGAGGTGTCCCCACCGCCCGAGCTGCCCCCACCGCCGGAGCCTCTTCCAGGGGCGGAATCGGAGTCTCTCACGTCCGGGTCCACATCATCCGGAATCCCATCTCGGTCCCAGTCCACACACACGGGGCCATGCACCGTCCTCTTCCCCTTTAGGTCGGTATCTTCAAGCTTGTAGTAGTAAACCTTTCCCTTGGTCACGTTGGCATCCGTAAAGCTGTACCTCTTGCCTTTCACAGAGCTTAAGAGGCCTGGAATGAGGGAGCTGTTGAGCTTCGTGTAGGTCCCGTTTCTTTCGGTGCTTCTGTAAAGGTTGAATCCCAGGTTATCAACCTCTGTTTTCGTCTGCCATTGCACATTAACCGCACTGCCCTCCCCCCTGGCCGCGAAGGAGTTGAGCTCGATGCCCGTGGGCGCATCCCCCGCTTGACCCTCAGCCACAAAAGAGGATGGACTATTCATGGTGTTATAGGTGGTCCCGATCCAGCATGCGTCGCGGGCAACCTTGGATATGCGGACCTCGTCCATCCGGCCATCGAAGTACTCACCAGTGCCATGGCTACCGATGTAGAGAGGGTCCGTGGATGTTAACAGGGGAGAAGCGGCGCTTTCCTGCAAAGTATATCCAGTCACTTCCGATCCGTTGTAGTACAGCTTGACTGGTTGTGCCGTACCGCTGCTTGCCCAGGTCATGGCGACATGCTGATAATCGGTCGTGACCAAAATGCCTGATTTTTTTGCGTGTTTGAGGGTGCCGTTCTCGTCGACGTAACCGTCGAGCATTGCACTGGCCTCGTTGTTCACCCGCAGGACGTACTTTTCGCCGCCCTTGGTGACAATCCGGCCCTTATTCGCTAGCGAATCAGGGTAGATCCACGCTTCTATGGTGATGGCGCTCGTGATGTCCAGGCTGTCTTTGTCGCCGACGACGATCTGGTTGCTGCTCCCGTTGAAATCATCCGCGCCGTCGATCTTTCCGGTCGCCGAGCCCTGCGTGGCAACGCTTACCGAAGTGCTGTCGTTGTCATTGCTCGTCGAGTCGTAATGGGTGCCCGAGGTTTCTTTCAGGTGATAAACGGCCACGTAGTTTGAATTCCAAACCCCGGTTGGATTCTCCGTGGCCGCCGTGACGCTGGAGTTCCCATAGTACATGTAAATGGTGGTGTTCGCGTTGCCTGCAAAGAGGCTGGGGACTTTCACCCAGGCAATCAGGCTGCCTCCCGATGCACTGCCATCATATTTCTCAACCTCGTGAGACAGCTGGGTGTTATCATCAGGCCCCCTGAAGATGATGTCATAGCCATATTCGCTGTAAATGCGCCCGTTCGTGGAGTCATTTGTCTTGGTCCTCAGCCAGCTGCCCTCCAACTTGACCAGAACAGGGAAATCGGAAAGGTCGTAGGAGGTTCCACAACTTGAGCCTCTCTGGGAATAATTAAGGGTCAGCGGCTTTCGGTACTCGTAAAAGATCTCCTCGGCCCCCTCGGTGATGAAGGTGCCAGGGCTGTTCATAGAATTGTAGGTAGTTCCAATCCAACAGGCGTCCCTTGCAACGCTTGAAAACCTCACCTCGTCAATGATACCGTTGAAGTAGTTGCTCAGCGAGTCGGATGTGTTGAGCGCGCCAATGGCGTAGTCGTTCCCGTTCAAGTCCACAGAGCCGCTACAGCTCCCGGTTACTGCTGCGTTGTTGTCCATGTACCCCTTTACACCACTTCCGCCAGTGCCAGACCGCGTCAAGGCGACGTAGTGCCATGCACTAAAGAATGTGCCCGAGCGGAGGGCATCATCGCTTGAACCGCTCGTGTCGAATACTTCCGTAACAAAGTAGTCACCTGACCTTCTCTGGTACATAACCACCCCGGCACCGCCGGTGATTCTAGACCCCACCACATATTGGCTGCCAGAGCTGAAGGAGTTCTCATAGTACCAGGCCTCGACGGTAAAATTCCCCGTCCCGTAATTCGGACCCAAATTCGTGTCGATCGAGTCGTTGCCGTCGAAGCTATAGGCTCCTGCAATCTTTCCGTCCGCTGTAGACGTTGCCCCAGATACACTTCCGTTAAAGGTGCCGGTAGAATCGTTCGCATTCCCATTCAGGTGAAACACCCGCGCATAGCTGTTACTCCAAACCCCGGCAGGATCTTCTGTTTCCGTGGTGATGTCTGAATTTCCATAATAGATGTAAATTTTCGTGTCCGCGTTGCTGGCGAAGAGGTCGGGGATTTTCACCCAGGCGACCAGGGTCCCAGCCTCCCCATCGTATTTCTCGATCTCGTGGGACAACTGGGTCTTACTACCCGAAACCCTGAAAATGATGTCATAGCCGGCAGGACTGTAAACGTGCCCGCCGTTTGCTGTCGTCTTCAACCAGGTTTTGTTGGATAAGCTGACCAGGACAGGGAAATTCTGAAGGTTATAGGAGGTGCCGCAATTGGTTACGTCTCTTTGAGCATAATTGATGGTCAGCAGTTTTCGATAGTCGAAGGAATCAGGAGGGTAGTATTCATCTACCCCCATATCCCACGTTCCACTGCGCGTCTCACCGTCAATATCATCCGTGAAGGTGCCCGATAGACTCGTGCCCACATTGATGGCATCCGCACCGGCTTTGAGGTGGAGGTCCTCACTGCCTCCGGTTGTCGACACGAAGTTGTTGGACGCGCTCCGGTACCAGGCGGAGTGCTTGACGTTGTAGGAATCTCCAGTCGTTTGACTGGCGATCGCCTCGGAGAGAGTCAGCGTGGTGCTGTCGTCAACGCTGGCGATCCTCGCCGATCCCTTCCGGGTCGTGTTGTTGAACCAATCCCCGGCCGAGATCCCGGAAGTACTGTCCAGTTTTACCGTGGTCGTCGTGGTGACCGCGGCGGTGGTCCCGCTATCGATGTCAGGTCCTGGCGCCTGTCTTGAATCGGATGTATTAACGGTACCGGACATGTTGTGTTCGGAGGACGCATCCCAGGCGTTGGTAGTCCACACGTAGTCAGAATTTGTATTTCCCAGGGATAGACAGTTCTTGAGAATGTCCGTGCCCGTCGCGACGGCTTTATAGAATCCGTAGTAGCTATTGTACGCCGTACAGTTGTAACAGGAGGCCGTATTGAGAGTACCGAAATGGAAAGCCGCATACGAACCACCGTGATTGTAGGCGATGGTGTTCCAAATGGTCACATTGACCTTAGAATTAGAATCGCTAATAAATACACCTCGAGAATTGTATGTTCCTGTCTGCCCGTACAATAGGCAATGGCTGATCCGGACATCGTTGTTGTCCGAAATGGTGCCATAGGTAGAAGAAATAGATATAATTGATGAATTTGCGCCACTGTACGCCTGGATCGCGATTCCTTCGATACGCACGTAGTCCTCACTCACGAGAAAGGCGCTACCACTGGGAGTCATCCTGAATCCGGTTCCCCACGTCCCGTTATGTCTCTGGCTGATGCCCACCTGGCTGGTTGAGGTTGGGGTGTAGATCTTGATGTAGTTAGTGGAACCGGTTGTCCACCCGGTTTGGGAGAGAGTGAGCGTGTCAGTCATCACTCCGTCGGCATAGCAGACCCAGTTGAGCTGGTAGCCGCCCGTGACGAGATCCGAGGTTTTCAGGTGACTGGAATTAGAAGAATTGGAGTAGGCAGTGGACAGCAGGTTGAACGCCCTGTAGATGGTGATCGAGGTCGAAGAGAAGGTGATGTTCGTGGCCCCCGGTGTGCCCGCTCCACTGGGGTAACCTGAATCCTGGATGGTGAACGAGGTCGACGAACTACGCCCGGTGATGTAGTAGCGATTCGACGACGCTATCCGGACCTCATCCCCAACGCCGATCTTGAGTACCGCGGAGCTGGCCAGTGTGAGCACCCCGTTTGAGGCCGAGGCATTGCCTGAATAAAGGGCCGACGAATCCGTTCCCACCGAGTAGTAGATGGGGACGACGACTTCTTTAAACGCGCCGACAATCATAGCCCAATCATCCGACGCTACCGTCCAATCAGGACAATCCGCCCCCGCCGCTGGCTGGATCCGGTATTGCGCGTTGTCCGAATAGGCACCGTCATCCGTGCTGTAAAGCAGGGTGTAGGCGCTGTCGTTGGCTGTGGGGGCGGTGTCTAAACCATCTCCCAAAATGTCCACGATAGCATCGCCATCGGCTGTAGTAGTAACACATACATAAGGATTCGCACTTGTTTGTTGGTCTCCATTGCTTACATCAAGGGTCGATGTTTTTCCCGAGGCCGCTTTGTAAGAGGAAGCGGTGACATAAAGCGTTCGCGTGTTGCTGTTCGGCACGGAGATGGTATATGCCGACCCTGTCGATGGGTTTGCCAGATACCACATTTCCACATTGGTTTCTGTCGCTATTCGCGTGGAATTAACTTGGGTCATAGCGGTCCCGTTATATGTGGGCGCTCCGCCGGTTCTTGCGGTGTTCCCTTCAGTTACGATCCCCAAAACGAGCAGAGTAGCTCCGCTTCCGCAGGTATAAGATTGTGTCAGCGGACTGGTTGCCCCCGTGAATCTCAACTTGGTATCGAAGGTATGGTTCGCCTGGGCTTCCTCGGCGAACTGCAGGGGGATGATAAGAGCTGACAATAAGATCGTCGCCCAAAAAATGAGTCTCTTGGTCTTGCGGGATTTCATCGGCATTTCCTCTTCATGGCTTTCGTAAGCTATGTATTTCGTTATACGTTATTGGTTACTCGTCACGATTTAATCGTTGCATCCTTATACCTTTATTTTCTTTTTGCTCATCCTTCCATTATTCCATTTCCCGGAGTAACTACTAACGGGTAACTAATAACGCTCCTTCTGTTCTTCTGTGCCTCAAGGCCCTTCGGCCGCTCCTCAAGTCACGCCCTTGGCGTGACGCTCCTCGAGGCCGTTAGGCCGGTCCTCGAGCGCAGCGCTCCCTCAAGCCTACGGCTTGAGTCTCGTTGTAGGATCTCCAAACAAAATCCAAGTCCTCCGAATATCTTGGTCACTGGTTGAGGCCTTGGCCCTCTTGACTGCCTCTCCAATGGTCAAGCCTTCTCCGTTAAATAGAAGCTTGATCATCTCTTTATTCATCACCGCCTGCTTATCCGGCTCGGTCAAACCTGAAGATGCCCAGACTGCTACCGCTCCTCCATTCCTGGCTTTCAGGAAAGATTCGGCCAGGGTCTCATAGTAGACGTCGTGGAAAAGGCCAGTCAAACAGGTCATCCCTACGACAAAGGGCAAACGCAAACCATTGGTGAGCGCTTCAGCATCATCAGAACTAAAGATATCCCCCCGCCAGAACTCCAAAGTCCCATGACCAATATAATTGACCAGGAGGGGACCCTGATTCAGCCTCCTCAGCAATTCCGTTTTCACCTGAACGTCATCGGGAAATTGATCCCGGTAAACTTCACTGACCATCAGGCCTCCAGGTAGAAGGTCCTTCACCCCTAAACTGGCCGCCATATAGTCGAAATCCTTATCCTTCATGTCCGCCACCAGAAGAACATCCTTCATGATTTCTCTTGACTGCTCATACCCGATGAGCTTGGAGACAACGCTTGCAGCCTCCTCTGCGGTGCGGACCGGTAACCTCCCTATGGCCATATCCGGCAACCCATCATTATTGAAATCCACAAACCAGTCATCCGAGGCGGTCTCGATATAGGCCGTTTCCACTAATTTTGTGGGGATGAAATCGAAATTTCCGAATCCATAATAATTTCGGGGATCGAAGCTGGCATCTCCCACCAGGAGGACAAACCGGGGAGCCTTCTGCCACGAGGACTTGGCGTGGGAGAGAAAGTCTTTCAGGGCCTGGGGGGTCTTGACCCCAAAGCTGAACTCATCATAAAGATCCTCCACGTCGATGAGGACTACCGAAAGACCCTGAGACTCCCTGAAGGCCTTCAAGGGTTCTAAACTCTCCAGGAAAAGACCGTGGGAGATAATCACCAGATCTGCTTCTTGCCTGGCCTGATGCCACCTTGAGGGCTGATTCAGCTCCAGGGCCGCAGGCGTCCTGGCTTCTTCATCGACAAAGGACAATAAAGTCCTCGGCCCCTCTCCAGGCACCCGGAACCGGATAGAATAGCCTCCTCCTTCCCCTTTAACGGTCCCTCCCACTTCCCTCAGGTTCTGAAGATCGGTTATATCCACCACCCGGATCGAAGAACTGCTGAATCCATTGACGGAAAGATGATTCCCTCCGACGGAGGTGAATTTTAAGATATCCTCTTCGGCCGTATACGTGCGCCAGTAAGTCAGGCGGATGGAATCCACCAGGCTCACATCCAGGGGGACTCCCTGGCTCACCAGGGTCACTACATTCCCCCCCTCCACCAGCCCGGCCTGAACCAGAGGAAATCTCCCGGCTTTTAGGGTTTGGTCCGCAAAAGCCATAGTCCCGACTACAACTCCATTGACCAATACTTCGACCTGATGGGCCCCGGCCGTGATTCCTTGCAAGGACACTTCCAAGACCGCATCGCCAGAAGCAAAAGAATCCAGGTGGGAAACCTTCAATACCTGGTCCCCCGGTGCGGTGGAGACCACAGCTCCGAAGAAGTTGGAAGCCTCCCCATTCTTCAGGGCCGCCACATAGATCGTCCGGTCTTTCTTCTCCACGGTATAAGGGAAACTCTCAAAGGAATTGCGGATTGCGCCCTGAACCACGTAGGGTTCAGGGCTGCCCTGCATTCCACGTAGTGCAGGGCGGATTGCGGATTGCGGATTGCGGAATCGGGGATTAAATATATCACTGTTGATGCGTTTGCCGGGCTTTGAGCCTGCAACCAGCCAATAGACCCGGGTATCGGTATAGGGAGTATCCAGGCCGGTTCCGTAAAACTCGATGGAATCCCTTGAACCCAACCGATCGTTTTTTCCTCCTCTGACCAGAATGGGTTGCTCTTGCCCGTCCACGAAGAGCTGTAAGAAGCGGGAGTTTACTCCAGGCTCCAAGCCGGCAGCCATAAGCTCCGGCTGCGTCACCCGGTACCACCCTTCTTCCTGGATATAGATCTTCAGCGAGGGCCTGGCGGCCAGAGCCTGCTGTACTTCAGAGGATCTCTTGGGGGGCTTGTCGGATAAGCGGGCGGATATCATCCTTCCAGCCGGAGTTTCGTTCCGGTCATCCACGGAGGAGACGGCAATATTCGCGCGCGGACCGGCCTTCGGCCCTGAGGCAAAAGAAAGGGCCGCGTTATTCGTTATTCGTGAATCGTTATTCGTATTTTTATTCGTTTTACCTAATAACGTATAACGATTAACGTTCTTTTCTTCCAGTTTTTCCCTAAGGTCCTGCGCCCTGCCCCCTGTACCCTGTTTATTGATTTGGCTCAAGAGGACTGACTGGGCTTTCTTGGGGGCCGGCTTATGGGAGAAGACCGGGGTGACCGGACCGTGCAGCGTCTTGGCCCCGTTGAGGTCAAGGTCTTCCAGCCAATAACGAACAACCGACCGCTGCGCTTGAGGAGCGCTTCGCTTGAAAATCGCTGCGCTTGAGGAGCGTCCGCCGGAGGCGGACTTGAGGAGCGCTTCGCTTGAGGCAGAGGAATTATTCGCCTCAAGTCCCGCCATTGGCGGGACGGTCCTCGAGGCCGAAGGCCGGTCCTCAAGCGTTAGCGATCCTCGAACATCAGCTATTGCTGATACGTCCCACCAGGTGTAAGAGTAGCCGGCGGTTCGGGTTTTGGCGCCGGTCATTAGAGCAGAGCCTTTGATCAGCCCAGGATTAACCTGGATAAGCCGGCCGCCTTCTTCGCGGTAAATATTGAACCCAAGGTTGTTAGCCTCAAACCCGGTCCTCCATTCCAGCAGGACTCCCTTTTCATGCTTGGCGGCAGAAAAGGAAGAAAGAATGACTGCCGTGGGTGCCGGCGAGCTCTCGCTCTCAACACTGTAAATGAAAGTCGACGGGCTATTCTGGTTGTTGTATTCGGTTTCGAGCCAACAGGTGTCCCGAGCGACAGCAGCGATGCGAATTTCGTCAATCAGTCCATCTAAAGTAT
>Ga0315285_10001765_pt1 | contig 22707 bp, 14 predicted proteins | sample YL17G09_36_MG_FD_203698 | JGI IMG/M metagenome (GOLD analysis project Ga0315285, IMG submission 203698) | Sediment microbial communities from Yellowstone Lake, YNP, Wyoming, USA - YL17G09_36 | ecosystem: Environmental > Aquatic > Freshwater > Lake > Sediment | place: USA: Wyoming | collected... | reverse complement strand
CCACGATCCAAGGATGGTGTCGACAAGAACCATCAGGTTCGCAAACAAGAACGTCAGAAACGTGCTGTCGATGAAAAGGATCAACGCATTCAGCGCAACGAATGCCAGCAGAATGCCCCCAAGGCTCAAGAGCGTCCGAGACAGGTTATTCATTGGCGGCCCCGTTGCCGCCGGCGCCGGCAGCCCGCTCGGGCGGGGCGGGCTCGCGTTCAAGCCGCAGCCGCTGCATCACGTAATAGATCGCCCCCGCAATTCCGCATCCAAAAAGCAGCGCGGCCGGCGTCAGCACGCGCAAGTCGGCGGTCGCCGCCTCATCCCACGAGAACCATCGCAGCACTTCCCACCTGTATCCGGGCAGAAACGCCTGGATGCCCAGCCGTATCAGACCGAGGATCTGACCCGTCAGGATGCCTGCCAGCACACTGCGCAACACCATGCCCCACGCCGGCGCGCCCACTTTGAACCGCACCGGGATCTCGAGCGTGCCGCCGTTTGTCTCGACGACGACGCTCGTTTCCTGGCGCGACCGCGCCGGCAGGCCCTCCCCATGCATCGTCACTTCGACCGTCACGGTGTCGCCTTCGATTGCGCACGGCGTCATCCGGAACCCCTCGCCGTGTTCGGCCAGCGTCACGGTGCCTGACATGAAACCCCGGCTCGCGTTGAAGATCGTCACGCTGACCGTTTTCGACGACTCGGTCGAGATGGTCCCGCCGTCGATCTCGTCGACGTCCGCGGCGGGAGCCGGCCAGGGCAGCGACGGGTCCAGCACGTGAAGGACCGCCTCCATTTTCCTGCTGTTGCTGATCGTCACGTCGCTGACAATCTCGTCAAACGGCTCGGCGTGGTACAGTTGCCCCGTAGCGACCAGCCACGCACGGATCCAGCCCCGTTCCAGTAGTTTCATGCCCTGCTCGAACATGCCCGGAACGTTACCCAGCACCGCCGCCAGCTCTTTGGGCGTCGCCGCCGACCGCACGCCGATCCGGAACGGCAACGACGGCGCGAACCGCCACCGCACCGCCATCACGCCCAGTTCCCGGTCGCCCGCGCAGGCCGCCGCGCACTGTTCTAAAAACCGGATGTCGTTGCCGCGGTTGGGAAACGCCGCCCGCAGCCACTCCGCGAACTGGCCGCTGTACAAAAAGTTTGAAAGCCGCGGGTTGATCTCTGGGTGGGTCGCCAACGCCGCCTCGATTTCTTCCATCCGGCTGACGGGCGCGTAGGGAGCAAGCTCGAACGGCCGCTTCGGGTCGAGCGTGAACAGCAGCGCCATCAGTGCCGTCTCGCCGTCTTTGACGCGCGTGCGCAGGCTCCTGATGCGCTCGATCAACTCGCGCGCGGCGGCCCCGCTGTCCAGCGCGTCCACCCACATCTCGATGCTGCCGCTGTACAACAGGCCCTGCAACTCCTGGTGGTATGCGTGCGCGGCGGGCGAAGCCAGCAATTGGATCAGTTGGCTGACGGTGTAGACGCGCTTGTCGCCGACATCCAGCGGCTGGGTGGGATCGAGCAGGTACTTGAGCTTGAACACGCCCAGCGACATCTGGTCGGCAAACTCCTCCTCCAACTGCGCCACGCGCTGGCCCAGCGCCGTGTCGAAAAACATCACCCACTGTGAGACGTAACCGCGGCGCAGGTCCCGCTCGACGTCGAAATCGCCCAACCGCCGCGCCATCTCGAAAGGCGTTTTGATCTCCGGCAGGCTCCGGTAAGGCACCTGCTTGCCCATGAAGGCTTCGTCGTGGTCAGGCTGGCCGTCGTCCGTCAGCACCACCTCGCCGTGCAGCCAGTTCCAAAGTTGGTCATATCCCCACCGCGACTCCGGAGACAGCCGCAGCAGCCCGTTAATCACTTGCTGAAACTCGAGCGACATCCCCACCGGCCGCGGCACTTTCCCGCGGAAATGACACCCCAGCACCGCGTTTTTGTCCAGGCCGTTGAACGGGCTCGCCCCCGCAACCAGGTGCAGCAGCGTGATTCCCAGCCCGTAGTAATCAGTCTTGGCGCTGACCTCCTTGCCGTCAATTAACTCCGGCGCCGCATAATCCAGCGTGAAAAACGCGCCCGTGCTGGTGTGGCGCACCTTTTCATTGTCCTCGAGAATCGAGCTGACGCCGAAATCGCCGATCACGACTTCGTCGTGCGTGAGGTTACGGAAAAACAGGTTGTTGGGCTTGATGTCCCGGTGCACGATCCCCTGCGTGTGAAGATACTGCAGGCCGTCGAGGATTTGCCGCAGCAACTCGCGCAACGCCGGCTCGCCAAACGGCATGTGGTCCATCAGGCTGCCGCCGTGGCAGTAGTCCATCACCTCGTAAAACCGCCCCGCCCACTGCCCGTACGCCCGCAGCCGGATGATGTGCGGGTGGCGGATATTCAGGAGGTGACGGAGGATTTCTTCTTTGGGCGCAACGCGGTGCCGGTAAATTTTCAGCGCGACCGGCTCCTCGCCGTGCGTGTCCGTGCAACGGAACACTTCCGCCTCGCCCGTCGCCGTCCCGATCGGGCCTTCGTCCAGCCGGTACCGATCCTCGACGAGATCCCCGATGCCGGGGCCGCCGGACGAGGGAGCCGAAGGGGCAGGCTGATCGCGACGGCGGTCAGAATCGTCGTACCGCACCGTCGCACGCTCGTCAAACCGCTGCGTGACGTTGTCCGGCACGCGCTCCGTGATGCGGTCTTCCTCGCGATCTTCCTCGCGTTCCTCGCCCTCGTCGCTCATTCAGCCCTTTCGTGGCGGTTGAGATGTCCGCTTTTCGGGGCCAGCGGTCTGGACGGCGCGGGCTGGAAGACCGCGCCTACGTTGACCGAGCCGTTTCTTTCAGAGCATTCACAGTTGGGACGCCCCCCGGCAGTTGTGGGGGGTGTCCCACTTTTGACCCAGAGTCTTTAGAGCACCCAAAGGAGGGACACCCCCCACAAAAACCGGGGGGCGTCCCAACGTTCAAAACTCGATGATCCGCACCGTCAGCGTCAGGCCCGAGAGCGTCAGCCGGTCCCCGTTATGCAACGGGCGCGACTCGCCCGGCGCCACCCGTTGCTGGTTGACCAACGTCGGGTTGGTATAGGCCTGTTGCTCAATCGCGGTGACGTGCCATTTCCGGTCTTTGAACGCGAACGAGCAGTGGCTGCGGTGCACGTAGGCGACGCCGGGCAAATCGGCGAGCTGTATTTGGGCCGTGCTCGACGGATGCGCCTGGCCGACAACATACCCCTCGCGGACCTCGAAGACCTGCCCCGACCCCGTGCCGGTTTCCAGAAACAGTGTGGGCAACGGTTCCGGCGTTGTCTCCGGTTCCGGTTGAGGCTCGCACGTTTCCGGCTCGGGCTCATTCTGTGCCGCCTCTTTCCGCCGCTGCTGATCGGCGCGCGTGTTGACCGCGGCCGTAGGCCCGCCCGGTGCAAACCGTTTGCCGCGCCCTTTAACGTACGGGATTTCCCCCGGATGCTGCGACGGCGGGTCGGGCGGGCTGTCAGGCGCGGGCGTGGCCGGGACCATGCCCAGAAACTCGCCGTCCGCCGCGCAGGAATCGCTCAGTTCGTCATTTTGTTTCCCGCACCGCGGGCAGATTTTCACGTAGCGCATGAAAAACCGTCACCTTCAATCATTGTTGAAAAAGAAGTCTTTAAGTCCTTTTGGTCCCTTGTGTCCCTTAGGTCCCTTTTTTTGACCTCTCAGGCACTCTGTCCCGCCCGACCGTGGCACGCCGATGATCATGTTAACCAAACCCGGCCCCAACCCAAAATTCACCGGCCCCGCCGGGCACGCCTCGAGTTCCGCCCGCATCGCCCGCCCACGCGCCGAAATCAGGCGGATCCGCTGGTTGCCCGATCCCGCCAGCGGATGCGATTGCGGCACACCGCGACGGTACGGGCCGTCGATGACGACATCCGCCATATCGAGCAATCGGCGCGCGGAGGGTTTCCGCCGCAACGTCGCCAGCACATAGCCGCTGTAGATGATCACGCTCCAGCCGGGCCTTTGCGCGCGCACCCGCTCCAGCAGGTCCGCCAGTTCTTCGGCCTGGTCAAATGGCTCGCCGCCCGAAATGGTTATCCCGGCCAATCCTTCATCCAGCCGCAGCAACCGCCGGGCGAGCACGTCTACGGGTACCAGCCGACCGCTCGCCGGGTCCTGCATCTCAGGGCTGATGCACCCCGGGCAACGTTTTTTGCACCCCGCCACCCACAACACCACCCGGCGCCCTGGCCCCAATGACGACACCGGCCAAGCCAAGCTGTAAAGGTTCACGAAAGACCGACCCCCGTCAATCAGCGCGTCATGATCCTTCTTTTCATCCTTCATCCTCACCCTTTGTCCTTTGTCCTTCGTCCTTTGTCCTTTGTCCTTCATCCGGCTCCGGGGCCGGGGGTTTGACGGAGATCTTCAACAGGAATCGTGCCGTCGCGTCCTCGCCCTTGTCCACGAGTTCAAGGAGGCGCACGGTGCTGCCGGATTCGACCTCCTGGTCAAACAGCGCCCGGCTCAACGGGTTGATCAACGCATGATCCACCATGTTGCGGACGCCCCGGCCACCGTGCTGCAGCCGTGTCCGGCTCAACGCCACCAGTTTCTCCCGGACGGCCTTGTCCAGCACGAGGTCGATCTGTTTTTTCTCCTGCGCCGCCTTCACCAGCTTCGACGTCAGCAGGTCCACGATTTCCTCGTCAATTGGCGGCTTAATGAAATCGAACACCACAAAATTGTCGCCAAACCGGTTCAGGATTTCCGGCCGGCCCAGCACAAAATTGAAGTGGTTGCGGATTTCCTGCAGCACAATGTCTCTCATGCTGGTGTAGGGCATCTCGGGCGATACCAGCACCTGGGTCGACCCTTCCCGCGTTTCTGTCCGCGACACGGTTCCCAGGTTGCTCGTGAAAATGATGATGCTTTCGGAGAAATACACGGTTTCGCCCTTGCCGTCGGTGAGGCGGCCGTCGTCGAGGATCTGCAGGAACTTGTCGAAGATGCTCCCGTGGCCCTTCTCGACCTCGTCGAACAGCAGGATCGAGAACGGGTTCCGTTTGACGGCGTTGGTGAGTTGCCCGCCTTCTTCGTAGCCTACGTAACCCGGCGGCGCCCCCAGTAGCCGCTGGTCGGACTGCGGCGTGCTGTACTCGCTCATGTCGAACCGGATCAGCCGGCGTTCATCGCCGAACAGGAGTTCCGCCAGCGCCTTGGCCATCTCGGTCTTGCCCACACCCGTCGGCCCAGCGAAAAACAACACGCCCCGCGGCCGCCCCAGCTTGCTCGAATCGCCCGCCGCCAACCCGATTTTCGCACGCTTCACAATGTCCAGCACGCGCGCAACCGCCGCATCCTGGCCTTTGATGCGCAAACGGATCTCCGCCTCGGCGTTCTCGAGTTTACTGGTTTCGATCTTGTCCCACTCGCTGATCGTCACGCCGTATTTGTACATCTCGCTGATGCGTTTGACGTTCGAGGCGCCCGTGGCCGGGTCGCAGAGGGGGATCTTCTCTTTCAGCGAGAGCGCGACCAGGCTGCGCATTTCGTAATTCGAAAACCCCTCGCTGAAATCCACAAAATCTTCCACCACGGTCGGCGCCAGCGGTTTGGCGGACGGCGCATTGAAAAAGTGGCGGTGGTACCGGCTGATGAATCTCGAGCGCTCCTCCCGGTCGGGCAGGTCAATCTGAATCGACTGCGAGCGGGGGTTGTTGATGTACAGGAACGTGGGGAGGTCGTTGAGCTTGTCGCAAATCAGGATCAGCAGGTTCTTCCATCGGCCGTTGTCGCGGATCACCTCGCTGCTCGTCAGCGACGCTTTCAGGATGCGCGTAAACAGGATCCGTTCCGCCGGAAGCAGCCGGTCCGGCGACGAGGTCAGCCGTGACGCCATGTTGAACACAAACGCGCTGGGCGCCTGGGTGTTCTGCAGCACCTGCGTGATGCGGTAGATCGTCTTGTCGAGGTCCGGCGGCTCGACGCTGCGCCGGCCGAACAACCCGCCTTTTTCCGACCGCGGCAGCGATTTGGCGTCCTGATCGGCATCCGCGCCGGCCTGTTGCTTCGAATCATCTGCCGCCTTCACCAGCTTGCCCGTCTCGACACGGTGAAACAGGTCGCCCATCTCGGGAGTCGAGAACGAAAGATCCTCGACCGGATCGACCCAGCCGATAATCTCATAGTTCAAGCCCGCCAAAAACCTTCTCAAAAACCCGCCCAAATCGCTGTCGGTCCACCGCACATCTTCCCCGGTATCCGTCTGGACAGGAAACGACACCAAGTCGTGGACGTTGCCATAGACAAACAGCAGGTTCTTCAGGTTGGCGAATTTGGCCAGTTCCCTCAGCCAGCGCGGCGAATCTTCAGTGATGACAATCATCGCGGGGCCCCTTTGCTCGCGCTCGCGCGCGCCTATTCCAATGGCTCCATTGTAGTTACACCTGAGCCAGCTTTCAATTCATAAAGGAAAGTGCCAAGTGCCAAACTGGCAGGTCGAGAAGCATTGGAGGCAATCATAATGACACAGGCAGAGCGAAAAACAGGGACTGACTCGATTTTCGGCAGTTTGAAAATCGTGTCTGTCCTACTTTTCGCTCTTTTCGCGGCCCCAACGCCATTCTGTCACTTTTTCACCAACTCCACTGACTACGCCTCCGGCAGTTTGGAGGCGCATTTTCGGCAGTTTTGAAAATCGTGTGTCTCCGCTTTTCGCGGCCACGCGCCAACTACTCAGCTCTTAACCAGTGTCCTGTTGACACTGCTCGTTCCCAATGATACCTTGAGTTTGTAGCTTCTGTACCGAGGCACCTTTGGGAGAAGACAAGTGAGTGGACGCACCATACTCGTAATGCCCCTGGCGCACCCCGCCGTTTTGCTGCCTACCGGCCTTATCGCGGGCGTTGCCGCGCTTGGCGCCGGCCTGGCCCTCGGCGTCAAAACGCTCGTCGAAGCACGCATTGCCGCCGCCCACCGTGACCGGGAGCGCGAAAAGGCCGCCAGCGAGGTCTGGCGCGTCTTCGAGCGGGAGCAACGCGAGCAATCCGCAATGTTCCAGACCGCCGAGCAGGCCGTCCAAGCCTCCGAGAAAACGCTGGCCTCGCTCCATCTGGCGATGGCGGGCGCGCAAGGGCGCGAAAACAGTGTGGCCGCGCCCGAAGCTGCTCATGATTACGCCGCTATCGGCGCCGAACGCGACCCAGAAAAAATGGACCGGATGATGGCGGACCTTAAATCGCTGCTCGACAGCCTCCCCGCCGAGTTCCGCGAAGCCGAAGACTCCTCGTTCGCCGCCCTGCTCCGCCAGGCCCAGCGGCTCACGGCCGACTGGGAGACCGGCAAAAAAGTCCGGCCGGGGGAGATTACGGCATTCAAGGACCTCGTCGCCGGCACGCTTACTCAATTTGCCAACGACCTCCGCGAGCGCGAACGCCAGCGCCAGGATTTCGCCGCGCGGCTCGGCCAGACGCTCGACACCGTCCTCTTCTACGAGCAACTTGTCCGCCAGCACGAGGGTCTCCTGCCCCCCGAGCTTTCAGCCGGCCTCGCATCCGTCCGCGAGCAAATAACCCGGCTTGCGGTGTCCGGCGACCTCCGACTCGGTCTGTTGGAACTGCTGGAGAAAAAGGTGGCCGACCTGCGTGCCGCAATCGACAACGAGGTGGTCCAGCTTGCCCAGCGCGACGGCCTCTGCGAGAGCATCGCCCGTAACCTCCACGAAATGGGCTACAAAATCCTCTCCGATTTTGGCGCCGAGTCGCCCGACGGCCGGCGCGAGGCCGTGTTGCGCGTGCCTGGGGGCGAGCGCGTCCACATCACGCTCCACCAGAACAACCAGGTCGGCATGCAGCTATTCCACGAGCGAAGGAAAGGCAAGCGCGGGCCTTTGTCCGCCAAAGAGCTCGAACACGTAAAGAAACAGGAAACCCGGTGGTGCGCCGACTTCAAGGAGCTCGTCCGCCGCCTCGTCGCAGAGGGGTTCCCGTACGAGATTTCGGCCGAGGACCTCATCCCCGAAGGGGCGGTCAAGGTGGTCGTCGTCGAGACGCCCGAAGACGTCCTCGCCCAGGAAGCCATGCAGTACGACGAAGCCCCCCAGCGCTACCTCGACCAGTAGGCGCCGACGTCTCGCCCGCGCCGTCCAGCACACACCCTACGATCAACGACGCGAAGTAGGCGCTGGCTTCTCAGCCGCGTTTTTGTAACCCCGCGCCGTCAACGCCCGCGGCCATGTCTTAACCACCCGCGGCATGATCGAAACAAGCCACCAGTTGCTTCCCACGGCGCGTTCGTAGAAGCGGCGTCCCCGGAAGCGGCGTTCCCGCCGCTTCATTTCCTCTTCCCCTATTCGTCCCATACGTCCTATAGGTCCTATACGTCCCATTCCTAAATCCCCGCACTCTTCCTCAGCCTCATCAGAAGCGCCGTCCCCCGGTGCGCCGTAACGACAATCGTCCGTTGCCGACACTGCGCCACCGGCTTGCCCGGCGGCTCATCGGCATCCACCGCCATCAGCGAGATCTTGCCCGGAAGCATCTCCGCCGGCGCCATCCCCATGTACGGGCCATACACCTCCCGCACCGCATCCAACACCGCCTCCGCCTCAAACGCCGAACACCCCAAACCCGTTCGGGCGATCCCCCAAAAACGTTCGTCTAATGTCTTGTGCTCAAGCCGTTGCCGCGTTTCCCGAGCCGGTCTCCGGATACCCATTTCCTTGCCCTCTGCCATAAGGTTCCCATATGGTTGCTGACCGGGTTGCCATATGGCAAGATGGTTAGGGATTCGACAATCTTCGTTCTTCTAGCCCGGTTGTGTACTATAAGCCAAGGCCTCAACTGGAAGGAGGATGCCGAAATGGCGCGAAGCAGATTAATCCTGACACTGTTCCTACTGGCATTGCCGGCTCTTGCCGAAGATACCGTCCAATTTACTGCGGAAAACTTTCTAATCGTTGGTGGCCAGCCGCGATTAATTCTGGGCCTCTACGAAAATCCCAAGGACGACGCCGTCCTCGCCGCCGCGGCCGCCGCGGGGTTCAACCTCGTTTGCGGGCGGCCCGACCAGGAGTCGCTGGACCGGTTGAGCCGGCTCGGGCTTTACGGCTGGATACCGCTCGGCGGAATGATGGCGCTGGCAAAGAACGACACCGCGGGGCGCGAGAAACTTGCGGCCGTTATCAACCAGTTCAAAGGCCATCCTGCGCTCCTGGCTTGGGAGGCGCCGGACGAGTCGCTCTGGAACGAGTATTACTCGGCCAGCGGCTGGATCCAGGCCGAACAGCCCCGCCAGTTGGCCGAACGGATAGGCCAGACAGCCGATCCCGCAACCGTCGAGCGTCAGCGGGCGGAATTGGCGCGCGCCGTCGAATTGACCCAACGTGGGCTGTGGCCGGAGAGCGAAGCCGTTTACGACGCGCTGTGGAAGGAGTTGGGCGCGGAACAGCCTCACCCCGAGTTGCGGCCCACGCAACGCATTCAAGCGGGCAAGGAACTCAGCGCCAAGCTGGCGCGCGGGTGGGAGTACATCTGGGAACTGGACAAACGCCACGCCCTCTGGCAAAACCACGCCCCCAGAAACAGCATCGCCGACATGCGCGAATACAACCGCGCCGTCCACGCCGCTGGCTGCGACATCTACCCCGTCCCCGCCAATTACCGCACCGAACACAGCGACCTGCGCGACAAGTCCCTCACCAGCGCCGGCGCCTACACCGACAGAATGCGGGACGCCACCCCCGGAAAAGCATGCTGGATGGTGCTCCAGGGATTCGGGTGGCGTGACATTCAAGAAGGGGCCCAACTAAAAGACGACCCGCTCGCCGGCCGCCGGCCTACCTGGCTGGAGACGCGTTTTATGGCGTACGACTCACTGCTGCACGGCGCCAACGCCATCCTCTACTGGGGCACCGCCTACATCGAAAAAGACAGCGAACTGTGGCGCGATATCCTCAGGCTCGGCCGCGAACTCCGCGCGTTGGAACCGGCCATCGTCGCGCCCAAGCCGCCGTTCGAGCCCCGTGCGGAAGGCGAACTCACCTACGCCTCGTTCGACGGCGGCCAGCCCGCCCTCATGCTGCGTCAATACGCAGGACCGGACGGCGCGCCCGAGTGGGCCCTTATCGCCGTTAACGAACTTTACACCGGCGTCGCGTTCCGCGTCAGCGGGCTTCCCTCCGCCCTCGAAGGCCGCCAATTGTACCGGCTCTATTCCGACGAAACCGTCACCGTAAACAATGGCGGGTTCCGCGACGGCATCCGCGGCTACGACGTCCACATCTACGCAACGTCAAAGGCCCTGCTGGCGGAATAGATACGCTCAAAAAAATCAAGCGCCAAGCCCACAAATACCCTTGGCGCTCTTTTTCACATCTCGACTCAGCCGCGTTCAGCCTAACGTCTGGCGCCTTCGGCGGCTTCTTCGACCGCCTGGCCGCCTCTCTGGATGTCCCTCCCGGCTCCTTTGACGGTGTGACAGCCAACCGTGCTGATCGACAGAAGCGCGACTGCAAGCAGCGCAGCTACGATTTTCTTCATGGTCTTGCTCCTTTCGAGCGGGAACTCGAGTTTGGTGGCTTTTCTAACTATGTGTCTCATACTATTGTTAACTTTCCACGCCCCTTATGTGTTCCTATTTGTCAATAGGCCGGTCTAGATTGCGCCTGATTGGACGGTTTTTTCGTACGTTTTCTTGGCGGCGGCGTCTTAATATTAGAGTGCAACAGCGAAAGGCGCGGGGATGACGCAGGCCGAACAGAGCCTTGTCGAGCGGTGGGTGGTGCACCGGGATGCCGATGCGTTTGCGCGTATTGTGGCCGAACATTCCGCCATGGTTTATTCCACCTGCTTGAGGCTGCTCAGAAGCGCCGCCGACGCCGAAGACGTGGCCCAGGAATGTTTCCTGGCGCTGGCATCGGGCCGGACACGCGTCCGCGTTTCTCTGGGCGCATGGCTGCATACGCTGGCTACGCGAAGGTCTCTGGACCGTATCCGCAGCACCCGCCGCAGGGAAGAGCGCGAAAGGCGCTCCGCGGAATTCAGCCCTCAGGCCCAGGCAATGGCTTGGAACGACGTCCAGGAGTACGTCGACGAAGCCATAGCCGGGTTGCCGGCCAAATACCAGAGCGTGCTCGTAGCCCACTTCCTGGAGGGTCAGAGTTTTGAGGCCCTGGCGGGCAAGCTGGCGTTGCCGCGCAGCACCGTGGCCAGCAGAGTCCAGCGGGCCATCGAACTGGTTCGGGCCGATTTGCGCAAACGGGGCGTGCCCGTTCAGCCGTCGGTGCTGGCGGCCGTGCTCGCGGCGCCGGTTGGCCACGAACTGCCTCGCGGCCTTGCCCTTGCGCTCGGGAAAATGGCAATCGCGGGTGCCGGCACCGCGCCGGCCGCGGCCGTCGCAGGCGGCGTCGCAGTCCTGACAGGAGGGACCATTCTTATGGCCAAGAAAGTTGTCGCTTTGTCCATTGTGGGGCTGGCGCTCACGCTGGCAGGTTTTTTCTATGGCCGTCAAGGCGTCGGAAATCGTTCAATAGCCGGAACCGACGCTGTCGTCGATTCACAACAGGCCGGCGTTCCAGGCGCATCCACTACGGAAGCCGGCGCGGGAAAAAATCGGGAAGCCGCCGGTGGTGGGGCGTCCGCAAAGGCTGGCGGCTCCGGCTCTTCGAAAAGACAAGCATCTGAGCCGCTTACCGATGACGCCCTTGCCGCGGTTGGGGGTGCGGAAAAAGGCAAAGATGGGGCGGCAGGTTCCGGGCCTGACAGGTCCGCCTCCATTTCCGGTTACGTCATGGACGATAAAGGGTACGTTTTTCCCGGGGCGGCGGTGCGCGCCGAAATTTACGACCGCATTTCGGGACTAGGACGCGGCGATGTTATCGGCGCGTCTACGGACAGCAATGGGTTGTACAGGATCTCGGCGAAAAGTTCCGGATACGCCTCCGTTTATGCCTCGGCAAAAGGATACCTGATGCAGAACCGCATGGCACTTCCAGTCAGCCCTGGCGCCGACCTGACCGGCATCAATTTCACCCTGGTTCCCGGCAAATTCTTCGTCGCTGGAACCGTGCGGGATCAGGACGGGCGCGAGTTGGAAGGGGCGGAAATCCAGTTGCGCCGTGAGGAGGATGTTAATGCCATTTACACCCTTGCCTATGCGCTCAGCGACAAGGACGGCCGGTTTGAGATTGCCGTGGAGCGGGAAGGTTCATGCGATTTTTCCGTGTCGAAAGACGGCTACGGCACCGGTTTCTTCCCCGATATCCACACGGGAACCGAAGACGCGGAGTTCATCCTGCGTGCACCGGGCGCCATCTCCGGTTCGGTTACCTTGCCCGACGGCGCCCCTGTGCCCGGGGCGCGCATAGAAATTGTGGGAGAGGCGCTGCCCATGGGCGAATCGCCATCGGAGGGCGGCCAGCCCATGCAACTGGCGCCGCTGACCGTCTTCAGCGACGAGCAGGGCCAATACCGCGCCGACGCCCTCGGCGAAGGCTACCACTATCTGGTCCAGTTGAAACAGGCAGGCGGTGAAACCGCAAATACCATGGACTCGAACGCGCCGTCCATTTTCCAGGCGATCGAACGCATCATGGGTTCCGCAAGTCTTGCCCAGCAGAGATGGGTTAAGGTGACCGCCGGGGAAACAACGTCGGGCATCGATTTTGTTCTGCAACCCCTGGCCCGCATCCACGGGACTGTATCCGACACGCAATCGGGCCTCCCTGCCTACCACCTTTTGCTGGAGGCTTACGTTGGTGAAACAACCGGCCTGAACGCAGCCGCCTGGACCTGGACGCAACCCGACGGTTCCTACACGCTCGACGTTCCCCTGGCCGCGCCCGCCTCGATTCGTGTGGCCGCCACCTATATAAGTTCCGTGGGCCTGTCGTGGAGCGTCGGTGATGTCCCGCTCGCGACCGTTGAAGGCTCGCCCGGCGCTGACATCGAGGTTAACCTCACGCTCGATGCTCCTTGCAGCGCCAACATAACCGTCACCGACGCGGCGGGTGAACCTGTGGCCGGCGCTGTGCTGCGTTTGAAGGATGCCAGCGGACACGGTTCGTCCGGCGGACTGGAAGGGACTGACGAGAATGGCCGCTACGCGCTTCATGGGCTCCCGCCCAACCGACTATTCATCGTTGCCGTGGCCAGCAGCGCGTATGGTGAAGCATTCATGACGCTGGCCGAGAGCAGCCCGTTCTACGGCGGGCTGGGAGATGCCGTGCCGGAGGTGCCCATCATCCTTGCGGCGGAAGGCGGCGTCGAAGGCGTGGTTGTGGATCCATCAGGTGCGCCGCTGCCGGACTTGCCAATAGAAGTCTCCGCAACAGGCAATCTCCCCGTTCCGCAACAAACCACCACCACCGATGCCGATGGGTGGTTCACGCTCATCCGCGGATTCCCCGCCGGCCCCTATTCGGAAATCGCAATTAGGTCCAGCGCGCGCGGGTTCATCGAGCAAGGAATCGCGGGCGGCGCCGAAGTGACCGCGGGCGCCGTAGTCAACGTCGGAACTGTGACGCTCTTACCGGCGCCCCAGAATCCCCAAGCGCCTCCCCGTGAATAAATGGCCGAATTGTCCTCGGCTTCGGGTTTTTTCTGGCGGAGTCCTGACCGGCCGGCCCTAAAAGGTGTATAGACAATTCCTCTGCGGCTCCGTGGAAGCGGCGTCCTCGCCGCTTCACTTTGTCACGTCGCACCACGCGTTGGCAGCAGGTTCGTTGCGGCCACGCCGCGTCAGGAATCGGTCTCGAACATCGCCTGCTTAAGGCGATGGACCGCCTCTCCGGCGTCCGTGAATCCCCAGACGTTGCGCCCTACGGTCGAGCCGGCCGCGCCGCTGGCCACGACGTCGCGAACCATCTGCACCGCGTCGTCGATTGTCTTGCACGTCGGCCCGCCCGCCGTCACCACGGGCACCGGCGTGACTGAAACGATGTCGCGGAACGACGCCACGTCGCCCGTGAACGGCACCTTGATCACATCCGCGCCCATCTCCAGGCCCATCCGCACCGCATAAAAGATCGACTCGGGATCGTGGGTAACGGTGTGGCGTTCATCGCCGCTGCTGAGCGGGTAAATGTGCGGGATCACCGGCAGCCCGAATTGTTCAGCCTCGCGCACAATGCCGGCCAGATGCTCGATGTATTGGATCTCGATGTCGCAATGCACAAATATGGCCACGCCGATCGCGTCCGCACCCAGCGCGACCACTTCTTCCACCGTGGCCGTCTGGGCGTAATCCGGCTCGCCCGGCCGTAGCGCCATGCTCTGAATAATCAGCGGCACCTGCCCCGCAAACGGCCCCATGAACCGTTTGGCGATGCCTTTGTTCATCGTGATGGCGCTGGGCCGCGCGCGGACGATGGCTTCGATGGTCTTGCCCATCTCGCGCAAACCCGCCGGCAGGCCCGTCGGGTAATTGATCAAATGATCCACCGCTACGGACAGAATCCTATTCGACGGATGACTGAAAATCCTGTTCAGGCGGATTTGCTTGCCCAGACTGCTCATGAAGTTTCTCCCGACGCTGATCGAACTTGATTGGAAGCACTGCCGAAAGTCTCTTGCCGAGAGTCGGCTCGATCTCTTTTTTCACGTATATCTGATAGGCGGCCGATTCGATCAGGCCGCACTGCAGTTTGACGTAGTAATCCTTGAACAGGGCGATGTAAGGGCGCTCGTTGGTCATGATGATAGCGGAAATCCTGCCGGATTGGAACGTCTGCCGCAGTTGGTCGTGCAACTCGTTTATCTTGGCGGTGTCGGTTCCCTGGAACAAGTCCAGCATAAGAACATGATCAGCGTACTGCGGTTTCCCGGCAAAGTAGGGCAGCGACGTTTCGGCGGGCATGAAAACGTCGCCCTCTATCGATGCGATCAGATCCACCAAGGCGTTTCCCTGGCGGCGCGCATGTTCAGTGGGGATGTAGGTGTTGCAATGATATCTCAACGAATAAAACTGCCCGAGCAAAAGGCTGAAAACCAGAACTAGGCACGGCAGACTTCGATTGGGCGAGAGCCCGGCTGATTGCTTCAAAACCTCGTGGCTCCACACAACAAAGCCTATGATGCAAAAGACGTAAACAGGCAACAGCGAATTGATCCCTGAACCCCAATGCAGCCGCGACATCCAGCACCCCGCCAGAAGGCCCGCAAGAAGGAACAGACAGAAGAATCTTCCCTTGTCGGAGCGGGGGCCGCGAAATCCAGACACAACCGACGCGGCAACAAGAATGGCCGTACTGCCGAATACGTCCTTCTTCCAGAAACCCAGCCAATGTTCCGGCGTCAACTTTTGTTGAGTCAGCAACTCGAACGTATAGAACCAGAACCAGCCGCCGGTCCAGAAGTTATAGGCTAGAACTGCGGCGGCAATGCTGCCGCCAAAAACGGCGATGGTGGTAAGGGCCTGTCGTGGGCGGATGAGCATCAGGTACGCCAGCAGCGGGAGGATCATAAACGATACGGACTGCTTGGTGAACCACGAGAGAAAGAACAAAAAGCCGGCGGTGACGGCGCTCCAGCAGCCTTCGGGGTGGAAACGCAGAACGTAAACGGCGCCCGCCAGAAACGCCAGGAACAGCATGTCGATCCTGGCCAGGTCAAACCACCCCTGCACGTGGCCGTAAAGAGCCGCAAACAGTCCAATGGCGATGAGGGCAAACCATCTGTTGCCGGTTTCTTTCCGCACGAACAGGTAGATAAGGGCAATCACGGCCAGCGTGGCCCCTAACGAGACGAGACGAAGCGGCAGGAAACCAGGGCCCGTCAGCAGGCTTGCCGCCGCGCTTGCGTAAACGTACAAAGGGGTGTATTCGATGCTGGCATATTCAACCGATGGCTTGACATAGAGGTTTTGCCCTTCCAGCACCCGCCCCACCGCATGCAGCATCAGGCTCTCGCACCACTCCAGGCCGTAGGGGTACGCGATCCGCTTGAAAATGACAAACGCGCATGCTGCCACGGCGGCCAGCGCACAGGCTGTCACCGCAGTTTTGAAAACCTGTTCCACGCGCCGGACGAACGTCTCAGACAGCAATTGAACCCGCCTTTTCCACGACCATGCAGCCACCAGCCAACCTGGAAAGCAGTCGCGGTAAAGGGCGATTCTAAAGGTTCATAAAACACCCTTTCAACGTCTTGCCTGAACAGGTGTAGTTGCCATCGGCGCCGGTCACCGTTACACTCCACCTATGGCAGGAGGTAGACAACTCATGAATCGACGGCATTTCCTGATAAATTCGACCATGCTGGCCGCTGGCGCGGCATTGACGGGGGCAGGCGAACCGGCGGGCAAGGCGCCAATCCGCTGCGGCGTGCTTGGACTCGGGCATTCGCACGCCCTGGACGTTGTGGGTGTGCTGAAGAAGTCAGCCAAATTTGAACTGGCGGGCGCGTGCGAGCCGGATTCGGCGGTGCGCGCGCAGGTCGAGAAATCGCCCGCGCTGAAGGGTGTGCCGTGGGTCGAACAGGCGCAACTTCTCAGCGACGAAACCGTCAAGATGATCGCCGTCGAAAGTTCCGTGCCGCGGTTGCTGGAGCATGCACAGGCGGCGGCGGACGCGGGCAAGCATATTCACCTGGACAAGCCCGCCGGGACTTCGCTGCCGCCGTTCCGCGCCCTGCTCGACACCATGGAACAGCGCGGCCTCCTGCTGCAGATGGGCTACATGTTCAGATACAACGCGGGATTCGATTTTGCGCGGCGCGTCGTGCGCGAACGCGTTCTCGGCAACATTTACCGCATACACGGCTGCATGGACACCGACTACACGCAGGAAAAACGCGACCTGCTCGAAGGCCGGCCCGGCGGAATGATGCTCGAACTCGGCTGCCACCTGCTCGACATCACCATGCTGCTGCTCGGCGCGCCGAAAAAAGTCACGCCGGTGCTCCGCCACGACGCGAAGGCCAACGACGACCTGCTCGACAACACCGCCGCCGTGTTCGAGTTTGACGGCGCCATGGCCATCCTGCAAAGTTCGGCTATGCGGCCAAACGCCTTTCCATCGCGCCGCTTCGAGGTCTGCGGCACCAACGGCAGCGTCATAATCGAGCCGCTCGAACCCCCGTCCGTTACACTCAACCTGCGCCAGTCCCCCGGCGAATTCAAGCGGGGCATCCAGGAAATTCCCGTCCCCGACCACGACAGACACGTCCGGGATTTCCAGGATTTTGCCGGATGCATCCGCGGCGAAGCCCAATTCGCCTACACCAAACAGCACGATTTCGAGGTCCAACGCGCGCTGCTCATGGCCAGCGACTCAAGCACGTGACAAGAGTGCAGGCGGCTAACCTCCACTACTAAAACGCCACTGCAAACTGGAATCCCAGAAATAACATTGCTCAAGCTTCTTACCTAAAAAACAACACTGACGTTCCTTCACTCAAACATCATCAAAATGCATCCCTCTTAGCTGACCGAACTTCCTCCTGTGAGACTTGTTGATCTTCTTAATATCAAGTGCTTCTCTGTAACATGGGTGGACTTCCCAAGAGACATTAAAATCTTCATTTGTTCGCGAAGTCAGGAAATCTGGCATCTGATGGAAGAAGTAATGCTCGTAACTTCCCTCTCGTTCATCGCTTCGTGCTACAATGAATCCCAACCGGTAAAGGAATTGGGCAACGTCTCTAGCACTAGTACATCTATTGTTTTCTATTACAGGCGTTACATGGTTTAAGATTCTCTTGTTAATCCAGTCAAAGAGTTGATCTCTCATCAGTAGCCGGTCACAGCCGCGGAATGAATTCAGCAGTTCATCAACTTCTCGGCACTGGTGCTTGTGCTCAGCCACCAAATCAGCAATACGCTTCGCACCGTAGTCCCCCCAAACTTCATCTATATCTCGTTTCGCAATGAGTGTTGCTTTGCGACGTAGAGCAGATTCCTGGGCAAGTTTGCACAACTGAATGGCCCATCGAGGGCGATAGTACGACATAGTATAGAGAACCCTGTATGTCTGTTGTTCTTTTTCGCCCCAAGGCATTCTCGGCACAAAGACATTCCGCAGCAAGTATTCTTCTTGTTCCTCGACAGTTGTGTATTCGGGAGCAGCGGGTATTTTGATTTCCAGGAATGTCATTTGGGATTTAACACGCATATACAAAAGACTTCTAAAGTCAGCCAAGGACCACAAAATTTCGTTTACGTACTGCTCAAGTTTATCCAAAGCTTCGTCAAATCTTCTGATCACTGCCCATACGTCTGTACGCATTGTCAGGCGAAAATTTATGTCTCCTAAATCCTGAGTCAAATATCGGCAAGCAGAGAAGAAAGTACTCAACTCCACAGATTCCTCTTTGGTCATTTGGAAAGTGGCGTCCAAATCGTCAATAAGAATCCATATTCTGCGATCTTTGGCCACTCTTTTAAGTAGCTCATGTTCATCTTTGGCACGTAGTTTCTCAGGACTACCATCTCCCAGAATCCGCCTAAAGCGATCAATCAAGCAGCCCAACAGATTCCTTGACCTCCAACCGTCCAATTCAGCAGTTTCAACTAAGGTAATTTGGTCATCGGTTATAGCCAACCCTAATAATCTCGCCAGCTCTCTGTTTACTAGGGAACAAATTCTGATCATCCAATCACGAACATGATCGTTAGGTGACGAAGGTAATGTAGAAATGCCAAACCGAGATCTGACTAGGTCAGCCCCTCTACATTTTATCACAATGTCACCGTCGGATGTTCCTGCTAGTTTATGGTATAGCCACTGTAGGAGAGCGGATTTTCCTACACCTTTTCGAGCTGTTGCAACAAGAATTCTCTTACTAGGGTTCAAGAATTGCTGAAACATCTCCTGTTCGACAAAGTAAGAAGTCAGTTCTTCTCGACCAACATCATCCCCGGCTTCATTCCCAAAATCCATTTTGTGCAATAAGTCAGTTTTCATTACGGCTCCAGTAGATATTCCCCAAATGTCAACCGCCGCCCTGGACATCCCACGTTGGCCAGCAAGAGCAAGAAAAAGATAATTCTTTCGTTACTCATCATGGCATAACAAAAGGTAGGTGTCAATAGTAATAGTGTCAACAGTAATAACACCTACTAATTAAAGTTAAGCCTACAGCAGTTCGCCTTTGCCTATCAGGGTCACATAAGCCCTGGTGCTGACTTTGTCTGGCGTAGTGCAGTTGAATTCAACGGCGTTTTCGGCGGCTGCGAGCACGGGGACTTCGCCTTGCGGCGTGATTTCGGCAATTAATTCGCCTTTTTGGCCGTAGAGCTTGCAGTCCGTCATCGAGCGGAATTCGATGTAGCTGCCGCTTTCAATCTCGATGGGAAACGTGACGGTTTTCCCGCCGACCGTGATGCTCGGGTTGATCAGTTTCGTGCTCACGAGCGGGAGCGCCTTGATCGGGCTGACGTATGTGGTCACGGTTTTGCCTGGCGGCAGGGTGTTGTACCACAGCGAAACCTTTTCGACCTGCCCGTAATCAACCAACTCGCGGTAGACGGCGTAGCTGCCGCCGTACGGCCACGAGAACTCTTCGATCCGCCCGCCTTCCATCTCGATGAGCTCGAAGTACCGCCAGCCGGTAAAATCCAGCACCACGTAGTGGTCGCCGATCCCGCCGTTGGTGGTGTGCTCGGGGCTGCGCAATTGCACGTTAAGCAGCGCGCCCGACCCGTCGCCGTATACCCACACGCCCAACGCCCGCTGGCCGCCGATGTCGAGGTACGGCTTGTATACCTTGCCGATTTTTGCCCACGCGCCGACGGACTCAGGCCGTTCGTTGACGCCCGTCAGCTTGCCGCTGCCCGCGCCGGCTTTCACCTGCTGCGTTGACGCCTCCAGCTTCGCTGTCACCCGTTCTTGTGCGGCGCGATTGTCGAGCGCGTCAGGATTGGCGAAATCTTCGACGACCACCGCGCCCGGATCGTCGTACGGCGCCGCGGCCATCAGCGCCTCGATCCGCAGTTGCGCGGGCTGCTCGCCAAATTTGTTGGTTGATGTCCATTTGTTGCTCCACCCGTCGATGCCCTGCACCTTGTGCCGCTGGTACTCGACGGGCCGGAACCGCCACCCGCCGTCGCCCGTCTGTTCGATGGTGAACTCGTCGCCCGGCACGCGCAACCGCGCCTTGACGTCCTCCGAAAAATAACCCGCATGCCGCAGTTCTTCATACTGCTTGAAAATCGGCGCCAGCCGCTGGTACGCGGGGATCTTGCTGATATTGCCGGGGTTGACGCCCATCAGGCTGATGCCCATGTCCGCGCCCAGGCATTTGCACATCAGGTATTCGATGTCGTCGGGGTAGGTGGGTTCTTGTTGCGGCGCGTTCGGGCTGTTGTCCCACGTCTTGACCGCCCACCACCCGAGGTTCATCGGCAGGAACATCCCCGCGCCATCCTGGTTGGCCTTGAGGTGCGTATCGATGAACCGCTTGTGCGACCGCAACGGGTGATCCCACGCGCCCATCCGCGCACGCACGCACCAAAGGTGGTGGTGAAACGTGCTCATCTCGAATAGGGCGGGTTTCTTGAGCCGGTTGGCAATTTCGAACACGAATTTCGACCCGTAGTGCCACGCGTTCTCGTTTCCGCCGAGGATGTCCTCGCCATCCAGCGCATCCAGATAGATCATGTCGAACCCGCACTCGTTGAACGTATCCGCAGTGTTCTTGGCCACTTCCTCGAGCAGCGTCGAGTCCCCGTCCGGCGTGAACAGGCCGAAACATTCCTTGAGATGGTGCACCTTGGCGCCCGTGGCGTGTTCGGCGGCCTTTGTGCCAAGCGCCCCGCGCGCGCACTGCGTAAACGCGTACGGCGGCTGCTTCGAAACGTCCCCGTACGTGATCAGTTCGTCATCAATCTGGATCGTCACGCTGTTGCGCACAAAGAACCCCGTGGTGGTGTGCATCTTTTCTGTCGATTCGGCAACGGGCACCGTGGCCGCATCAACCGAAAGCGGTCCGGCCAGCGTAAACGTGGCGTCCTTGCCCAGCCGCGGGTCGGGCACGGGCGTGACGTACGGCGTGTTCTTGGCGATGAAGAAGGCGTAGGTATGAAGCCCGGCGCTGATGCTGGCGGCGTGCAGCTTGTCGGTGACGGCTTTGACGCTCGCGCGACCGTTGGGGAACAGTGTCGGGTTGGGGGCGCAGTCGCCGAACCGCAACGACGTGCCGGTGTGGAAATCGATCTGGTTGAGGCCAAGCGTCTTGACGAACGCGATCCAACTGTCGACCGTCTGCTCGGTGAGGTCGCCGAAATCGAACAGGTACGAGCCGCGGTTGATCTCCGCATCGAGCGCCCATGGCCCGCCGATGTTGGACTTGGGCAACTCGTCCGCGACGCTCACGACTTCCTTCATGATGTCGCGCAACTGCGGCATCGGGCAGGCGATCACGGCCACCTTGGCCCCCTTCATCCCAAACCGGGGGTAGCACATCGCCTGGAGCCTCGAGTTGGGACCCGGCACCTGCGGGACGTTTGTTTGCAAGTTCAGGGCCAGCGCGCACACCGCAAACGGTTCGTCGAGTTTTCCGGCCAACTGCAGGGCGGAGTCCAGAAACGTGAGCGACTCGATCCCCTCGCCCTGAACGTCCTGCACCTCAAACCGGACGTAATGCGGCTGGATATCGACGCCAATACTCGCGATCACCCCCGCATCGCCGAATGAGCAAACAAGCCCGCCGCTGTCAAATACCACCGCCGAAGGCGTAAACGTCTTGCCGGCCTTCTGCACCTGCATCGCGAACGGCGCCTTGGCGGCGTCGGCGTATTCTTTACCGGCCGTTTTGTCGAAGAAGCTCACATTCCGGCCATCGGACCCGATCACCCAGCGCACCAGGTCGTTCTCAATCGTAACAGCGTGTTCCTGCCCCAACGCCGCTCCGGCAACCAGCAGAATAACCGCTGAACACATGGCCTTCATGATAATCTCCCTCCTTTTATGCCGGCCTGATTATACACTGCGCACGCAGGCGCCGGCTTTCACGGACAAACACCGACGAACACGGACGGACACGGAGGCAACCAAGGCGAGCCTGGAAATGTGTTCGGTGGGGCCGCGCTCGCTGGCGCGCGACCAGGCCGTTGGCGTGGCGGAGGCGGCGCTTCGCAAACTCAAGTTGCGGTGTTGGAACTGCGGTCGAGCAGGAGCTCGACCCCACCGCGCTGCTACTTTGGGCTTTTGTTAGGCCCGACATCGGCGATGTCGGGCTACTTCGGATTCAACTTTGGTCGGGGTGGGGTAACGTCACGGCGGCGCATTGATCCTTTTCGTCCGGCGCACACCCGCCGATGTCCGCCCGGACTGAGACCCCCTTGCGTCTCCTGTGTCTCTTCCGTCCCTTGCGCTAAAAATGTTCTTTCTTTGCGTTCCTTGCATTCTTTCGTGGCTAGAAAACCCCTATACCACCCCCTCCGACCTGGCCAGTTTTTCGCACTTTTTACTTTCGCCGATCACCTTAAATCCTCCATTTTTGACCCTTCTCCAAAAAGAATTTTTTTGCCCATTTCGCCAGCATTATACGCTCCAAGCATGGCAAGGAGCATGGGTCGAAGAACCTAACCTCACCGACAACTGGACCGATACCCTCAGACACATCCTCCGCTCCCCCGCTACCGCACCCCCCTGATCCCGGCCCACCCCCACCCAAAGTTGAAATAGTAGGCCGACTTCGCCGAAGTCGGCCCAGTGCTTGCCACGGCGTAGCTGTGCCAGCAGCGAAGCCGGGTGGTGCGGGCGTCTCGCCTGCACAGCCTCCAGACTCCGGACTCCAGCCTCCAGA
>Ga0315285_10001764_pt1 | contig 22725 bp, 24 predicted proteins | sample YL17G09_36_MG_FD_203698 | JGI IMG/M metagenome (GOLD analysis project Ga0315285, IMG submission 203698) | Sediment microbial communities from Yellowstone Lake, YNP, Wyoming, USA - YL17G09_36 | ecosystem: Environmental > Aquatic > Freshwater > Lake > Sediment | place: USA: Wyoming | collected... | reverse complement strand
TGTGCCTTCCTATAAACCTGCTTATCACTATGACAAACTTGCCCCAACCCATGACCCTTGAGAAGAAATGCCGGCTGTAATAGCCATGGCAGCTCGTCACAAAAGGCGTGTTTGTCATGCGGCAGGCAAAGAAACTTATCCAAGCCGGCACCCTGCTTCTGGCGTGGACCACGTCTATTTTTTCGTCTTTTATTATCTTCGCGACTTTTGACACGCATGAAAATATTGTGAAAATAGATTTCCGCTCGACAGGCAATTCGTAATGCTTGGCGCCGGCGCTTTTTAAATTTTCCACGAGCTTCCCGCCTGAAGAGATCACGACTGCCTCATTTCCTGTCTGGCAAAGCTTTTTTGCCAGATCGACAGTGCCCGTCTCCACCCCGCCGACATCCAATCTTGGGATCACTTGTAATACTTTCATACCAATTGCTTTGCTTTCTCTTTTATTCTCTCGACGTCATCTATTGTTTTTAAGCTCACTGACTTATCTTTTAACGCTTCTTTGATATCCTGCTTTGCCGTGTTTTCATCTATTATTTTAATAAAGCCATCGTCCTTTAGCCCTTCAATTATTTCCTTGTGCTTTCCTTTTTCAGGCTTCTGGAAAACCAAAACCCTTTTTCCTGAACTTATCGCCTCTGATATCATCGAGATGGATTCGCCTGAGACAACTACCGCGTCTGAGAGCCCCAGGATACCCGGCACAGCGCCTTCGATATTTTTTTCATTCGCTACGACAAGCATCTTGCATCTTTTATTTTTCGCTAACATGCTTTTTGCCAATTCTTCTATATCTTTGCTTGTCCTTCTTGAAGTCGACGCCAGTATGTCAGCGTCTAAATCTTCGGAAACCTCCGCTACCGCGTTTAATATATTTTTTACGCAATTTTTATCCATCTTGTAAGTGTCTGAATCGCCGCCTAACAAAAGCCCTATTTTGGGACGGCCGTCCAGCGAAAATGACTTTTCCAGTCTTGAAGCGTTCTCCTGCAGCGTCTTTTGATTCACAAAATTAAGCGACAGCCTTGTCGATAGGACATTTTTGCCGCGCAGGCCATCGTGCTTCGGCGCGACGACCAGGTCAAACCTTCTTGTGCCAAAAATTCCGGGCTTCATCAATGCCACGCGCTTCGCGTTTACATCTCTTGAATAAATAAGATTAACAGCGCTTGTCGAAGAGCCGCAAGACACGACTATATCGCCGCAGGAGCTTACTAGTGCCTTATACGAATCAGGCGTTAAACAAAGTTTCAAACAAACCATGCACCCCTGGCATCTCTTTGACGAAAAAAGCGCGCAAACGTTTAAAAATATCCTCGCGGCTGTGTTTTTATATTTCACCTGGACGACTTTTTTCCTGAATATCTTTGAATCATCCGATTCGCTCAAAGCCTGCGAGAAAGCCAGCGACTGGTTCAGGTGCCCGGCCTTACCGTCGCTTAATATAAGGATATCCCTGCTGGGCGTCCCCTTCCATTTCCTGTGAAGCCAAAGCCAGTGGTCAAGATGCTGTTTTATATATTTCTCCAATATTTTATTATATTCCTCAAGGCCCTTTGTTATATCCGCGGTCTTATCGCCAGTGTCTTTTACCTCGATAGGCGGGTTGATCTCTATCTTATGCCTGCCCCACCCTTTATTGATTATGAAAATCGGCAAAACAGCGCACTCTGTCTTTAGCGCGAACGCGAATGCTCCCGCGGCGTAAGAAGCGCGCCTGCCGAAAAGCTCAAGGAATATCCCTCTTGCGCCTGCTGACTGGTCCCCCAAGATCCCGACCCTGCCGTTGTCGCGCAATATCTGCAAGACTTCCCTTTTGGCGTCGTTTTTAAATATGACTTCGCACCCTTTCATCTGCCTGTATGAATTTAAAAGATTATCAAGCCGTTTCATCTTTTGCTGCCTTGCTATGGCTTTTATCGGGTGGCCTGTCAATGCCGCCGTAAGGTTTAAGATCTCCCAATTCCCATAATGGGCAGTCAAAAAGATGACACCCTTGCCTTTGTTTTCAGCTTCTGTAAAACGCTCTACGCCTTGTACCTCTAAATACCTGTCAAAATAATCCTTCCCAAACTTTGGGAACCACATAAGTTCGATAAAACCTTCTCCCAGGTTGCGGTAAAGGCCTCTTATTATTTTCTTTATTTCTTTGGGCGATTTTTCAGCGCCGAGAGCGGCTTTTATGTTTACATAAGCTATCGAGTTTCTCTTATGCGGCGCAAGTAAATACGCCAGGTCCCCTGCTCTGGCTCCGATAAACAAGGCTGCGCCGTAGGGAAGCATCCTCATAAGCATCCCGAAAAATCTAGTCAGCAACGACAGAATATAATCTGCCAATTAATTCATCCTCTCTGTCTATCTTCGGCTCAATCTGGAGCGCGTAAATAGGGATCTCTGTCTTGCTTATTATTTCTCTTATCTTGACGATATCTTTCTGCGTGGTCAAGATCGCCCAGATATTGCTCTCTTTGCATTTTTTTATTATCTCTTCAAGCTCCTGCTTGTCATAATCGTGGTGGTCCTGGAACCTAAAACTCGATTCAACGATCGCCCCTGAATTCCTGAGCAGCTTCTCGAAATACTCCGGGTCAGCTATAGCGGATAACGCGCAGACTTTTTTATCTTTGATCTCCCGCAGGTCTATTTTTTTATCCTGTATAAAATCGTAAATAGAAACAGGCGCGTATTTGCATTTAAATACATCCGCTTTCGGGTTTATTTTTTTAAGCCTTTCGATAATAGCTTCCTGCGCGCTGTTACTGTCTACTTTATTTACTAAAAATATGTCTGCCCTTTTTAGTGATGATAAAGGCTCCCTTAAAATACCCCTTGGTATGATGTTCCCGTTTCCGAAAGGATTCCTGGAATTTATTGAGACTATATCCAGGTCCCTTTTTATGCGCCAATGCTGGAACCCGTCATCAAGCAAGATGACATCAGGCTTAAATTCGGCAATCGCTCTTTTTGCGTTTTTTACCCTGTCCCTGCCTACTAATACTTTCGCGTCTTTTAAATTTTCCCTAAGCAGTTTGTGCTCGTCGTCCCCATAACCCCTTATTAAAACAACAGCGTTTTTTCCTTTTTCCTTTAATCTTTTAGCGGCAAGCTCGACAAGCGGCGTCTTGCCTGTGCCACCCATCGTTATATTGCCAATACTTACTACCCTGCAATTTACCCTGTGTGTCCTTAATATCCCTATTTTGTGCAAAATTTTCGTAAATTCGACCCCAAATAAATATACAAGCGAAAATACAAACAATAACGCCTTGCACAAGCCGGCAAGCACGCCTTTGTTTTTATCAGTCATCAAAGAATAAATATAATCCCTTAAATATTGTTTCATTTGACTTTCTTCAATAAGCAGACAATTTATGGAGTTCACAAGAACGACATAAATTGTAGGCGAAGCCGTCTGCGAATTGAACCCTTGACATTTACTTTGTATATTAAATTAAAAATGTCAAGGGTCAAATTCAGCCATAAAACTTAGCTTCATTAACATTCGCTAAGTTTTGGCTTCATTTAACTTTCTTTTCAAGCTCTTCTATCCGCTTCTCAAGCTCACTTATTCTTTTTAAAGCTTCCGGCAACTTTGGAAAACTGACCATTGCTCTTTTTGAAGCGCTATAGGATATCGCTGGGCTGCCCAATACAACTGAATTCGCCGGCAAATTGCCGCCTACCCCGGCCTGCGCAAGAATCATCGAGTTATCCCCGACTTCGACATGGTCAGCTAACCCTGCCTGTCCGGCGATGACAACATTTTTTCCGATCTTGCACGAGCCACTTATCCCGCACTGCGAAACAAGTATGCAGTTTTCGCCCACCTGCACATTATGCGCGACCTGGACAAGATTATCTATCTTTGTACCCGCGCCTATTTTTGTAAAATCCAAAGTGGCCCTGTCGACGCATGCGTTGGCGCCTATCTCAACATCGTCTTCGATCACTATCTTCCCCACCTGCGGGATTTTCTGGTACTTGCCTTCTTCACTTACAAAACCGAATCCGTCAGCGCCGATGACCATTCCAGAATGCGCAATGGCTCTTTTGCCGATACTTACATCGTGGTATATAGAGACATTTGAATAAATGACGCTGTCTTCGCCTATTTTTGAATTATTGCCAATAAAAACAAAAGGAAATATTATCACCCTGTCGCCTATTTCCGCGTTGTCGCCTATGTAAACAAAAGGATAAATTGAAACGTCTTTACCAAGTTTTACGTTTTTTCCCAACACAGCGCCAGGGTGGACGCCTGCCTGCGGTTTCGGCTTGGGATAATAAGCATCCAGGATCTTCGCGAGCGCCAGATGCACCTTTTTTACTTTTATGACAGGCCTGTCTATTTTTTCAAGGTCCTGCGGCACTATAAACGCGGATGCCTTGCTTTGGTTTAGGTCCTTCAAATATTTCTGGCTTGCTATAAAACTTATATGGCCGGGGCTTGCGACGTTCAGGCTTGCGACGCCATCTATTTTCAGATTGCCGTCTCCCTCGACCGTGCCGCCTGTCAGTTGCGCAAGTTCTTTTAAGGTCCTCATGTTTCGCCCTTTCTTATTAATAATTCATTTATAAAAGCCATGTTCCTTACAGTCGCCCCTGAGTTTTCCTCAACAAGCCTCTTTGCCCTGTGGCCCATGGCGATCGATTCATGGGAATCAAGCAGGAGATTCCTTAAAGAAACTATCAATTCCTTTTCGTTGTTTACCTGGACAGCCGCGCCTTTTATGACAAACAGATCAGCTATATCCTGGAAATTAAATGTGTGCGGCCCGAATAATATCGGCTTTGAAAAACTTGCCGGCTCTATCATGTTATGCCCGCCTCCCGGGACCAGGCTTCCCCCGACAAAAACAAGGTCCGCCAGGCTATAAGCCGTCTTTAGATCGCCAAGCGTATCAAGTATTAAAAGATCGGAATTAGTGCCCATGTCCGCGATCGAAAGCTGGGACAACCGCGCGGGCTTGAAACCATGCTCCCTTGCCAGAGATTCTATTTCATGGGTTCTGTCTATATGCCGTGGCGCTATCAAAAGCCGCGTCTTGGGAAACGCCTCTTTAAGAGTCTTGAATGTCCTTAAAAACACCGATTCCTCGCCTTTGTGCGTGCTTCCCGCGACGACAAGTTTCTGCCCGTCTGTCAGGTTAAACGCTTTCTTTATAAGCATTTCCCGCTCGCTGAAAAGTTCTTTTACCAATGACGCGTCAAATTTCATGTTTCCTGTAGTCCTTACCTTATATTTCGGCGCGCCCAGCTCCACTATCCTTGCGGCGTCAAGCGGCGACTGCATGCAGAACATATTTATCCGCTTAAGTATCTCTTTTAAAAACGGCTTTACGAATTTATACCTTTCAAATGACCTGGGCGATATCCTTCCGTTTACTATGATTATCGGGATCCCGCGGCCGCTTATTATCCTTATGGTATTTGGCCAGATCTCCGTCTCAAGAAGTATGAATATCTCAGGATTTATCTTGGACACGATGCTTCTTACGACCAGGTTCAAATCAAGCGGGAAATATATCACTATGTCAGATGGCTTTGCAATGTTCCTTGCGATCCTGTTGCCTGTCTTGGTGACTGTCGATATGACGATTTTTTTATTCGGGAATTCTTTATGCAGCTCATCCAAAAGAGGTTTTGCCGCCATGACTTCCCCGACAGACACGGCATGGACCCAGATAGTCTTTTCCCCGCCAAGCGCCTTCATCACTTTTTTAGGCAAGGCGCCTAAGCGCATCCACATATCGCGATGGTATTTGCGCTTTACGATAAAATACGGCAGGTAAAACACCGCGAAGATTATTAGCGCTATGTCGTAGATAATAAACATAAAAATACTCCTAATTCTATGTGCTATGTGCTGTGAGCGATGAGCTATGAGCCCAAAGCTCAAAGCCCAAAGCGCAAAGCTCGTCACGCCCTGGGATGCGTCTTGTCATAGACTGATTTTAATTTCTCGGTCGTAACGTGCGTGTAAATCTGCGTTGACGACAGGTTGGCGTGGCCTAAAAGTTCCTGCACCGAGCGCAGGTCCGCGCCCCTGTCCAATAAATGCGTCGCGAAAGAATGCCTTAAAGAGTGCGGAGAAATATGCTCCTTGATGCTTGTCCTGTGTATATATTTTTCGACCACCCTTCGCACGCCCCTGTCTGACAAGCGCCCGCTTGTCTTATTCGCGAACAAAGGCTTTGTCTCAACGTTGCCTGTAAGCCCTCTTTTATCAAGATACGCCCTTATCACGCTCAAAGCTTTGTCGCCGATAGGGGCGATCCTTTCCTTCTTGCCTTTCCCGAAAACTTTTATCACGCATCCTATAAAATCGACATTTTTTAAACTAAGACCCACCAATTCGCTGACTCTTATGCCTGTGCTGTAAAGCGTTTCAAGTATCGCCCTGTCCCTTAACCCCGCAAGGTCTATGTCAGGTGACTCCAACAATTTCACGACCTCGGCTTCCGACAAAAAAAGCGGTAGGTTTTTTTCAAGCTTCGGCGTCGCGAGGCCCGAAGTGGGATTTACTTTTAAATAACCGTCCCTGCACAAAAACCTGAAAAATGACCGCAGGCACGCGAGCTTTCTTGCTATCGTCCTTTTCGAGAAATTCTTTTCCCTTAAATACGCTAAAAACCTCCTTAAAACAAGGTGGTCCACGCTTTCGACAGTCGTATCCTGCAGGAACGCTTTAAATTCCTTTAAATCGATAAGATAATTAAGGATCGTATGCTCTGAAGCGCCCCTTTCGACCTTTAAATACGTCAAAAATTTTTCTATGTATCTATCCATATTTTTTTACGCGGCTTCCTTCGAGTCCTTCTCACCTTCCGGGTTTGGTAATCTCTTTGTTATATACCTGCACTTTGGATAATTTGTACAACCGTAGAAAAATCCCCTCTTTGAGCGCCGGCTCACAAGCTCCCCGCCGCATCCTTCCTGCGGGCATTTCACGCCGCTTGTTATGGACCTCGCGTACCTGCATTTCGGGAAATCAGAGCAGGAAATGAATTTACCCGACCTTCCCCACTTTATGACCAGGTTTTTGCCGCACTCAGGGCATTTCTCTTCCAATGTCTCGACTTCTTTTTTGAGGCTTTTCATTTCCACTTTCGCGTTTTCCAGGGCCTCTGAAAACGGCTTGTAAAAATCCTTTAAAACAGTGACCCATTCGATCTTGCCTTCTTCTATAAGGTCAAGCTCGTCTTCCATGGCTGCGGTAAATTCCACGTCAAATATTTTCGGGAAACTGGCGACAATCAGGTCTGTGACAGCTTCTCCCAATTCAGTCGGCGCCAGGCTTGAGCCTTCGCGCTTGACATAATTTCTTACGGTGATCGTGTAAATAATAGGCGCGTAGGTCGAGGGCCTGCCGATACCTTTTTCTTCCAGCACTTTGACAAGCGACGCCTCGGTGTACCTTGCCGGCGGTTTTGTAAAATGCTGCCCTGGTATCAATTCGATTAGTTTCAGCTCATCATTTACCTGTAGATCAGGCAAAAGCGTCTCTTCCTCTTTTTCCTCAAAATATACCTTCATGAACCCGTCAAACAAAACGGTCGTGCCTGAGGCCCTGAATAAATATTTGCCCGAGTTTATATCGGCACTTGTCGTCTTTAGCTCAGCCGGCGACATCTGGCTTGCGACAAATTCCTTCCAAATCAAGTCGTAAAGTTTGAACTGGTTTTCATCCAGGTATTCTTTTATAGCCTGCGGTTCCTTTAAAACCGACGTCGGCCTTATCGCCTCGTGCGCTTCCTGCGCGCGTTTCTTTGATTTATAGACATTGAACTGGCTCGGCACATAGTCCTTGCCGAATTTTTTCGTGATATATTTTTTCGCCTGTTCCTGGGATTCTTTTGATACCTTGACCGAGTCTGTCCTCATGTACGTTATTAGGCCCACTCTTCCTTCTTCGCCCACCTCCAGGCCTTCATAAAGCGCCTGCGCCACCATCATTGTCTTGTAGGCAGAAAAATGCAGCTTGTTAAAAGCCGCCTGCTGGAGCTTGCTTGTCGTAAAAGGAGCGTAAGGGTATTTTTTCTTCTTTGTGTCCTTGACTTGCGAGACTATAAACTTTTCTTTTTCAATTTCCTTTATAGCGCTGTCAGCCTGGTCCTTGTTTTTTATTTCGGCTTTTGCGTTGTCTATTTTCTCAAGGTTCGCCCTGAATTTTTTCTTGTCCCTGGGCGCTATAAGGTCCGCTTCCACGCTCCAGTATTCCTCAGGCTTAAAGGCCCTTATTTCCCTTTCCCGCTCGACGATCAGCCTGAGCGCGACAGACTGGACTCTTCCGGCAGACAAGCCTCTTCCTACTTTTTTCCACAAAAGCGGGCTTACCGAATAACCGACTACCCTGTCAAGTATCCTTCTTGCCTGCTGGGCGTTTACCAGGTTTATCTGGATCTCGCGCGGGTGCTTGAACGCTTCCTGGACCGCGTCTTTCGTGATTTCGTGGAATTCGACTCTATAGACATTTTTCCCTTTGCCAAGCTCGCCTGCGAGATGCCAGCTTATAGCTTCACCTTCCCTGTCAGGGTCTGTCGCAAGATAAATATCCTTTTTATCCTTGGAATCCTTCTTTAACTTGGCAAGGGTCTTTTTCTTATCAGGCAAAACCGAATACTTGGGAGTGAAATTATTTTCTATGTCGACGCCCATGCCTGTCCTGGGAAGGTCTATCACGTGGCCCATCGAGGCCTCGACTTCGTAATCCTTTCCTAAAAATTTCTCAAGCGTCTTTGACTTTGCCGGCGACTCGACTATAACTAATGCTTTTGCCATGTTCTCCTCATGTATGATTTATGTTAGAATCCAGCTTTAACGAAATATTTCCCGGGTAATTCTTTCGCCAAATTTGCCAGCTGCAGCTTCAAAAGAGCGTGCATGACGCTTGCAGGCGGCAATTTTACTTTCTCCGTGACCTCATCTATGTGTAAAGGCGAAGAAGTCAAAATCCCGTAGATCCTGTTTTCCTGCGCGCTCAACGACCTGAACCCCGCGCTTTTTCCTTCTTCGGGTGAAATTATTTCTTTCAAATGTTCTTTTAGTTTTGGCGCTAATTCCTCAAGTATGTCCTGGGCGCTCTCGACCATCTTGGCGCCCTGTTTTATCAATGTGTTTGCGCCTTGCGAATTTACCGCGTCGGCATTCCCAGGTACAGCGAAAACTTCCCTGTTTTGCTCCAAGGCGCAATCCGCGGTGATCAACGAACCGCTGTTTTTTGCGGCTTCGACAACAACTACTCCCAATGAGAGCCCGCTTATGACCCTATTTCGTATAGGAAAATTTTCTCTCAGCGGCCCCATATTCATCGGAAACTCTGATATGACCGCCCCGTTTTCGGAGATCTTCTCCGCCAGGTCTTTATTTTCAGGCGGGTAGATCCTGTTTAAGCCGCTGCCTAAAACAGCGATCGTCCTTCCCTTGTTTTTCAAAGCCGCCTTGTGGCTCTCCGAGTCAATGCCTCTTGCAAGGCCTGACACCACGGTTATGCCCAGCCTCGCCAATTGAGCGGATAATTTCTGCGTTATTGTTATCCCATAATGAGTCGCCCTGCGCGCGCCCACTAAAGCTATCGCGGCCTCATCCTGTTTTAATATTTTTCCTTTTACATATAAAACAGGCGGCGCGTCATAAATATGTCTTAAGTTCTTAGGATAGCCTTCGTCTTTAATCGTCAAAATCTCTACGCCAGCTTTCTGCGCCAATTTAAGCTCTTTATCCAGATCCACATTTTTGGCTTCCGGCAGGCTCTCAAGCGCTTTTTTGGCTGAGCCGAACTCGATTAAAAGTTTTTTAAAAGTAGCCGGCCCTATGCCCTTAGTCAGATTTAACGCTATGATCGCTTCTTTCTCAGTCATTTTTTCCCCAGCTTGCTTTTTAGCAATATCGAGACTATTTTCTCCGCGGTCTTGCCGTCCCAGTAACTTATAAGCTTTGACCTCTTGACCTTGCCCTTTAAAATCTTGTTTGCTTCATCTATTATTTTCTTTGTGTTCGTATGCACCAATACATTGCTTCCTCTTGTAATAGTTATGGGCCGTTCGGTCGTATTCCTTAGAGTCAGGCACGGGATATCCAAAACAGTTGTCTCTTCCTGTATACCGCCTGAATCCGTCATTACAAACTTCGCGTTCATCATCAGGTTCACAAAATCCAAATAGCCCTGCGGTTTCAACAAAAGGATGTTTTTATTTTTGGTAAAACGCTTCTTTAGGCCCAGCTCCTCGATCATCTTGACTGTTCTTGGGTGCGCGGGAAAAACTATCGGGAGTTTTTTCGATATCTTCTCAAGCGCGTCAATGATGTTGCCGAAATTCTCTTTAGCGTCGACATTGCTTGGCCTGTGGAGCGTCAAAAGGGCGTAGCCTTTTTTCTTCAGCCCTAATTTCTTAAGGATATTGCTTTTTCTTGCCTTTTTAAGGTTATAAAAAAGGCTGTCTATCATTATGTCACCCACTAAAAATACCTTTTTCTTATCGACGCCTTCTTTGGCTAAATTTACGTTGCCGTCAGGTGAAGGTGTAAATAAAAAGTCAGCCACGCTGTCTGTGACAAGCCTGTTTATTTCCTCAGGCATTGTCCTGTCAAAGCTTCTTAAGCCTGACTCGACATGGGCAACAGGGATATGAAGCTTTGTAGCTGTCAGGGTAGCGGCCATCGTTGAATTGACATCGCCTACCACAAGCACCAAATCCGGTTTTTCCTTTAAAAGCACCTTTTCAAGCTTTATCATCACCTGGCCGGTCTGCTCGCCATGCAATCCGGAACCCACCCCCAGGTGTATATCCGGATTTGGGATGCCAAGGTCTTTAAAAAATATCTTTGACATCTCGTAATCATAATGCTGGCCCGTGTGGACAAGTATTGGCTTTATTTTCTTATGCTTCTTCATCTGCCTCATCAAAGGCGCTATCTTCATGAAATTCGGCCTTGCCCCGACGACATTAACTATTTTCATTTTTCTCTCCGGCATTTAGAAGCGGCACAAAGTGCCCGTTATTGTGGTTATTGTTCTCTACCTTGATAATCACCGACTTGAGCTCTTCGAACAGCGGAAAATCCTTGTTTACAAAATAGTACTTTATATTTGTCTTGTTTTCGCTCTGGAGAAGGCCTATGCGCTCCAGGTGGCAGAGCTCTCTCCATATGGCGTTATAGTGTTCGCCTGTAAGTTTTACAAGCTCCCTTGAGTAGAACCGCTTTTCGGTATTCGTGAGGAACAGAGAAAGCAGCTTGACGCGGGCTTTTGATTGGATTAACTCGTTTAACATGTTTGCCTTATGATATTGACCAAATATTGTGAGCAATTATATTAGCATTTGACCACAAATTGTGAGCACTAATTTTATCAATATTTAGTGGCGGGTGTCAAGTATTTTTATATATTAGTCAGGATAAGTCCAATATTTTCCACCCTCGCCGCCGCACATGGAACATGTCTCAGCTCCGGCACCACCGCATCTGGTGCAAGTATAACCGCCTGTGCCGCCGCATCTCTGGCATGGCTCTTGTATCCTGCCTGAGCCGCCGCACTCTGAGCATGTTTCTTTTGTCGAATCCCTGCCTGTACCTCTGCAAGATGGGCAGGCGACAGTCATCTGCCCGCTACCGCCGCACATGCCGCAGCGTTCCTGGCCTGAGGTATTACAACGCATGCATGCTTGCTGCCCTGAGCCGCCGCATTTTGAACAAGGAACCCATTCCTGTCTTGCTAGCGCCGGATTAGAGGCTTGCGTGAATAAAATCCCTCCTGATATCAAAACGAAAATCCCAAGTACTATCAACAACCTAATTCCTATTTTCTTCATACTCTCTCCTCCTTTTATCTAAGATATCCACGCCATCGCGGCATTAACTATCACCCACTTACCATCCTTTTTCTGCAGCAACACGTAATATCCGGCGCCCATCAGCCAATCCCTCTGGTTGCCGAAATACAAAAGAGCGGATTCCTTCTTCTTATCAAAAGCCACCCTTGATACCTCTATTGTACCATAGGAACCGGGATATTTTGCGTAAAAATTATCCCACCCGTTATCCATGTCCGAAAAAATCGCGCTCGATTCTTCTCCGGTCATCAATATAACATTTAAGCTCTTGGCGAACTTTTGCTCAAGTTGATGCGGGCTGACATTTTTAACTCGGAACTCAGCGACTATCGCAGGGTCCAGTTCTATTCCAATCTGCTCCTTGATATAATCCACTGTCTGCTGCTCAAACGCGCCCAGCCTGCCCTGGCCCAAGCTTTCCGTCTTATCGTATATGATATAAGTATCGCGCCCGGCAACCGCCTGCACCAGTTCAGGCAAAGCGTCAGAATATACTTTGTATTCCTCGGCGTCAATCCCATCTTTCTGCGGCGGCACGCAATATACGGATGTCGCGAAAAGACAAACCAACATGGCCAATAAAAACATGGTTTTTTTCATTTTCTATTTCCTTTGTTTAGTGATTTCGTATGCGAAAATCGCCGTCGCTACAGCGACGTTAAATGATAAATCGGCGCCCTTCATCGGCAACGTCACTTTAAAATCGATGTGGTTTAAAAGCCCGGGGCGGATGCCTTTTCCTTCCGAGCCCATAAGAAGGCATATCGGGAAAGTAAAATCGAACTTCTGCAGGTCCTGCCCGCCCTCTATGACTGTGCCTGCGACCCAATAGCCTTTTTCTTTTGCTTTTAACAGCGCGACAGTCATATTTGTCACTATAGAGACAGGCACGTAATTTTCTCCGCCGTTTGCTACGTGCAAGACAGCCTCAGTCACTTCGCATGACTCATGCTTTGGTATCACGACCGCGAACCCGCCCAGGCACGCCAGGCTCCTTATTATCACCCCTAAATTCTGCGGGTCGTTTAAGTTATCAAGAAAAACAAAGGTCAGCGGCGTTTTCGCCGGGCGCTGGAGTAACTCTTCGAAATCCGCGTATACAAATTTATCTACTATGGCGATGACGCCCTGCACCCTGTCTGCCCGCTGCTGCTTCATAAACTCGTTTTTCGGCAGGTATTCAGGCTTTAGGTTACTGGCCTTTATAAGGTCCAGCAGCTTTTTATCATCAAAATCTTCCTTCAGGATGATTTTATGGATGCTTTTCGGGTTAACCCTGAGCCGCTCCATAACAGGATTTTTCCCGTATAGATACATGGTGTTCTTGGACATTTTACTTTCTCAGCAGTTCCTTTATCTTCGGCACAACAAGCTTTGCATGTTTGCGGCCTGTTTTAATAAACAGCTCGCCCTTGTAAAACTCAAACCAGTCCGCGTATTTAGCTATCGGGTGCAGGTATATATCAGCGTGCTGGCACGAATATTCCGCCATTGTGTATTCCATCGCCTGGAAACTGTTTACAATAGCGTCGTATATGTTCGGCTTCCCGGTAGTTTTTCTTATTATGTCCTCCGGAGATGGCAAGACATTGACAGCGATTATCTTTTTTATGCCCATCCTTGAGAGCACGCTGACAGGCACGGGGTTGACAATCCCCCCATCGACAAGCGAAAGATTTTCAAGGCATTCCATCGGCTCGAACACTCCCGGGATCGCTATGCTTGCCATGACCGCGTCCACCAGGCTTCCTTTATCGATGACTACTTCTCTCCTGTTTTTTATATCGCATGCAACTACCTTTAAAGGAAGTTTTGTGTTGTAAAATGTCTTCGCGCCAAGATACGACTTTAGAATGTTTCGTATTACTTTACCTTTTATAAGCCCCCTTACAGGCAAAGTGAAATCAGCCAAAGACAGTGATTTTAATTTACTTTTAAACTTGGACGCGATCTGTTCGATTTCTTTAGAAGTGTATCCTGCTGCCCAAAGCGTCGCTACAAACGCGCCCATGCTTGTGCCAGCTATAACGTCGACCGGTATTTTTTCTTCCTCCAGTGTCTTTAAAACGCCTATATGCGCAAGCCCCATCGCGGCGCCGCTGCCCAGCGCAAGCCCAAGCCTTGCTCCCGAGATTTCCCTGGCCATGCGCCTCACGGCTTTCGCAAAAGCTGCCTTATCCTCTGGCAGGGTGCCGAATATCTCCCTTCCTAAGATCTTTACTTTCGCGGCGTAAGATGTTTTTTCGTACGAGGCGTCCTGGTTTAAGATCACGTGCACTTTCTGCCCTGAATATTTTTTAAACGCGTTTTCCAATTTCTTAATAAGCCTTGAAGCCCTGTTTAAATACGGCTTGTCCGAAGCGCTTATTATGTGGCATGAATCCGCCTGCCTCAATATCTCAAAATTTATGCCGCTTTGCCTGGCAGGCATGTCTATTAATACATAGTGATAATCTTTGGTAAGTAAACTAAGAGCAGATGATATTTCGTTTTTATTGGAGATTGTCAAAATCCTTGTCTCCGTCTTTAAAGCATTAGCCGCGACAGCGGCCTTCTTGTTTATCCTTACGATCAAAACTTTTTTGCCTGATTCCTTTTCAAGGCTGTCTGACAGGCTTGCCGCATAATCGGAAGAAATAAGGTCATTGTCCTGGCTGTAAACCGCTATTATCGTGCTTTCAAAGACTTCTTTTAAGGCTTTTTCGCTTAATCTTCTTGATAAAGACCTGCTTAAAAAGACCGCAAGCCTCGGGATCCTGCGCAAGATGAAGTCGAAGCTTTCGATGTCTATCCTTAAGACGACTGAATCATTGAGCGCCCTTGCGCTCACGGAATGGTTCTGGCCAGTCAGGGCAGATATCGAGCCGAAATAATCCCCCCTTCTTATTATCTCGATCCTTAACTCTTGGCTTGTCTTGTTTTTAAAACCCGGGTGGTAAATTTCTATGCGGCCGTTTACGACACAATAGAAATAGTCTGGCGGGCTGTCTTCCTCGTAGATAAGCTGGCCTTTCTTGAATTCCACGATCTGGCTTTTTAAGGCGACTAGTTCTTTCTGGATAAATGTCAGCTCCGAAAATAAAGGAAGACCCTCTATTATGGAGAATTTATCGAATATCCTGCTGGCGTTTATCATAAGTTTTTATAATTTCGCGGGTTTTGCCCCTGCCGGTTTCGGCAGATGCTGTATCGACTCGACGTATTTTTTTAATTCTTCTTTAAGATAAAACTCGTTGACCGTCGTGTCTGTCTCCTATTTTTTAATGATTTTAAATGAAATAAAACTCTCGTCACTTTTTCCTACACCGACTATTATTGTTTTCAAAGACCAGGTATAGACCTGGTTATCCTGGAAAACATCTGATTTGATATTAAAAGAATATGCGCCGGACATAAGGCGCTGTTTAAAAATAAGATTGGCCGCGGTCTCGTCATAACCTTTATATATCCTAAAATCAAAATAATCGGCTAAAATAGCTGTATCCCACTTGAATTCAAGATACTCTTTGCCTGTCAAGTCGACTTCTTCGGTATAAGGATATACCAGTTTTGGTTCGGGGATATAATCTGTCGGGCCGATTATGCGCCTGAATGCCGCGGCGTGCGCCAACGCGGAAAAACCAAGCAAAACCAAGATAAAAACTACCGCTGACCTCTTCATATTTACTCAGCGCCCCATAATTAAAAACCCTTGAGGCATTGCCCCAAGGGTTCTATTGTATACCGTAAAACGCACGCTGTAAACTGTAAACCTTACGCTGTAAACTTTTGACTTACGCTTTGCCTGATTTGACTAATTTTTCGGCTTCAAGCCAATTTGCCACATCATTGCCTGGCGCGCAGCCTTTTTTTACATAGAGTTCATGCGCCACTTTTTTGATTTTTTCCTGGATCTGCTCAGGGCTCAGCGATTTCAAATTTTCTTTTTTCTTCCCGAATATCACCGGATTACCTCCTATCAGGTCATCTAACCACATTTATTATTCTCCAAAAGGCGCTGTGCGTTCTTCGACAGGCTTTGCGACTTCTATTATAGTCGCGATTTTTTTCCCGTTTTTGATAAAGTATGTTATATCAACGCTGTCGCCCTGGGCTATTTCGCCAATCGATTTTACGTTTTTAAGCTCCACCTTGGGGTCCAGCTCGTAAGTGGCGTTGACTTCCTGGTCTTTCTCAAAATCATATTCAGCCACCACTAACTGGCTTGAAGAAACTTTGACTACAGCGCCGTAAGAATAATCCGTCGTATCCGCCTCTTTTTTTGTTGCTTGAGCGGATGACACTCCGTTAAAGGATAACGCCAAAAAACCTATAAGTAACACCGCTACTAAATATTTTTTTGACACTTGCCGCCCCCTTTCAATTTTACAAAACTTTTTGCATATTATAATAAAATAATTGCGGTGTCAAGGCTTTTAAAAAATCTTGCCCAAATACACGCCTATAGGGTGGAGTTTTCCGGCGTGGTCAAGGTATATCATGATGATCGAATATACGGCCATCGCGGCGATCAAAATCAAAGTGACCCTTATCCTCTTTTTTGAGTAAGCGACTGTTTCTTTGCCGCCGACATACATCAAAAAAAGGCCCAAAACATTTGTCAACCAATAAGACGATAGGACAAGCCATTTAAACGGCAGGCCTGTCGAGTAATAAATAATATTAGCTATCAGGTAACTTAGGGGGATGTTTACAAGAATATCGTTCCACCATGTAAACGGCGAAAGCATCCAGCCTGTGAAAAACAGAGCGCCTGAGAATATTTTCCTCATGCAATATATGATACTACTTATTTGCCGTTTTTCAACCTTTCCGGATGGTGTTTTACGACCTGGGCATTGACCATGTAGATCACGTCTTCCGCGATATTAGTGGTGTGGTCGCAGATGCGCTCAAGGTGCCTCGCGATCAACAAAAGCGGCACTGCCCTGTCCGCGGACTTGGGATCCTTGGCCATATAATCATTGGTAAGCTCGTCTGCGACAAGATTACGCAATCTGTCCGCTTCTGAATCAGATAGGACGACTTGCTTAGCTAAGTTTACGTCTTTATTTATAAAAGCGTCTATCGAATCCTTGACCATTTTCTGCGCGATTTCGGACAGCTTGGGTATGTCAATAAGGGGTTTTAAAAGCGGCTTATCCGCCAGTTCCAACACGCGCTGCGAAATATCGACTGCCAAATCCGCGATGCGCTCCAGTTCAGCGTTTACTTTCATCGCTGTCGCGATAAATCTCAAATCTCCCGCCATGGGCTGGTAGCGGGCGATCAGATCGATGCAGCGCTCGTCAACCGCAAGTTCCAGCTCGTCGATTTTATTGTCAGCAGTTATTACATCGTTGGCCTTGGCTTTATCGCGGTTTTTCAAAGCGTCGATTGATTTAGATATGGACTCCTGCGCCATGACCCCCATCTTAAGGATGTCTTTATAGAGTTCCTTTAATTCGTCGTCAAAGTGCCTTTGCATTTTATTCTGCCTCCTTAGCCGTATCTTCCGGTTATATAGTCTTCCGTGCGCTTGTCTTTGGGCGCGGTGAATATGTTTTCTGTTTTGTCAAATTCGATAAGTTCGCCAAGAAGCATAAAGCCCGTATCGTCCGATACGCGCGCTGCCTGCTGCATATTATGCGTGACTATTATTATAGTATAATCATTCTTAAGTTCACGCATTAATTCTTCGATCCTTTGCGTAGCTTGAGGGTCAAGCGCCGAGCACGGCTCATCCATCAGCAATATATCCGGCTTGACAGCTATCAGCCGCGCTATACAAAGCCTTTGCTTTTGCTCAAGCGTCAGGCTTAACGCTGACTTGTGCAGTTTGTTTTTCAGGTCTTGCCATAAAAGAACTGATTTTAAACTTTTTTCGACGATTTCATCAAATTCAGTCTTATTTTTTAACCCGAAAATCCTTGGACCGAAAACTATATTCTCATAAATTGACAAAGGAAACGGGTTCGGCCTCTGGAATACCATGCCGACTTTTTTGCGAAGTTCGATCAGGTCCGTCTTCTCTCCTATAATATTGTTCCCGCCAATAACGACTTCGCCTTTTGTCTTTACGCCTTCGATCAGGTCATTCATCCTGTTGAAGACCCGAAGCATCGTAGATTTCCCGCATCCCGATGGCCCTATGATGGCGGTAATCTTTTTCTCGCCAAAGCTTGCGTTTACATCCTTTAGCGCTTGGAAATCACCGTACCATAGGTTTAGATTTTTGACTTCTATTTTAGCCATTAACCAAATTCCCCTCGAATATATCCTTCCGTCCTTTTATCGCCGGGCGCGGTGAACATTTTTTCTGTCTTATCAAGCTCTATCAATTCGCCCATCAGGAAAAACGCCGTCCTGCCCCCCACCCTTGCCGCCTGTTTTACATTGTTCGTGACAAGCACGATAGTGTATTGCTGTTTTAAGATAAGCATCGCTTCTTCGACTTTCGCGGTTGATATCGGGTCAAGCCCGGAGCAGGGCTCGTCAAATAATATCACGTCCGGCTCTACAGCCAGGGTCCTTGCTATACACAGCCGCTGCTGCTGGCCGCCGGAGAGCTTGAAGGCCGAAGTACCCAGCCTGTCTTTTACCTCGTCCCACAAGTATGCCTGCTTAAGGGCGCGCTCGGTTATTTCCTCCAGCTTCTTTTTGTTATTGACACCCAGCATCCTGGGGCCATAGCAGACATTTTCAGAAATCGACAGCGGAAGCGGAAGCGGCAACGCGAAGACCATCCCTATTTTGCGCCTTACTTCTTCGGGAGCCATTTTTATCAGGTCTTTCCCGCCATATTCGACCCTGCCTGCTACTTTAAAATTCGGTTGCAGGTCGTTAAGCCTGTTAAGCATCCTTAAAAAAGTGGTCTTCCCGCTGTTAGACGGCCCTATGACGCTTAATATCTCATTAGCGTCGATGCGCATACTCACATCTTTGAGCGAATGCGTATCACCAAACCATATGTTCAGATCCTTTATATCGAATTTTTGCGCTACCATTTCTTTTTCTTCCTGAATCTATACCTTATGACGATTGCGATCAAATTCATAAACAAGACCAGGACCATCAAAACAAGGGCGGTGCCGTATCTTACCTTCTCATCGACATTCGGGACCTGGGTCGAAATAGTATAAAGATGATATGGCAGGGCCATCGCCTGGTCAAATATCGATTGCGGAAGCCTGGGCAGGTAAAACGCCGCGACTGTAAAAAGAATAGGCGCTGTTTCCCCCGCCGCCCTGCCGATACCTAAAATTGTGCCTGTTATTATGCCGCCTATCGCGTTCGGCAGGACTGTGTGGCGTATAGTCTGCCACTTGCTCGCGCCTAAAGACAGGCTTACCTCTCTGAATGACTGCGGCACGCTCTCAAGCGCCTCCCGCGAAGTGGTGATGATTATAGGCAGGATCATTATCCCTAAAGTCAAAGAACCCGACAAAATAGACGCGCCGAATTTAAAAAATACGACAAAAAGCGCCAAGCCGAACAAGCCATAGACGACCGATGGGACGCCTGCCAGGTTTACGATGGCAAGTTTGATGATGCGGGTCAGGTAATTTTCCTTCGCGTATTCACTTAAATATATCGCCGCAAGAAGCCCTATAGGAAGAGCGAAAATAATCGCTCCCAACACAAGATAAATTGTTCCTACGATCGCCGGGAATATACCGCCTGCGCGCATGCCCTGGCGCGGCATATCAGTCAAAAATTGCCAATTAATAGCCGGCAGGCCTTTGACTATTATGATGACAACGATAAGTCCTACAGGCACGACTATCAAAAGCGTCGCCAGGAACAAAAGGAAAAAAGCTATTTTTTGTGTTCTGATAGGGTTATGGGTCATTGTTTTTTATGTAAAAATAAATCCGCCGTAACGTTTATCGCGAAACTTATCACAAATAAAACTATTCCTATCGCGAAAAGCGCGAAATAATGTTCACTTCCGACAACCGCCTCGCCCATTTCAGCGGCGATTGTGGCAGTCAGGGTACGTATCGGGATTAAAATACTATGCGGGATCACCGCGGAATTTCCTGTGATCATCATTACAGCCATAGTCTCTCCTATCACCCTTCCTATCCCAAGCATGACAGCCGCCAAAATACCGCTTGAGGAGGCAGGCAGGATAACCCGCTTGATTGTCTGCCAGTGCGTCGCCCCAAGCGCGAACGCCCCTTCTTTATAGGATTTTGGGACTGAATAAAGAGCGTCTTCCGCTATTGAGACAATGGTCGGCATCGCCATAAAAGCAAGCATTATAGAGCCTGAAAGCGCGGTCAGCCCTGTAGGCAGGTTAAACAGCTGCTTTACCCAGGGGACAAGTGTTACCATGCCTATAAAACCCAAAACAACGCTCGGGATCGCCGCCAAAAGTTCTATCCCTGCTTTTAACGGCTCTTTTATTTTAGGCGGGGCTATTTCGGCGATGTAGACGGCGCAAGCGACGCCTATCGGGATAGAAATGATCGCTGCGCCGGCGGTGACCATCATTGAGCCAAGGATCAAAGGCAAAATACCCAATTGCGGCGGCTCAGATATTGGATACCAGCTCTTGCCGAATAAAAAATTAAGAGGGCTTACTATCTTAAAAACAGAAAGGCCCTCTTTGAGCAAAAACAAAAATATTAAAACTACAAAAAATATCGATGCCAGCCCGCAGATCAAGATGAGATTTTCAATAATAAATTCTTTGATTTTACGCATTGAGCCTTTAGTTTTTCTCGTTTTGGCGAAATCCCGCCGAGCGTATCAAAATTATCAAAGAGAATTTTGATACAGCTTGCGAGGCGGGATAGCCCCCTTATTTAATCGGGACAAAGTCCGTTTCTTTGACGATTGCCTGGCCTTGCGCTGACAGCGCGAAATCAATAAATTTTTTGACCAGGAGTTTCGGCTCGCCGTTTGTATACAAATACAAGGGCCGCGATATCGGGTAGCTTCCGCTCATGACATTTTCAATAGTTGGTTCGATATACGCCGAATTGTTGTCTTTCGCGACAGCGACCGCCTTTTGCTTAGGGGAAATATACCCCATGCCGTAATAACCTATAGCAGAGGTATTCTGCGCCACTTCATCAGCAATTGCCTGGCTTGACGGCAGCATCAACGCCTGTGGTGAAAACTCTTCTTTTGAATTCGGGTCGTTTTTCCTTAGCACATGTTCCTTGAAATATACATGGGTGCCTGAATTTACCTCTCTTGAGAGGATAACGATTTTTTTGTTTTCCCCACCAAGCTCTTTCCAGTTTGTGATCTTTCCCGTAAATATCCCGGCCAATTGGTCCGCAGTCAGTTTTCCCACTGGGTTTTTAGGATTTACCACAACGGCAAGTCCGTCCAAAGCCGCTTTTATCTCGTAGGGATTTACGCCTTTTTGTTTTGCCAGGGCGATCTCTTTTTCTTTTATTTCCCTAGAGCTCATCGCGATGTCGCAGGAGCCGCTTATAAGGCTTGAGAGCCCTGTGCCTGAACCGCCGCCTGTGACTGCTATAAAGTCAGTTGGGTACAGTTCCATATATTTTTCGGACCATGCCTGCCCGAGGTTCACCATCGTATCAGAGCCCTTGATCTGTATCGAACCAGGCTTTGAAGCCGCAAAAGCGGGATTTAAAAATACGCAAACGATTAAAACCGCCAGTATTTTCCTTAACATATTTCCTCCTAATTATTGTTTAAGTCTATAGCTTAACTGTCAAATCCGCGTTAGGCCGATGTAAAATCTATGTAAAGTTTAAAAAGCTATCTTTAACTTCGTTCCAAATACATTTGCATTTGTCCATTTGCCGGAGCTTTTACTGCTCTGGAGCATATAATAGACTTCCGCCTTTATATTTTTAGTAAAATTCATCCCAAGTCCTGAGTAAAACCTGTTCCTGCTGAATCCATTGTCGTTTAAGTCCACAAATACTTCATCCGCCAAAAAAGGCTGGATCTCTATTTTTGTGAACTTCCACGGGAATTTTATGGTGAGTTTGTTGCGATATCTCCAGGAATCATCCTGATAATCAAAATGGCGATATTCGATGCGATTACGGTCTTCAAATTTAAAACCTTCCAGTTCCCATTTGAGGGTTGCATTCCCATGCGGCCTGTTCTCTTCTTTAAATTTATTTTTCTTCTTTTCATAGACCTGGCGGTAATTCAAGCCTAAATCTAGGTATTTATTTACACCCCAGACAACACCGCCATCGTAATGATGGTAATAAAAATCGCTGGCATCATCGCCCCAGCGGAATTCTTCTTCCAATGTTGTTTTGAAATCCTTGCTGATTTTAAATTCCTGGTTCTCCGTATGCCATATCTGAAAATCACCATCATCGTAGGCGTAAGACTGCCCAGCAGCGATTGCCGCAAGAAACACGCTGACACTCATCATCAATTTCAGAAACATTTTGTTTCCCATGCCTATATCTCCTCCTTTTTGTTTATTTTCAAGGCAAAGTATACAAGGTGGGTGTTAAATGCGCTTCAAGCCAAAGTAAAATGTTTGTAAAATGAGTTTTTGGGTTATTTTGGGAGGATAAAGAAAAATTTCGAGCCAAAACCCTCTGCGCTCTCGACGCCGACGCCGCCTTTGTGGAGTTCGATTACATGCTTTACTATGGAAAGGCCAAGGCCTGTGCCGCCAAGTTCTTTTGAGCGGGCCTTGTCGACCATATAGAAGCGCTCAAAAATTCTAGGAATATGTTTTTCAGGAATTCCGACCCCCGAATCTTCAACGATTATGCTAATCTTATCGTTCAAATCTTCGCTGTATATTTTTATGGACCCATTATCCTTGTTAAATTTTATCGCGTTGTCTATCAGGTTTGTAAAGACCTGCCCTAATTTATCTTTATCCGCGTTTATAATAAGGTCAGCGCTCAGCAGATTCTGCGCGCCTATCGATTTTTTATTTAACTGCGAC
>Ga0315285_10001763_pt1 | contig 22725 bp, 28 predicted proteins | sample YL17G09_36_MG_FD_203698 | JGI IMG/M metagenome (GOLD analysis project Ga0315285, IMG submission 203698) | Sediment microbial communities from Yellowstone Lake, YNP, Wyoming, USA - YL17G09_36 | ecosystem: Environmental > Aquatic > Freshwater > Lake > Sediment | place: USA: Wyoming | collected... | reverse complement strand
AAAGCTTATCCAAAGGATATGTACTTCGCTCGGGCGGCTGCTCGGGGAATCCGGCAGATAGCACCTGACGCAGTTCTGGGTCTCTACCTCCCTGAGGAAGTGCAAGACTTCATCATGCCGGCGGCAGACAACATTGTAGAAGTGAGACCTGAACCTGAACCAGAAACAGAAAAGAAAAAAGAGCCGGAAAAGGAAACCCCAGCCAAGACAGTGGCCGAGACAAAGCCAACTACGAAGTCTGCGCCGGAGCCGAAGCCTGGGACCAAGGTTAAGGCCACCGAGCAAGTGAAGCCAGCGACCACACCCGTTAAGGACGATAAGGAAAGAGTGATTGAAAGCATTAAGGCAATGATCACCAAAAAAACATTTGACCCGAAGCATTTCAAAATATTTCTCTACGATTTCGCCAAGGATCACAAGGTCAAGTTTGTCGATCTCAACCGATTCAAAAACCTGTCTTTCCACGAGGGCGATTACAACGACCTTGAAAAGCTTCTCGTTCACTTCGATTACATGGCAACTAAATATCTGGAGTGGGAAAAGGCTTATCAGCCTCAGCCGGAAGAAGGCGGCGGCACGGGAGAAGAGGAACCCCCTTTTTAAGGAGGCAACAAGATGATTAGCGAAAAAATATCGGGTCTACTGGAAGAATCCCGGGTGCGCCAAGAAAAAGAAGATTCGGAAGCTAGAAAGAAGGATGTCGGCGATTTTACGGGAGCTTCCCAACTCGGGTGGGTTTCAGATTGTCCGCGTCGACTTTGTCTCATGCGCCTCTGTCCAGAGAAAGCAAAGGACAGGGACGAAAAAATGAAAACCCGACTGCAGGAGGGGAAGAAACAAGAGAGAATAATTAGGGCCGATCTTGCCATGGCCGGCGTAGAGCTCGTTCATCCTGGACGCTTAGAGTGGCCGGCACTTCAACTTTCAGGCGAACTCGATGACCTTATCGTCGTGGACGGCGAGAAATATCCGATCGACTACAAGACATGCTCAAGCGCCATGTTCACCAAAATTCAAAGAGCCCAATCAAAAGAAGACCTTATCAGATCGCCGTTTATCTGGCTGAGGCACTACCCCGCCCAGCTCCAAGCCTACATGCTGATGACGCAAAAAAGGCTCTCTGCCCTGTTGTTCAAAGACAAGGAAGGCGGAGCGATGCGCCTCATGGATATCGAACTCGACTTTGCCTACGCGTCCAGTCTTCTTGACGGCCTCCGTTATGTCAACGATTGTGTAGCCAAAGAAGATCCACCCAAGGCCGAAAAGAAAGATGCCTGTGGAGATTGCGGCTTTGCTGACTTTGATTTTCCGGAACAAGAAAAGTTGTCTGGTGAAATTGAGACCGTCAGCGATGAAACCTGGCTTTTAAAGCTTAAAGACTATCAGGGGTTTGTAGATTCCGGGGTTGCAAAATCCGCAAAAGAATTCGAGAAGTTGGAAAAAGAAATCAAGGATGAGTTCCGTGGGCGGAGGGCATACGTCGGCTCGCATATTATCGAAAGCAAGGCCTACTTTGTTCCGTATTATGACGTTCCCGAACAAGAAAAATTAAAATATCAAAAACAGAGAGAACAATTTCGCACGAGTATAAAACTGATATTCGCTAAACTTTGAAGAAAGGAAAAACCTGATGGCAGATTATGGAAGTTTTAACAAGGTTTTGCTGATTGGCAGAATCACCGGCGATATCAAGTCAAAGGACTCGAAGAGGGGCACTCGGGTTGCCTCCTTCTCCGTTGCCACCAATGAAATTTATTTAAACGAAAAGACACCAAGGCCGTCTTTCCATCGGGTCGTTTGCTTTGGAAAAAAGGCAGACCTAATGGTCGAATATGGAGAGAAGGGGCGGCTCGTTTGTGTCGAAGGGAAGCGCCACGAAAGCAACTGGCAAGACGAACAAGGACAAATGCACACCCTTGTTGAGGTTGCCGCCGAGCAAGTGATCTTTCTTACGGCCAAAGAAAAGAAAGAAGAAGAACCCCAAGAAAAAGAGTCTGGCCCGGTGGAAGAAGAGGCTGAACCCTTTGAGGAAACCGGACGGCAACCTGGGGAAGACGATCCGTTTTAGACTCGGTTGTGTTATGGCAAGCGGTAGAATGTTGAAAAAGAACGTCTCTACATCAAAGAAACTATCCTCCCTAAAGTCTGATTCATCTAGGTTGGTCTGGACATGGCTTCTTGCTCATTTAGATGTCGCGGGCAGGTTCTCAGGGGAACCAGATGTTGTTAAAGGGAGTGTTGTCCCTAGATTGAAACACCTCTCAGAAAAAAGGGTAGAAGAAATCTTAAAAGAACTTGATGATGTAGGTCTAATTAGGCTTTACACAGTCGCCAGTGAAAAATATTTAGAGTTCTGTCGATTCGAGGACTTCCAAAACCTTCGTGCAGATCGTGAAGGTGAGTCAAAAATACCCGAACCTATTGATAATATAGAAAATAAAGACAACTCCGGGAGTTCTCCGGGAGCAATCCAGGAGTCCTCCACGGTCCTTAGAGATAGAGATAAGGATAAAGATAGAGATAAAGATAGAGATAAAGATGAATTAAATTCCGAACTTTTTTTTAATAAGTGGAACGTTTTTGCAGAAGGCCATCGACTAACCAAAATAACCGGAATAGAAAAAGGATCGGCAAGGGAAGTTCATCTGCGAACACTTGCGAAAAAGAAAGAATTCAATTTCGATTCCCTTTTGGAAATCATAGGAAAGTCCCCCTTTCTTTTAGGACAAATAGATTCGAAGATGGGATCAGCACGATTCTTTGTGACATTCGATTGGATCATAAATAAAACGAACTATCAGAAAATAGTTGAGGGCAACTATCTTGAGCGAACCCCGACCCCGAAAGAAGATAAATTCCTTAAATACATGAAGGAACAAGACGAGTTAAAGAAAAAGACTCAAGGAAATGACCGTGAATAAAGAGTTTTTCAGGGAGCAAATGTCGCGGCTTGAAGGTCAATTTAACTCAGGAAAGCAACTCGATGAACTTGTGCAGAAGGAATACTTCATGGTTCTGAAATTATTCAGGAACGAGGACACCATAAGAGCTATTGATAATGTCATCCAGACGCACAAACCCTATCCTAGTCATGTCTTCCCGTCTGTCTCAACGCTTCTCGATGCCCTCAATGATGTGATGAGAAACGCATGGCCGGTTCCCGGGAGTCGAGTCGATCCCGACTTCTGCGAAAAATGCGACAACGTTGGAATTTATCTTGTAAAAGGCAAGGGTAAGTTTTGTGACTGTATAAGGGGAAGAAAGAAAGAAATAGACTTCGGGTTTTGGCCGAACAAGAAGCGAATTGAAGAAGAAAAGGAAAAAATCAAAAATGCGGTGTCGCCCCATCGCGACCTCAAGGAGCGGAACCCTGTTGGGCTTTGGGAACTCACCAAGGACGAACACGAAAAATGGATGACGGCAAAACGCGCTGAGATTGCCGAGATCGACGCAAGGATTAAAAATAGACCTTCTCGGAAAAAGGGCGTTGTTCCTTCAGAAAGTATAAAGCGCTTGGTGGAGGAAAAGATTCGTCAGGTTGCTTCCAATATGTCGGCCCTCAACGAGAAATCGGATGAAGGCTTGGAAAACGGACCGTTTGAACGTAGAGAGCTCAAGTCGCAAGGCTTGGCGGGCCAGGCGTTGACCGACGCGATGAAGGGGATGGGGAAGCTATGATTATCTGCGGTGATACCCTAACTGAATTACGCAAATTGCCCGATGAGTCTATCCATTGTTGCGTTACCTCGCCGCCATACTGGGGGCTGAGGAATTATGGTATTGAAGGCCAGCTCGGGCTTGAGCGGACGCCGGAGGAGTATGTTTCCAAATTGGTCGAGGTGTTCGGGGAGGTGCGGCGGGTGCTGAGGAAGGACGGGACGCTGTGGCTGAATCTTGGCGATTCGTATGCCAACGATGGTAAATGGGGCGCGTCGACCGGGGGCAAGCACGCCGCTGGCCTTCATGGTGAACCAATAGGCCGCGCCAAGCGGGCAACCGGCCTCAAACCCAAAGACCTTTGCGGCATCCCTTGGCGCGTAGCTTTCGCCATGCAAGCGAATGGATGGTGGCTGAGGCAGGACATTATATGGCACAAGCCGAATCCGATGCCGGAGTCCGTGCGGGATAGATGCACGAAGGCGCATGAGTATATCTTCATGCTGAGTAAGTCGGCGCGGTATTGGTATGATGCAAAGGCGATCTCTGAACCTCCGTCCCAAAAATCGATTGACAGGTTATCTCAACCAAATCTTGAAAATCAAACAGGATCCCTTCGCGTTCCTGGGAAAATAAACGGCCCGATGAAAGCCTGTTTCGGCGGCAGAAAAAAGGCCACTGGATATGGAACTCGCAAGCACTCGGGTCGAGAAGATGAAGGCAATTATATCTATAACGGCGTCAATCGCCGCTCCGTCTGGACGATAACCACCAAGCCGTTCAAGGAGGCCCACTTCGCCACGTTCCCCCCAGAGATACCAGAGTTGTGTATTAAAGCTGGGTGTCCCCTTGGCGGAATAGTTTTCGATCCGTTCTTTGGGGCCGGGACGACTGGGTTAGTCGCTAAGCAATTAGGACGGAGCTTCATCGGAATTGAACTGAACGAAGAATATTGCAGGATGGCAAAGCGAAGGATCGCTCTAGTGGATTATCAACCGATCTTGGAAATGGAGGGAAAGCCATGAAGCGAATTACGCCGTTCCTTTGGGCAATCGTCATCATCATCGCACTTGGCCTCGGCATCTACACCAGGCATTCCGTTACGGCCGCTAACAAGGACGTCGAGATCATGAACCTCCAGGCCGAGCTCGAGACGGCCAACGCGAGCCTGACAGAGGCCAATGTGGAATTAGCTTTTTGGAGAAATACGATGAATAGGCTTGCCAATGGTGAGCAGTTCCCGGGCGTCGATATTAAACATGGGAAGGGCAGCGTGGTCCCGGCGTTGATGATAAGCGTCCAGGGAAGACCGAGCGTGGGGGATTGACTTGCATGGTCTCACGCACATCGACCTCTTCAGTGGCATCGGCGGCTTTGCGCTCGCCGCAGGATGGGCGGGATTCAGGACGATCGTCTTCTGTGAAATCGAGCCTTTCTGCCAGGAAATCCTCAAGGCAAGGTTCGGGGCTGTTGCCGACACCGACCGCAGGATCGGAAAGCAGCCGTCGGGGACGATGGGGCGGACTAAGCGGAGGGACGAGACACCGGGCAAGCCTAAAAAACCTTTTCTCTTTTCCGACATCCGAAACTTCAACGGCACCCGATTCCGAGGAGCAACCCTACTTACCGGGGGCGTTCCATGCCAGCCGGCGTCCGTCGCCGGGAAGCGACGAGGAACGGCGGATGACCGTTGGCTCTGGCCGGAAGCTCTTAGAGTATTTGCCGACGTCAACCCGACCTGGGCCATCTTTGAGAACCCTCCTGGAATTCTTAGCCTCGAGCATGGCTTGGTCTTCGAGAAATTGCTTTCTCAGATGGAACGCGAAGGCTACGAAGTCTGGCCGGTTATTATTCCGGCTTGTGCCGTCAACGCCCCACACAGGAGGGACAGGGTCTGGATTATTGCCCACAATGAGAGCGGGGAAAACGACCGACGAAAAAGAGGAGGCATGGACAAGACGGAAGGACAGAGGAGGCGTTGCAACTCCACCATTGGCACTAGCGATACGCCTTCTCAAGACCCCTTCATCGGTAGAGACGGAAGGCGGGGTGATGGAGATTCGCCCTGGTTGCGACGGGCATTACAAACTCAGAGACCAGATAGCGATGCTCCCGACGCCGAAGGGAACACCGAGCGGACCGGACTACGCGAGGGCCCGGCGGGAAGGGAGCGGCGGGGACGACTTTCAGACCTTTGGGGAACGCCGTGGCTTGAAGCTGCAACCCGTCTTTGTCGAATGGATGATGGGCTACCCATTAACCTGGACAAATTTAAACCTACAAAGGCTCAACATCGAATCCAAAGGCTCAAAGCCCTCGGCAATGCCATCGTTCCACAAGTCGCGTATCAGATCATCAAGGGGATCGCGGGAATAGAGAGGAGGGGAAGGCATGAAAATGAAAGACCATGACTGGACCTGGGTTTTCGCGGTGATCGTCATCCTCGTGATCATCGGGATCTCGATTTTCGCCGGCCACAGCGTGACGGCCGCGAACAAGGACGTCGAAATCATGAACCTCCAATCTCAGCTCGAGACGGCCAATGCGAGCCTGACAGAGGCCAATGTGGAATTAGCTTTTTGGAAAGATACGATGAATAGGCTTGCCGAAGGCGAGCAGTTCGCGGGTGTCGATATTAAGTATGGCCGACCGAACGTGGAGGACTGAATGAGAACCATAATCGCCATCGGTTTAATCTGGCTCGGCTTAGCCGCGCTGCTCGCTTAGGGATGGTATCGGCTGAGGGCGCATGAGAAGCGGACGATGGATGACGAGGAGGATTGAATGAGCGAAAAGAAGGGGCCGTTCGATGCGGCTATTAAATCACTACAATTTGAACCGCATAACGTTCCGCCGTTGATTTGGGAAGATTATCATGTTGCCATCCGCGTCCTCGAAGCGGCGGGGAAGGTTCTAGGACAATCAAGAGAAAATGTAAAACAAAGGCTTATTCTCGGGCTTGATTGTTTTACGGACATTAAAGATGATGAAAAATCAGAGAACGGATGGTGGAAGTCTCAAATCCGCGCCCTACTCGAATCCCTGCCGGAGCCGGAGAAGGAGAAAAAATGAGTAAAAAACAAATGAGGTCCTGGATACTGGTTTGGCAAACCAATTGTGCCGGAGGGATCACCACTGATTTTTTGTGTGGGAAGAAGAATGCTCGGTGTGACAAGAAAGATAAATCGCTTTGCCAAAACGCCATAAAAAAAATCATGCGCTTTCTGGAGAAGAAATGAGCGAAAACAACATGGAGGAATTGGTGGAATATTTATGGCAATTAGTTACCGTTTCTAATAACCGTCCTCCAGAAGGAAAGGATATTGATATTGGCAAAATGAGCGTCATCGTCTCCAAACTAAAAGCGGCGGATGCGCTATGCGAAGCGGCTAAGGTTGCGTCTAAATCCATGCAGGATAATATTCCTCGCATCTATCCGGTCCGCGAAGTCAAAGAAATATCTTGGCTTACTAACGTTCTCAATATACTCCGCAAGGCCATCGCCGACTATGATGTGGAAAATGAGCGAAAATAATCGCATGGGAGATAAGGAGTTTTTTGCTCTGCGTCGACAATGGATATTAACACACCCGAGCATAAAGAAACTTTTACCTACGATTCGAACATTATCCCGGAGAGACAATAACGGCTTTCTAAAAAACGAGATTATGTTGCGCTTCCGGCCACTGCTTGATTGCCTTGATGAGATGCGGAATAAAATACCGATTGACGAATTCCGAGTGATTCTAATGGAGGAATAGATGCCTGACATAACAATGTGTCTATTAAAAGCTTGCTCAGTAAGTAAAAGATGTTATCGCTTCAAGGCTAAGCCGGACAGGGAACATCAGTCGTATTTTGCAGATAAATTTCCATGCAAACTGGGCTATGAACGCTTTATCAGGATGCCCGAAAAGAAGGGGAAGAAATGAGCGACTATCTGCGCAACGAGATTATGCGCGTCCTCCAGGGCCATCGGGGGCGCGCTAACGCCATGCCGCGAGATAGGCTCTGGGAGCAGTTGAAATTGTTCAAACCCGAACTTAATGATAGGGACTTCCGCAAGCTCTATACCGTCCTCCCGGTGTGTTCGTGTGCCGATGGATTATTCCTTCCGATGACAACAGCTGAGGTCTTGGAGTTTAGGGACTATCTGTCTAGGGGTCCGGGCGGGCCCATCACGGCATGGAGGCGATACGCGACGATCCTGAGTTTTTACCCACAGCTTGCGCCGCCAGCGGAACAACTTCATTTGGGGATTTGAATATGCACTCATCGCACGGGCGTGAGAATAAAAATTGGAGGAGGTGCTCTGCCATGAGCAGAAAAACAATCGCGGTGGTTGTGGCCATCATCGGAGCGGTCCTGGGCATCCTGGTCTCGGAGTTCGGGCTGTCCATCAACGCCATCGCCCTGGCGGCCACTCTCGGCTCAATCCTGGTCTGGGTCTTCGGTGAAGCAAAGGCTGACCTTGCCAAAATCGGAGCGCAGATCGGGAAGTTCAAGGATCCGAAATTTTTACTTACCATTGTCTCAGCCATCATCGGAGCCTTGGGAACGGCCGGAGTGAACATGCCGATCTCGCCGGAGATAATCATTGCAGTCCTGACGGCGATCGTCGGCATCTTATTCAAGGCCGATTCGCGCTTGGCCAGGACTTAAAGATCGATCAACTTTAGAGGAGGGAAAAAATGGCGGTCTCGCCAAAGGAAATTCTCGACATGCTCAAGAAAATCATGGACCTTGAGGCGAAGGTGGAGGAGGCAATCAAAAGTGAGAAGGACAAAAGCAAAAGGAAAAAACTTTCGAAGGCTTTCAAGGACCGCGATCCTGACGCTTTGCGTAAGCTTCTTTTTGATCTGTAGCGGATGCCACAGTTATGATCCGACGCTCTATCCAGGATACGATGTGCTTTCGCCAGGAGAAGAGGTCAGAAAGAATCCGCTTGGGTTCGACAAGGATGGCAACGCCATTGTCAATGAAGCCTTCATGCTCTGGGTCTATGAACTCAAGGAAGAGGTTAAGAAGCTTAGGGAAAAAGTAAAAGATCAATAAAGCCAGATCATCTTTTGCGGAAGTGTTTCGCTGACATGAACTTGTCTGTAGGCAAATGACAAAACATAATGGGCAATCTATTCATTCCTTACCTAAATAAAGCGCAAAAGCGAAGGACGTGGGTTCTAAACATGAAAGAACGGGGGATTCAAAAGCTCTGTGCCAAGTGCGAACGACAATGCAAGGTTCTAGGAAAAATAGGCGGCCCCGAGATAAAATCGAAGTTTATCTGTTTTGCATTTAAGGCGAAGAAAACGAGTTGACCATTAATGAACGAAATTAAAATTGTAATTAAGTCTCTTACGCCAAGTCTCAACCCACTTCTTAGAATGAACCGTTTTAAAAGGATGAAACTGAAGGAAGATTTGGCTTGGGAAGTTTTTGTCGAACTACAGGAACAGAACCCTGGCTATGAAGTGATCGGAACCCCCCGAAAGATGAACCTGAATATTATTTCTTATCGAAAATCGTTTCTCGACAAGGATAATTTCTGGGGCGGATTGAAGCCGCTTGTCGATGCAATAAAAGAACTAAGATTAATCTATGATGATTCAAAAGAATTCCTGAAGTGGGACGCCGAACAAAGGATTGAGAAGAAAAGGAAAAACCAACGGACGGAGATAATTATTTCCCGTGTCGGACCTTGAATTCCTTGCCGGGTTTCCCGGTCAATTTCTCTCCATGTTCAACGGCATATCGAGCCCGCATTGTGGCAATCGCTCCGTGTTCTGTGTCTGAACATATTTTCTGCCCCGTTTCTTCGTTCTTAAAACAATATTTGTCGCCGCTCTTGAAAATTTTTGTATAGGGCATGGTTTTCTCCTTTTTATTTCTTCTCCTCAAGTTTTTCTAATCTTCTGTCTGTTTTATCGTTCCATTTTTCCTGGGCGATCTTGAAGTCTTTGAACTCTTGATATAAACGTTCAAGGCTTATGGGATTCCAGGAAGTTGTTTTACCATTCATTTTCCTGATCATCGGAACGACAACGTCTTTGATTAAAATTAATAAACCAAGTGCTAATAACCCAACGGTATTAAAGTCGTTCATGGGATCTCCTTATGTTTCTATGTGTCCTCTAAAATTCACGGAAGCCAGGATTGGGTTCGGCAACCAGATAGCGTTATCGGCGTGAAGGTGAAGATCCGAAACCTCGAATCTTTTGATTCCAAGGTCGGCCAGGATGTCCCGGAGATGAGCCCTTGTAATATCCGAGAAAACCTGAACGTCGACGGCGTGACAAAATCCATCAGGTCCCGGAAGATGGGCCGAGTGCTTCGCCCCACCGACGACCTTATTATACGCAACACACCGGCAACCGCAGTTAATGATAATAGCTCGGCCTAATTTCTCTCTGGCCTGATTAAGGATGCCGAGCATTTTAGGATCAAAAGATGAAAGTCCACAACCATCACGACACTCTATCTCTACGGTTTTGAAGTAATTCATTTGTTCTCATTTTTCCATTTATTCAGCAAAAGACTGAACCTTCGGCTGAATCTTTCGGATAAAATTCCGGGGATCTTTCGGGCTATACTCTTCATCTCTTCTTTTTCCTTTTCGTTCGACTGGACATACTTGGTCCAGAAAACAGTAGCCTTTGTCTCCGGCGGCATCCCTACGAGCTCCAACCACCAGGAGCGGTCAGGAATGTCATAGATTTTTCCATAATTTGTAAACCAGTTGGCAAGTCTTTCCCTGTCCTCCGGGGGTTGGGCCTTGACAAAACTTTTGGCTTTATCAAGTAATTCCTGATCTCTTGTTTTTTCTTCATATAGCTTCTTATAAAACTGCGAGGCCGTGGCTTCCAGTTCTCTCCGTTGTTTATATCTTCTTGTTGATTCTTCGACTGTCGCTTCTTTGGCCTCCTTGATTTCTTGCGGTTTGTATGGCGGAGTCATGTTAAAAACCCTCTTAATATCGGGAACGGTTGACAGTATTTTTTCTGTTACGGTTTTTTTATCTGCTTTGGGAAGGTTGTAAAATAAAGAATTAAGGCCCCCTCTTACAAGGCTCGTATAAATATTTCCTTTTGTAAAAATCTCGCCTAGGGCATAATTCAGTCTATCGGGTGAAAGTCCGACCTTCTTGGCGATTTCCCTGACCGCCGGGTCTGTGTAAGCCGTATATTCCTCTCGCGCGGTTATTTTCGGTCCTTTCCAAATATCCTCGTTTCTCCAGAAATCTTTGTTTGCTGTATAACCAAGAAAGGCAGAAACGCTAGGAGGAATGTTCTGCTCCGGAACGATAGGAATAAAGTCTTGAACCGCTGCGGCAATCTGATCACCGTTAACTTTATCGCCGAGCACCTTGCCCATGATATTTTCAAAAACCGTGCAGAGAAGTCTTTGAGCCTGATCTTTTGCGATCTTAAAATAAAAATGCCTTTCATTCCCCGCTTTGTCTTTTGTCTTGAATGGGGTTGTTATGATGAAGTTATTGACCTTTTCCCTGTCGGGGATGCTATCCCAGCACTCGGAGTTTACAAATCTGTTTGCCAGTAAAAGGCCGCTTGCCAAAGTTCCAAGTTGCGCCATCTTCCAAATTGTTTGTGCGGGTCTGTCGCCAAGAGCGCGAAAGATTCCCCTGGTCCCTTGAATGGAGGCATTGAGATAGGGCACTCCCGAATCAACGGCTTTAGAAACATTCCCGCCCTGGGAAAAATCAAGATAATTTCTTGCTACCCAGGTGGCCTCGGTAGGCGGCTTGCCGTTTCTTATGGCCCGCTCTCTTAATGCCAATCTTGTCCAAATTTCTGATGTTTCTCCGACATATCCAAGAACTTCCTGGAGCTTTCCAAGAACGGGAACGCCGGGGCCAACCGACCTTCCCTGATAGGTCAAGAAACTCATTCCCCCACCTTGGTCAATATAATCACCCCATCTTCCCTTCCTTGAAAAGGCGTCTTTTGCAACCGTTAAATAGTCTCTTGCAATTTGAGCGCCGAACTTAGGGAAGAAACTCGAATATTCATCTGTCGTAAGCCAGACGTGGATGAGATCCCGGGGAAGGTTCGTTATGGCAAATCCGGGGTTTATTCCCGTCGCCATCGGCTTTAATATTTTACCAGCCGAAATCCAGCCGATAAAATTCGCCAAACTTTGATTTATAAGGGGATCTTTTGTTATCCATTCTTTGGCGAACTCATCTGGCATAAGCATTTCTTTTGCTTGGCCCTCAATCATCGCCTTGATCTTTGTCTGTCCAGCAGGAGTTTTCTGATAAACGGGCTTGCCGCCTTTGGTCTCTTTGTAAACCTCTGCCATTTTGACAATTCCATTATCGGGAACCTTGTCAGCTAATTCATAAAGTGCTCTGTTTGCCTTGTTCCTGGAAATCCTTGCTTCCGTTCTTGATACAACGCTGTTAAGTAGACTACGGGAATCAGTCTCCATGACGCGATAACTTCCCTCGTCAAGTGCCTTGATTCCACTGTCGGGAACCGTGATCATCTTTCCGCCTACGGTATAAGTACTCTCGGGGTCAATGTATTGAATAAACCTTCGTGGTGAATAATCTCCCTTACTGGCTAAGTCTTGATAAGCCTCCTCAGTCAGCAGCCCTTCATCGTGGAGCCTATCAAGCGCCTTTCTCATTTCAACAAAATAGAGATCTGCTCTTTTTTGAATAGGATCGGAAATTTTCTTTAAATACGCCTCGTGCTCTTCTCCTGTCAGTCCCATTGGATGTTTTACTTCAGGGTTGTATTTTGAAATCGCTATCGTTCTCCTGGATTGAATAGTTCTGTTCAGAAGACCCTCTTCTTCTTTGGTCAGACCCTTGTAGATCTCTCCTTCCGCTTTTTTAAAAACTCGCTCTGCTTTCGCCGAAGTCCCGGCGATAAGATCGTGCTGAATTACGACCTGCTTTCCTTCTTCTCCGAGATCCTTTAGAAGTTTTCTTTTAATATTTCCGCTTGTATCAACGACGGATCTCTTGGCTTCCTGAATCGCTTTCTTAAAAGTCGGCGTTCTTTTCTCTTTCAATTGTCTCTGCGTTTCAAGATACATCCATTCAACCTTCCCTTCCGGGGTCTTCTGGAGTTCTTTCTGTATTTCCGTCAACTTGACCGCTCTTTTTATTCTCTGCCCCGCCTTGAGATTTTTATAAGCCTCTTTTATTTCGGGCCAGAATGGATATCCCGCATACTTTTCCCAAACGTCCGGACTCAGCGTTTTGACATCTCTCATCACTTCTTTGAGAAGCGTCTCGATCTGGACGGGCGGCAAATATTCTTTCCATTTTCCATAATAAGTCTTGCCGATCGTAAGTTTATCTTCAACTTTGAGGTTTTTTGCATAACCCTTAATTTTTTCAATCGAACTTTCCGCAACTTCTTGGGTGAAATCTCCCGAAGGTGTTTTTATGGTAACTTTGACCAATCTCTCTTTTGGTGCACCTATCTGTTCCTCAACCGGAACTGGTATTTCTTCTCCAATTGGTCTCTCTGCCGGCGGTTCAGTTTCCTCATACATTCCTCTCTTCTTGAGATATTCCTTCTGTTCCGGCGTTAGTTCTTTTTGACTTATAAGCCTCTCCTCGATTTCCTTTTCAAAGTCTTCGATTTTAGGCCCTATTTTTGCCTTTTTTTCGAGAGCGGGTAGGGTGGTGGCGGCCCCCCCCCTAATCTCTCGTCCTGGCTCGGAAATTGCACTAGGAGGTGCAATCTTGGGCTCTTCCGCAGCGATCACGGGAGCCTTTCGTGCCCCTGCGGGCTTTCTGGGGGCTTCTATTCCCTTTTCCGGGGCAACCGTATCCTCAACGGCTTGGCGGAGTTCATCTACAGCGGCGGCCTCAGTTTTCTTCCCAGCAAGTACGTCTCCCGTGATGCTTCGGGCTTCTTCCGCATCCATGAAAGCATTGGCCTTGAACTCGTTGACCTGGTCGTCGGAGAACCCGGTCTTCGCAAGTAGTTCATCGACCTTCGCCCTCAGATTCGTTTCTTTGTAGGCATCCGCAATTCTTTGTCTCTGGCCTTCCGCAGTTATCGACTTGAGTTCTTCAATTTTTGTGGGAAGATAGTTTCTCTCCATCACGGCCTGAGTTTCTGGGTCTAAGTCTACCCACCGGATCTCGCCTTTTTCGATATCTTCTGCTATCCCCCGAGCACCCTTTTCTTCGTAGTATTCCCGCTCTGTTCTCTTCGTCCCTTTTAGAACTGGACGGCTTGGTTCTTTCCTTCTTTGTACGCCACCCATTTTTTCTTCATATTCAAACTTGGCTAATCTGGTCAATTCTTCCGGCTCAAGACCCTGCCTCCTCACGGCCCGTGTGCTAGAGGGAAAGGGCTGTTTCCCCGTAGGTGGAGTAGGGGTAGGCGTAGTTTTTGGTTCTACGCTTGTTTCTACAGGCACGTTTTGCCTTCCCGGGCCTATTCCGGGGGCTTCTGGCGTGGGTAGTATAGGCGCAGGGGTAGTTTGGGGGGTAGTTTGTGCCTCTACGGGCTTCTCAGGGCCTTCTGGGGCTATTTTTGGGGCTTCTGCGGGGATTCCGGGACCTTTTGGCGGCTCGCCCTTCCTAGTAACTGTTATCGAACCGTCTGTCTCGGGTTTTACGTTGATAGAAAACTCTTTTCCTGCCTCCGGCTCTGCTTTTGCCACTCTCGGCATCTCGGGCCAGGTTATGATTTCCTCCGGCCTTCGTGCAGAGGTCGGAAGCATCTGCTTTAATGTGGCATCGTATTTATTGACGACATCCTGATTTAAAATCGCAGGATCAACTTGAAATTCAGGCATCTCTTTTGATGCTTCTCTAAAAGCACCTGATAAATCTTCTTTTGTCAAAACCTCTCCCAGCTCGGCTTTTAATTTAAGTCCCTTGAAAGCAATACCACCTACTGTCGATAAGAGGAATAAAGTTCCCAGCGGGTCTTCCGTTATTTGCTTATAGGGATTTTTAACTAAATTAATAGCCGTCTTTGGAAGAAACGAAATCAAGCCTATGGCGTTTTTACCTATTGTTTCGCCTGCTTCTTTTATAGTAGGCAACGGTTTTTCAAAATACTCCGCAAACCCTTTTTGTCCCGGCATAGGTGGCGCACCGACTTGTCTAGACAAACTGCCGAGAAATTCTTTTAACTGTTCGCCTAATCTTTTTGTAGTCTTCCAAGCAACGCCGGGCGCTTTCTCAAGTGTCTTTCCCACTCCTTTAAGCGTCTCTCCGGCGGTGTATCCTAGTCCGGGTCTTTTCCCAATCTCAAGCGGTTCTCTTCCGATAATCTGTCCGATTTCTCCACCGACAGGCATTGCCTTAGGTGGAATCATATTGAGAAAATCGAGATCAAATTCCTTTTCTATCCTGGGTTTCTTTTCAATCGCTGAAACCTGAGGCATCGTTTCAATTTTAGGTGGAATTGAGTTAAGCCAATCTAGGTCAAAGGCCGACCCTTCAATTGCTTTTTTTGCAGCGGTGTCCGTCTTAATCGGTATTTGGCTTAGCCAACCCAGGGGGAGTTCTTGATTGATCATCTCATGTACTTTTTCAGGGCATCGATGTTATATCCCTTCTCCGTTAAAATAGACCTGATTTGTTCGTCGGTATCGAGGTCGGCGGCTGTATATTTTTTTCGCTTCAAGTCATCTGCGATCGCTTTGTATTCAGCCTCCATTGCCTTTCCATGCTTTGAATTTATCTTATCTTCCAGCCCCTTGATCTCAGCAATGTTTGATTTTAATCCACGAAGTTGATCTTCACTAAGGGGTTCTCCGAACGCATCTGTTTTCTTCGCTAGGTCTTTTTGATATCCTCTTCTTTCCTTGCCGAGATCGCTAAGTTCACTCCGGGCCTCTTTTGCCGTCATGTCGCCTATCTGTCCTGCCAGTTCCTTCCACCTTGCTTTCAGTTGTCCCTCACTTACGGCCACTTCTCTTTCCTTTAGTGGAATTCCTTTTTCCTGCACCGCTACCCTTCTTTCCTTCAAGGGTCTTTCTTTTGCGGCTTCCTGCACGTTAATAATCTCAGAGATTGCCGTTTGTGCTGGCTTCCCACCTTGAGACATTTCGAGTTGCCGAACGTCTTCCTCGTTCGGGGTTTCTCCCGCCATCTCAGCCATCATGACCCTTGTTGCGGCGTTAACCGCAGTGTCTATCACCTGTCCCGTATCAGGCGGCATCTGATACCCGGTAGCCGCGAAAACGTCGGGATTTGTCTTTTGAAGATATTGAGCCAATCCTTGTTCACCATACGGTCTTCCTTTGAAAAACGCAGGGTTATAAAGGTTCTTGATAAGATCATTGATCATTTTTGCTTCGTTTGTAGTTCTGGCCTCCCCTCCCCTTGCGGTAATTTCTTTAAGGGCGTTCTCAAGTTGCTGCTTTAACCGTTGCTTCTGCGTTTCGTCTTGGATAATGTAGGGCAACCAGTGCTGAACTTGTTCTAAAAAATAACTTATTTTAGTTTTATCCATCTTGTCACCCCTGATGCGTTGTTAGCCAATTCAGAAGCGCCTGGTAGTAAGAACTGTTTTGTCCCCCTACCGAAATAAGATATTGGAGTATTGAATTAAGGGATGATGTTCCCTCTCCCCTTCTCGCAGCGTTCGCCGCCTCGACAAGTTGTTCCGCACCCATTCCCGTACCAAGGAGACTCTGCGCCGCACTCGTCGTTCCCAGTAATTGTTGATATCTGTCCTGCGCCTCTTGGATCTGGATGTCTCTTTCGGCGGAGGCAAGTTGTTCCCTTGTACTCCTTTGGATTTGGGTAATTCCTCTTTCCGCATAAGGACTGCCTAAAAGTCCCTGACGCGAAGTTACGTTCATCGCTGATTGAATTGCTGGTCTTTCCATTCCCTTGATTTTTTCAAAGATGCGGTTATAAATGGCCTGCCGTTCTTCATCACTTAGACCAAGTGGCTGGTCAAGAAGGCTGTTTGCCCTATCAAGGATACGGGCGAGTAATGCCTGAATTTCTGGACTCCATCCAAACTCTCCGGCATATTCCTTGCAGATTCCATTGAAACACTTTTGCCCTGCCGGACAATCCGAGTCTCCTGTACAGGCACCATCGACGACGACGCCCTTTTTTTCGCAGAATCCATTCTTGCAGACTTGCCCAGTAGGACAGTCTGAATCTTTTGTACAGGAGTTGCCCTTTTTTTCGCAGAATCCATTCTTGCAGACATACCCAAGAGGACAGTCTGAGTTTCCTGTACACTTTTGTCCTGCAACGCATTTATTCTTAAAACACACCTGGCCTTTCGGACAATCTTCGTCTTTGGTACAAATCTTCTTTGGAACGCACACCCCATTCTTGCACACTTCGCCAGGCGGACAATCTTCATCTATAGTGCACCCTAGAGGAATACAAACTCCGTTCTTGCAATAATATCCCTTCGGACAATCTCCATCTTTCGAGCATCTTGGATTGGGACTGGGAACGCAAACATTATTTTCGCAATGCCATCCGACTCCGTGTTTTGCTACGCAATCGGCGTCAGTGCATGTTGTGGTTCCTCCGCACTCGCATTTTCCGTTTATGCACTTCCCACCATAACAGCCTTCGCTCGCAAGGCACGGTTTACCTTGGACACACTTTCCTTGACCTATTTCTTCGTTACATCTTGCAACACAAGATTCATATTCACGATTGCACGCTAATTCAAGGTTTCCTGTATTGCCCCTTCCTTCCCTTCGTGCTTCTTGTAGGCAAATGCGTTTCTCTTCACGACAGGACGTCATGCACCCAGGATCTCTTGCCATCTCTAGCCTCCTATAAACCGCTGACGATTGGTCTGTTGCCGCCTCCGATTGTTCCAATGTTATTCAGGGCATCTTGAATAAAACTTGTGTCTATCCCCTTCCCGGCAGGCCACCCCCAGTTGGATGTCCGCCCGAGTTGCGCTAAAAGTGCCTTTAATACAGTAGGGTCGATGGTTGACGCATAAGGACTTTGGTATGGAGCCTGAAGGCCGAGAACTTCCATCTGCTTTTTGAGGTCTTCTGCTTCTTGGGTTGGACTTTTCTTAAATATAGTCTGAAGAAGTGGCAGTATAAGAGTCAAGAGGCTCCAGGGAAATCCGGTAGTCCCCGCCGTCATGTCTCCCGCCCCTGTCGCCTGCTCTAAAGTCCCCATTCCGGGTAGTAATCCATTGCTCATGGTGTCCTCCTACGACTTGTAATTCTTAGGCCATGTTCCAAATCTTGCTCGGTATGCCGCGCTGATTGCCCTGATCGGTGCGACCTTGCACTCAAGACTTCCCGTGCTATAGCCAGCTGGGAGGTGTTCAAAGCTGATGAGACGCGCCCTCCCACCTAACGAGGTCGGATACTTCTTCAGAATGTCCAGGGATAACTTCCCCCATTCAGCCGCCGACGGCCGGGCCCCCTTACCTGGGCGAATATCGCACAAGCTTTTTCCCGTATAACAACCATCGTCGCTAAAAAGTTTCCGGTAAGGCTTCGATCCCCAAGTGGAAAGGCCCCATGTAAACGAGAATCCGTGATCCTCTTGGATGATGTCCTTTTCAGCGACGAGTCCGAATTCATTGCGCACGGCCTTGCGCACGGTATCCTGAACCGAATCTGCGGCCCCGCAATTTTTCATCGTGGCCCCATAAGTCAGGCGGCTGAATGGAATCTTTCGAAGCTTGATATAAGGAAAAATCACCCTCTTGGCAAAATCGGGAAAGGCCGCGTTTTCCATTTCGTTCCCGAAGCCCCAGATCATGTCGAAGGCGGCATATCTTAGCGTCATGGTAGAGACCCACCGCTTTGAAAAGACGTCCGCGTTCTTGCCGTAGAAAGACGTCAGACCCTGGACGTTTGAGAACCACGGAGAGTATTTCGCGTAAGCTCCATGAAATTGGCAGTTGTCGAAAAGATCGAAAAGCACAGTAAGGCCCACGCCATTGGCAAGCCCGAAAATCTTTTTCATTATCGGGAAATAGTAATCGTTGAAGATCGCCAAATCCCACTTGTCTTTCACGGCGTCCAGAACGTAGGGTTGAAACTGATAGGTCTTTTTTCCGCCCGGATGTTTGCCCCAGACCCCATAGGGCATCACGCGAACCAGATTTGCCCCGGCCTTCGAAACGGCGTCGAATTCAATCTTTGCCTTAGCCTCATCGAGCGTCCACTTCAAACCGTCAAAGCTCCCGAACTCATCCATCGGTGCGAGCCGTCCCCAACCAATCCCGATTTTGTCATCTTGAAACATCATACTCTCCTAAACGCTACAATAAGCCACCCTACAAATCGGTTGCTTTTCCGATTTATGCTCGATCAGCAAGCTGGAGTTAAAGTTATAAATTCCTCCAAAGAAGACGCCTAGTCCTGTTTTCAGAAGCATCAATAAATCTGTTACAACGACTACCCCATCTACCGTGACCCGTAGATAATGAGTTCCAATCGATTCCGCTGGGTCCATCTGCATGAAAACCATCGCTTGCCCATAGTGGGTTGCCGCGATATTGAGGACGGTTTGGTAGGTGTTGTTGCCCGTGTGCGTGTGCATTGCCGCCGCTGTATAAACCATATTCTCTCCTCCAGCTACGAACTCAAGTCCGCTCATGTCGGCCTTGACCTTAACGATCTTGCCGCCAGCCCCGGCATAAGATGCTGGAACATCATCAAGGTCGTTGAAACTAGCAACGCCTCCCCCGCCTGCCACGAATTCAAGTCCGCTCGCGTCGGCCTTGACCTTTACGATTTTGCCTCCAGCCCCGACATAGGTAGCAGGAACATCGAGCAGGTCAACAAAATGGTCAGCCTCGGCCTCCCCAGCCACAAACTCAAGTCCGCTCACGTCAGCCTTGACCTTTACGATTTTGCCTCCAGCCCCGACATAAGATGCTGGAACATCATCAAGGTCAATGAAATGATCAGGCACGCTCTCCCCTGCTACGAATTCAAGTCCGCTCACGTCGGCCTTGACCTTTACGATTTTGCCTCCAGCCCCGACATAGGACGCAGGGACATCACCAAGGTCAACGAAACTTTCTACCCCACCTCCCCCAATATTCACCTTCACTGTTTCCTTGGCTGCGATATTTGCTGAAATCGTGTTCATGTTTCTATCCTTAAAAACACTTGCAAATTATTTTCATGTTACTCGCCGAGTCACGTCTTTTATGAAGGTCATTTTTCCAATTAAAACCGTCTTGACGACTGGTGGAGTTGCGACATCCTTATACTGAATATCGTAATAATATATTCCCTCAAGCACGTCCGTTTCGGTGTTCAAAAGTGGAATTTCCGTCTTGCCTTGTGTCGGGTAGGTATGTGTCGTTATGTCCTTTTTTAAAACAGCACTCGCATCCGCATCATCTATGTTTTTCTTTAAAGTGAAATAAATCGTCCATCCGGTTATGTCCTTAACGGCACCATTCTCCGTAAATTCAAGAGCAAAAACCTGATCATCCCCTCTCGGTAAACTGAAATTCATTTTCTACCCCCTCAATTTTATTGCCATTCTCACCAAGACCTCGACCCTTCTTGACCTTGAAGCACTGAGTTTTATCTGTTTCTTTCCAACCCCGCTGAAATATCTCTGAAGTTCTATGTCTTCTTGGTTTTGATTGAATGAAACGAGCATGTCTCCGAATCCTTTTCCGTCATTAGCATAAAGTCCAACCTTTGCCGAGGTGTCTTCTTCAATCTCGCAGTAGAGAACTGGTTCATCCAAATGATAGTTGTTTGCGTTATCTTTGTCGGTGTTCTCTGTGGTTGCCATAAACCTGAAGGCCGCATAATTTTCCGCTGAATCAATTAAAGATTGAATCCTTGTCATAACGTCTTTTGAATAAACAACCCCATCAGTATCCGTGTAAACGTTAACATCACCGTAATCAATCACAGCCCCCGCCCACCAATCGTCTTTGTCCAGCACTCCATAATCGAAAATAGCATGAAGGCGCAGGGCAATTTGAGTATTCGCACCGCTTCCGACCACAGACTTGAAAGAGAGTAACCATTTGAGCTGACAAACGGTAAGCTTGAATCCTCGAATCGGCGAAACAAGGAACTTTGCGAAATATCTGGCCCACAAATAATGAATTCCATTTGCCGTGTTGCCGACCCCAGGGTTTGTGGCCCCATCGAACGCTTTAAAAGTTGCATCTTCATAATAAGGAGCTCCTTTCGTGGCGTAGGGCAAATAAAGAATGTTTGAGTTCATGGGATAGTCGCCCTGCTGAAATCCCGGGAAGTAAATATTTATCTTCAGAAACTCAATCTTCGTTGTTTTTTCCGGAACATAGAACGAGAAAATAACATCACGGCTCGGAGAGACAACCTCCTGGAATCCATAGGCGATTTCGGTCAGCAATCTGCCTTCCCGAAGATTGATATCCCAGACGCTGCCGGGAGTTAAGCCCCGGTTCGCTTGCGCTGCTTTAAGAAATTCTTCGTAAATCATCAATCGGCCTCAATGCCTTTCTTCCAGACTCTTCTCTTAAAATAAATCTCAGGCGTAAGAATTCTCACCTCGCCATCGGCTACCTCATTTGGAATTCCATGAATAAACTCAAGGCAAAAGTAAGCGCATGACACCCCAAGGTTCACCCTTCTCATTATGACCCGCCTTGCTTCATCCGCGTCTGACGGCGTTCCTCCCTCAAGGGAGGTAGAGACAACTGGCAATTTCTCCTGGTTTTTATAGATATTCAGGATAACCCCGCTTCCGCCTGGACAAATAAATTCAGCAAAGAGCCTGCGGAGAACGTTCCACAATCCCTTTTCATCGGTCAGGCAACAGTATTGTTTCGTCATGAAACGAGCCTCGATGGTTGTGCCGTCGTCCGTATATCCCGAGTCCTGAATGTAAAGATTTCCATCAGAGGTTCCGGTAATGAATTGAAGTTTCGAACTTGCGTCCCTGACGTTGTGCATCGCCGTTAGTTTTTTGGCGAATTCGTATCTGTCGATTTTCCCCCGGAGATAATCAAAGACTATGATAAGGTCCGGTTCTGTCGATATTCCGGTCGGGACTGCAAGCCAATACTCCCCTTCCTTTTCGTTTATTTCTCCGAAAGCTTTAGCGATTGCGGCCTGATTGATACTTGCCATTGTCTTCGGGATTAAAGTAGAAACAGGAGGGTCTAAAATAGATTGACCGCTTAAAACCTCTATTCCTCTTTTTGAAAGCCACATCATAAGGCCGCCGGCAACCGCAACTGTCGCTGGCGCATCTGTCCCCGTGCTGAAAGGGATTTTTGTCATTTCATAAGACGATTCCCCGATTTTATCAAGTCTAAAAAGTGATTTATGTTTCAGAATATGAAGAGAATTTTCGTATACTCTTATCATCATAATTTCATCCGAGTCTTTTCCCTTGACCTGGATGATGTTGTCATAGGCCATCTCTTCGGCGTAGCCCGTATTCGTGAACTGAAGTTGATTTCTGGCTGACTTAGGGACAAACCAAACCTTGTCGTCCCAGACCTCGGCGCATATCGCTACGGGTGGAGGATAGCGGTCATAACTCACCTGATCTCCAAGTTCGGTGATATCGTCTTCATAGTCTTCTGTGGCATTGGCTATTTCGGCCACCCAAAAGAATATCGCGCCGCCTTCCGTTGTCCTATAGATTTCCTTCTTATCTACTTTCGGATCTGAAGAAACCGGGATAGAAGAAAGGTGAATTTTCTTTGCACCCACCGTTATCGGCGAGGATTCGGGACCCGGATTACTCTCTGCCTGATAATTTCCGCTTCTAAGATAAGTGATGACATACCTATATGTCCCCGTGAGAGCTCCTCCGTCCACCGGGGCAAGTGTCGGCGTTCCGGCTGGCGCTACGATTCCCAGGCCGTAGGTCGTTGTCGGTTCGACGAGTCTGTTTGTGTCAAACCCTACGACAATCGGTCTTTCCCTTAGATAGACCACGGGCTTGACAGGAAAAGCGAGCTCCGCAGATTGAGAATAAAGTTGAGACCAGGATCCCGCGCCTGCACTTCGACTGAAAATTTTCTTCGATGTAATGACGACATATTTATTGACCGGCGTTTCGTCCCAGTAATCAAAAAGTCCTCTTATCGGCAACCCTCCAAAATTATAGAAAGCGTCGAATTTTGAGTAACC
>Ga0315285_10001762_pt1 | contig 22731 bp, 18 predicted proteins | sample YL17G09_36_MG_FD_203698 | JGI IMG/M metagenome (GOLD analysis project Ga0315285, IMG submission 203698) | Sediment microbial communities from Yellowstone Lake, YNP, Wyoming, USA - YL17G09_36 | ecosystem: Environmental > Aquatic > Freshwater > Lake > Sediment | place: USA: Wyoming | collected... | reverse complement strand
TTATGCCGACGCCAGGCAGTCTACCAAGACCCAGAAGACGGAGGAATACAGTTTCATCCAGGTGACTGTAGTCGGCCAGAACATCAATGCTGCATGCCTGGTCACCACGAACCGGTGAATGCAAGGTCTTTTCGCCGGCCGCCATCGCAAGACCTCCAATCCACGCGGGTTTATCGACCCGGGATCGTCCTATACTATGTGCCGGCTTAGCTTGCTTTCGTCTCGTGGCAAGCAGGACGAACCAAACGCCTGACTATCTATGAATTTCCTTCATAGCCACGCTTCATGAGTTAGTCGTAAACCGATTGTGCGCAGGCAGATCCACCGCCACCTGCCAATCGCGGACTGATCTCTTGAATCCCCGCAAAACCCAACCAGTGGCTTGGCTGCTATTGTAGCCGCCAGCCTAATCACGTAGCGCCCCCTTTGCACCATCAAGTCAAGCGCTCGTGCAATCGACTGTTTCGATTCTGCATTTCGATTTCCCAACCAGAACCGCCATTTGATCCTATACACCATCTCTTTCAAGGCGTGGATGCAGACTTTCGATAGCTGCGGATCTTGATTCTCACATAACCGCTCAACGAACCGCACAGACAGAGTTCGATTCTACGATGGGAAACCCCAGTGTCGCTGTGACATCGCGGGACCTACGAGTGGGCAGGAAAGCAAAGAAAGTGTGCACAATTTCTGGAAACTCTCTGTTTTATATTGTGGAAGGAATCCAGTGCAAATGGTTGGGAGTAGAGATGGCAAAGCGAACCGAAAAGCGGAAAAACGATCTGCCAGATCGTAAGGAAGGAGGAATGTGAGAGGCATAGAGGAATGCAACCATAGGCAACATAATAAGGAGACATAAACTATGAATAATGCTTCGAGACTGATCGCCAGTGCAGTTTCTACGCCTGAAAATGCCTTGTCGTCTTCGGCCCCATGTAATCTGCCTTCTGAAAAAGGCCTGATCCATATTTTCGAATCCGAGGTTCGCTTCATGGCCGTGAATTCGATCACGTATGGCAACAAAGAAACCGGGGGGGAACTGTTCGGTCTCAAGACTCGCAGTGGACGTACGGTTGTTCTTCTTGCCACCCCGCCTGGTCCTAATGCCATCCACCGCAGGACCCATTTTACCCAGGATTTCATCTGGATGAAAGAACGTCTTGAATATCTCTGGGTGAACTACGCGCTTCAATATTTCGGACGATGGCATTCGCATCATTACCTCGGCTTGTATCACCCCAGCGGGTTGGACTCCGATCGGATTCAATCCGTCAGCAGCGAAAACGGGATTGCAGGTCTGATCGAGATGATTCTTACCTTCGACGGGGATCCAACCCGTGGCATCGAGCGAGTCAACCTTCACCCGTATATCTACCCCGACCTTGGAAGCCCCGACTACCTGGAGGGCTCCTTTCGCATTCTTCCGGGAACAAGCCCATTCCGCCTCGCCATTGAGAACCAGCAAGGGATGGATACAACAGAAAAGACGATTGCACCATGTGGTGAGCCGGTTAGGGAATCGCGTAGCGAGAAACGCTTCGTGCGGACGCGACGCCAAACGCTGCGCCGAGTGACCAAGCGCCGTTATGCGAAAAGCATCCGATCATTACGCCGAAAGGAGAATCTCGCGTGTCCCGTTATGATCACACACACCGCGTCTTGTTGGAACTGCGGATACTCGAGAAGGCCATAGGCCGGTTCAAGGTGGAACGGATCAACGGCCAGATAGCCGTCGTGACCACTCACGAACTCGAGGGTTCGTCGACGATCTATGGACTCGTGATTTTTCTTTCGGAGGGTTTTCCAGACGAGAAGCCCCGCCTATACCTTGCAGCCCCCAATCCTCTCCGAACCTTTCTCCCCTTGCAGTCGATCAACGAAATGGAATTCTCCCATGACTTTCACACGTGGGAAGCCGGACCGGGCGGAATAATCGAGATCTGCATTCCCCCATGGGACGCGTCACAGCACCTCTTGGATTTGATCTTTGAAGGCATGCTCTGGACCAAAGCGTATGAGCAGCACTTGGCCACAGGCCACACGATACATCAAATTCTACGGAAATGGCGGTTAGAACATGCATAACGAAAACGAGCTGCTTAATGACCTGCTTAACCGTAATGGAGGTCGGAACATGCATAAGGAAGACGAGCTGCTCAATGATTTGCTTAACCGTTGCCGCGAATCGGAAGACCACGAGAATTCTATGGTCTACGACCTTCGGACGCGAACGGCCCGGCCATCGAAGCCGGATGATGATCCTGACCACGTTATTGCCATAAAGCCGCGCGACGTAGAGTTCGGCGGCCGGTTCAAGCGGCCGTAAACGGCAAGGCGCGCAATGAAAGGAGCAGGGCATGAAAAAGGACGAACAATCGGAGACAATTCTTGTGATCGACGAAGAGGGTATTCTGAGGCTTAGTGACTCTAGCGAGCCCTCTCACGGGAGACACGGCTTGCATCGCGTCCGGTTTAGCCATTTGGCCGATAGCGATGTCTACACCATGTTCCATCCGTCCGGCCAGCAGGGCGCAATTCCCGGATCGGTGCTTGTCGACGGGCGCGATTGCTCGCGGCCATTCTCAGTTTCCGCTGAGATGTTTGGAGCGGAAGACGACAAAGTGCGCGTTGCCCTTGAGCGCCTGGCAGCCCCGAGATCCGGAGTTCCTGCCGATTCGCCAAGGGAGAGGCTCAACCCCCTTGGCGCTTTCGTCCGCCAGAATGGCCAATGGGCCAGCGCCCATGTGCAGATCGTTCGGGTACGACAAGAGTTGGATAGCCGGTTTTCCGGTCTCTATGAAACAGGCCTGCTTGCCGACAAGAAGGTGTCCGTCATAGGGCTCGGAAGCGTCGGCGCGCCAATAGTTGACCTTCTCGCGAAATCCATGGTGGGTGGTTTCTTTCTCATGGACCCTGATCGCATCGATCCAGCAAACGTCGTGCGCCATCTGGCCGTCCTGCCCGATATCGGCAGGAAGAAACCGGCCTTCATGGAACAACTGGTTCGCGCGAAGAATCCGGACGCGGTCGTCCAAACCTTTTGGGAGGCAGTCACTCGAAAGAACATCGAATTGGTGCGGCGCATTGTGCAGAAGAGCGACCTTGTAATCTGCGCAACCGACGAAAGGGACAGCCGCGTGATCCCAAACCGGATCTGCGTGGAGGAGAAGAAGCCTCTTCTTATCGTCGGGGCGTTCACTCGAGGTTACGGCTGCCAGATTCTGTATGTGCGACCGTTCGAGAGCCCCTGTTACCAGTGTTTCCTGAGTCTTCTTCCTCCTCAGCAAGAGGAAATCTCAAGCGCGCGCCAGGCCAGCGCCATAGCCTATGCCGATCATCCGGTCGCCATCGAGCCTGGATTGGCCGTCGACCTTTTGCCGGTCAGCACGATGGCTGCAAAGATTGCCATCCAGGAACTTCTTCGAGACAAGCCGACTACCCTTCGGTCGTTGGACGAGGATCTGACCGCTCCCTTGTACTTGTGGTTCAACCGGCGCGAGGCCGGTACGGATGCCGAGAATCTGCGGCCTCTTCGTTGTGGAATTGATGGCCTTCGTATCCTGCGATGGTACGGAGTGTCGTTGCCCCAGAATCCGGAATGCCCGGTCTGCGGGGACTTTCTCGGGAAAGCGAGCGCGCGGCTGGGCATTACGATCACGCCGGAAGACATCGCGCGTTTCGCGGAATCCGGACGGATAGAGAAAGGGTCGCAAGAATGGGTAAATACGCTGTAACCAAATCCATTCTGGAAGTGCCTGACCGCTACGACTCTGTCGTGCAGAGCGAGGCGGGAGGCGATGTGGTCGCGGAAAATGGGCGCGAAACCGAATCATTTCTGCGCGCAATCGCGGCCCAACGTCCCGCCTCGTGCTCCGCTTCATTGCGCTACGACTTTTCGCCCGATGCGACCGATCAGCAGTCGCGCTTGGGTATGTTCCTGACGATTGCCGCATCCGGTGAAAATGCTGTTGGGGTACCTACGCAGTTGTTGCGCCTTGGCCCGATAGACCGATTCTATCGAACGTCGCTTGCCGAGGTGCCGTTGGTTCGCTGGGAGGATTTTCCGTTTGCCTGCGAGATCGTCCGGCGAATCGAATTTGTCAGATCGGCGGTGAGCACGGAGTCAAATCCTCGGGTACTTCCAGATTACTGCCTGATTCCACCTTTCAAAGCGAACGGCCTAAACGATTATATCAAGCTCGACAAGGTAAATGCCCAGATAACCGAAAAGACCCTGACCGAGATACGCGTCGAACCGACGGACACATCGCCAGAACGCATGGCTAGCCTCAAATATCTGGCCCGGCTGCAATCCGTGAATTATCCCCGCGAAGAGGAGTGGCCCGCTGCCGGCATGGACTACTTGGGCGAAGGGGGAGAATTCGCTTCCGCCTTCAGAAGCTATCCGAGAATCCGGGACCAGCACGACCCCATGGCCGACATGGCCCTGCAAGTCCTTCGGCGTTTCCAAGAATCCCTTCTGAAACCTTGCCTCTTGTTCCGAATCTGTGTCCTTGCGGCCAGCGAAGCTGCAGCGATGGCGCTGGCTTCCACCGTTGCGGAATGCGCCTTCCGCAATGGCGCCTACCGCCTGTCCATGCGCCATCGCGGAACGCCCCGCTATGACGCCCTTATCGCGGCTCTGCGCGACGGAAAAATGATCACGGCCGGCCTTCCTGACGCAGCCGACGCCCCGCAGGCGCTCAACATCTACAAAGATTTTGAACGGATCGCAGGCATGGCGACGGTGGAGGAGTTGGCAGGGGCCTTCCGCTTGCCCGTAGCGGGGCACTGTTCCCCGTATTGCTTCCGCAAAACGACGGATCCGCCACCCTCTCCTGCTATCGGGGCATTGAGAATCGGTTTTCTGGACCGCGGCCAGCGGGGCGAGGATATTCCGGAGTCCGCGCGTGTCTGGATGACCATACCCCATCTCGTTTTGACCAAGAACACAGGAATCTTCGGCAAGGTCGGTTGCGGCAAGACGTCCTTAGTCGAAAGCCTGATTCTTCAACTCGGGCGTGAGTCCGACGGAGGGAACAAAAATGAGTAACACCCCAGAGGAGCAGATTTCCGTCGTTGTCTTCGAAGGCGGCAAGACGGAGTATCGCGAGATATTGACATTGAGCGACCATCCGGATCCGGCCGTTCGGCAATCCGCTGAGGGGATCAGGGTCTACACGCCCGGGAAGGACAAGGTTTCGCCTTTCCGTCTGAATCCTCTCCAGGCGCCGCAGGGGACCGCCCTCGACAGCCACGTCGATGGGGTGGTTGGCCGCCTCGAAGCTGCTCAACCGATGCCGGGTCCCTTGCGCCCCATTGTGCAGGAAGCCATTCATGACGTCCATTCGGCGCATCCCGATCCTGATAATCCGCCCATCATGAGTGAATTGCTCCCTGCGGCGGAGACTGTTCTGCTGCGCAAGGGGTACTCGCCGCCCGTTTACGCCGACTTGCGCGGCGCCCTCGATGTCCGGCTCGGTCAGTTTACGCGGGGCACAATCGGGAGGATTTTCAGCTGCCCGTGGGATTCGCCAAGCACCGACGAGCTGATCCACTCCCGTTCAATCATCGAGTTGGCGGCGCTCTCTGTGAATGCTCTTGCCTTTCTTCTCCTCTGCATCCTGGCAAAAATCCGGGCAGCTGTCGATGCCGCCGGATCCTCGCGGAAAAGGCTGCGCCTCGCGATATTCATCGAGGAGGCGCATCGCGTTTTCGGACGTTCGAGTTCTCCCGTTCTTTCTGAAGGAATTGCCGATCCCAAAGGTCAGGCGTCTGAAGCTTTGATTACCAACATGGCTGAAGGGCGAGCTTTGGGCGTGGGATTTACAATCATCGATTCCATGCCGTCACTTCTCCCGCCCGAGATACACAAGAACATGGCGACAAGAATTGTTTTCGGGCTCACTTCCTCCGACGATCGCCAGGAACTTGGGGCACACGCCCTCCTCGATCCGGTCCAGGTCGAGGAACTCGGCCGCCTGAGGCCCGGCGAAGCGTTTTTCCTGACCGAAGGCTTTGCGCGGCCCTCGCGGATTCGCACGGTGGATATCCGGGAGGAACTGGGACTTACCGATCCGCCATCCGATGCCGAACTGCGCGGACTTCTCGAGACAAAGAAATGGTTCCACGAGAAAGCCCGTTCCCGAGCGGCGATGGAACTCCAGCAGGTGGCCCGGGAATTGGACAAGTGCGACGCGCAACGAATGGGTCTTCTTCGTGATGCGGCGGAGATTGAGGAGCGCGTGGTGAAATGCGCCGCTTCTTCTCAAGGGAAAAAGGAATTGGCCCGGCTGGGCAGGCTCGCGCGCAATTTGGCGATGCGAATGGATGAGATGATTCGCCGTTTGGAGCGCGGCGTATGCTGGGGACTCCTAACCGATGTTCCTGATCCCTCGCCGGCTGACCCGGCCATCAGCGCGGCAAGACAAACGCTCAAGAAACGCTATGAGCACTTAACGCGTGTCGATGTCGCCAGGTTCAAAGTCGTCATGACTGGCTTGGTGAGACGATGTGCTCAAGCAAGTGAATCCTAAGAAAAGGGGAACATGCCATGGATAGTTCACGCGATACCTTATCGAGATCTGAAATGCATGACCGTGTCTTGGAGGACGCCGAGCGGCTGACGGACGCCGGCAAAACACTCAATGAGCATGCCGACGATATTGCCTTGATCCGTGAGACGATCGAACGGCTCAGCATGTCGGGGTCGACCGAAGGCGCCCGGGAAATCGCGAAATCCATTGAAAGCGCGGAAACCGACGTCGCCGAGCGCTTTGATGAGGAGAGCGACGCCCTTGAAGCAACCCAAGCCGAAGCGGCAGAGCATGAAAGCGACTTGCTGGAGCGGGGCGAATCGGTGGAACGAGATCTCGGCGAACTCAGCGACGCCAGCGCCAGATTTCACACGGATGCCCCTTCTGATCGCTTTATCGAGGCAAAAGACGCCGCATTGGAGGACATCGAGATCCTTCGGCAACAGGCCGAGGAGATTGGCAAAGAGCGGGAACAAAGCGAAGCCCTGCAGGCATCCCTGGATGCCCTGGTAAGGCAAAGGAGGTAGGCGATATGCTGAATGCAAACCTTTACAGTCAAGGCCTCTCAGGCAAAACAAGAATGGATATCCCCTCTATGGTAATCAAGACCGAGGAGATGATCCGGAATTTCGAAAACGCTGGCAACGGCCAGGAAGGAGGCGGGCATGAGAGGCTCCCCGCCGCGCGTGTATTGTCGAGGTGGCGCCAGGAATTGCAGGAGGCGCTGGGGCGCAAGCGTCATGAGATCGAGAAAGAAAAGGAAGCCGAGAAAATCATCAAGACAAACGGAGGCAAACTTCACGCGGCTTCCACCAAGAGATGCTTCCAAATGGCGATAGACATTCTGGGGGCTCGGCGCAAGGAGCTGGACCTCGAGAAGAAAATGCTCGAGGAAGTGATTCGCCGGCTTGAATCCGTTCTTGCAAAGGAGGGAATGGAGATTTTCCGTTCGCCGGAGCAGCCGCAGGATTTGCCGCGCCCCAACGAACGCCCCTTTCCTTTTCATGATATGACAAAGTCGGCAGAACCGTGGTCTTTGCCGCAGGATCATTTCCCTCCGCCGCCCTTGTCGTTTTCTCAGCCTAGCGAGGGGCATCGGCCGGGGGCAGGCGTTTTGTCCGGCCCTATCGGCGGAATCAACCCGCCGCATTCCGCGGGACTTGATGGGCTCATCGCTTTGGGCGCCCTGCACAAGAAGAGTTGAGAAGAAGGAGCGACGCCCATGACGTTTATTGGTCATGCTTCATCCCCTCGCTTCCCGCTGTTCCTCGGAGCTGGCGGCTCGATCCCCCGCATCGATGTCGTCGATGGGTGCGGCAATATTTCAGTTCTCCATGAACTCGCCAGCGGTCACAGCGCCTATGCGCTGGCCGTCAATCCCTCCCAAAATGCGATAGCGATTGGAACGAAAGGAGGAGCGATCCGTATCTTGACCATCCCGCCTCTGGAAAGCGATGCCGTCGCAACCTCTTCGGTGAGTCTGCGCCAAGGTTCGAGCATCCTGTCCGTCTGCTTCCTTACGGATTCGCTTCTCGTTGCGAGCGACGCGGCGGGGAGATGCCTCCTTTGGCGGCCAGACGCCCCGGATCTTCCCAAGGGAGCGCTGGAGACGCCCGCAGGCGCGGTCGTGTATTCCCTCATCGCTCCTTCGGGCGACGGCGTTTTCGGCCTGACCTCCACGGGCGAGTTGCTGGAATGGCGTCCGCCGGAAGAGCGCTTGTTGGCCAGCGTGGGCGTCCCTCCGCCGCCCGAAAAAGGCGGCCTTGTTCAGGTTCTCTACTGGCCGGAGGAAAACGCTCTCGCCTACGGCGCAAAGGGCGGCGACCTTGTTCATTTCGATCTGCAGAAACGCAACATGCGCATTTGTCATGCGCACAACGGGGATTTCTATGCTTTGGCTTCATTGGACGGCAATTTGATAACTGCGGGGATGTCGGACGGAAACCTTGCAATCTGGCGCTCCGGAGAAGACACGCCTTGTGAAACAGTCCGCGGACCCAAAGGGATCGTCTCGATGGCCCGGACGCCCGGAGACCAGCGGCGGCTGATGATGGTGCGCGCCGATGGATCTGCGTTCGTCGCTATCGCGGGGGAAGGCCGTCTTTGCGTCGAGAAACAGTATCCCGGCAAGGACTACCGTATTGTCTTCAATCCCGCCGAGCCGCTGCCTCAGAAACAGTCGGCTTCCAACGCCGGCACAGGCCAAAGCATCGAGCAACTCGAGGAGTTGATTGAGGGATATGTGGCCGAGCTTCGCGAAGACGGGGAATCTATCAGGATTTCAGAGCGCCGCAAGGATCTCGAGGAAATGGGGTACGGCCACCTGGTCCTTGCGGTTCGGGCCGATGAAGCGGAGGCGCGGGGGGATATTCCCGCCGCTTTAGCCCTGCGGTCTGAACTTCTCAGCATCTTGCCGCTGGACCGGGCGGAATCCGAACCCATATTCCTTCGCCATAGTGCGCTTCTCGAAAAAGCAGGGCTGCTCGATACCGCCGTCGAAGTTCTGGAGCGCGTCAATTCAGTCCGTCCCGGCTTGGCCAGTGCTCCGGAACTCCGAGGGATTGCCCAATACGCGGACATGAAGGGGAATTCCGTAATCGTCCTAAAACTGGAAATGCCGCTGGAGACCATCCTTGATTCGGCAAATCGGCTGGGCGTTTCCTTTACCCACCGAATCCAACTAAACGAAGGGGCTCCGATCAGAACGCGTGGGGCCAGGATTTCGGCCGGCGAAATTGTGCGCAAGCTCGAACAGATGCGTCTTGAGGCCCCCGATCTGGAGATTCCCCCCGGCAGGCATGAAGAAGCCCTTGTCTGGGCGAGCCAAGGGATCGCCAAACGATCGCTCGTGACAATTGATCTTTCGTCCGGCGAAGAGGAGCGCGGGCTGCAGATGGCATTTCAGGTCATCCCCGATGGCCGAGACACCTGTTTTATCCCCGTGACCTTGTTCGACGCCGGCGGATTGGCCTCAAATGTCACCCAGAACGCGCACAATGCCTCCGTTTTGGAGGCCCGAAATCGATTTCGGAAAGAGGCTCAGGTCTGGAATCTGCGCTTCTCCAGAGTGGACGCCGAGACGCGCAAAGCAATTCATCGCATCGCCAACGCAAAACTGGCGGAAAGGGATTACCATGACAATCAATAGCCAATATGAATCGCGCAACCCATTTGCCAACCTCAGCGGGTATTTTGTCTCGGGGAAATATAACGGCAGAGGCATCCATGACGAGATTCTAGAGGGAATGGTACTGGGAAAACGCTTCACTATCCAAGAGCGTCTTGGCAACGGCGCGTACAGCAGTGTCCATGCAGCGCAAGACAATGTGAGAGGTGAAACCGTCGCCCTCAAAGTCGTGGAATTGGGCCACAATGCTCCGGACGAAGCGCTTCAGATGGTCCGTGGCGAGATGAAGGCATCTACGAGGATTGCCGATTTCCGGCATATCATTCGCGTATACGACGTTCACCTGGCCCAGTTCGGCGGCAGCACTCTTCTTCTTATTTCGATGGAACTTGCCGACGGCGGGGACTTACGGAAATGGCTGCTCACAAATGCAGGCAATTGGGAATTGCGCAAGACTCAAGGACGGGACCTGTGTATTCAAGCGTGTGAGGGCGTGGCCGCTCTCCACCTTGCCGGAACGCTTCACCTGGATCTGAAGCCCGAGAATCTTCTTCTGGTCAACGGAGGCCTGAAGGTCGGCGATCTTGGATCTGCGTCTGCCATACGCCAGGCGCGGCTTGCCACGGGCATTCTTTCGCACAGAACTTCCAGCCCTCCTGGCACTCCCGTTTACATGGCTCCTGAGCGATTCTCATCGTCCTGCACCGATGCTCTGGCCCCTCAGGCGGACATCTACAGCCTCGGCGTGATTATGTTCGAATTGCTTGGCGAGAGATGTTGTCCGCCCTTTAATGGCCCGGATGAACAACTCGCGGAACTGCACCGCACGGCGCCCTTGCCTCCCTTGGAGGGAGTGGCCGGGCCGATGGCAAGAGCGATTTCCAGGTGCCTCGAAAAGGCCCCTTCCCGCCGGTATGCCTTTGTATCTGAAATCCTGGAGGATATCCGTGGAGAGAGCGCTGGAAATGACGCCGCGACCGGCGATCAAGCGGGAACTGATCCCATTGCCGCACAGATGCAGATGGCTTCGAATCTGTATGCCGAAGGCGACCTCAACAACGCGAGGAGCGTCTGCCAGAGAATCCTGGATGCCACGCCCGCTCATACGGAGGCTGCGAGAATGCTTGCCTACATCCAATCACGAAGCGACTTGGCGTTGCGCTATTACGCCCAGGCGCGAAACGAATTGGGGCGGCGACGGTTAAAAGATATCCTGAGCCTCGTCTGGAAGGCCGCCGAGATCTACCCCGGTCATCCCGATGGCCCCCTGGTGCAAGAGGATCTCCGGCTGCGGATCAACGAACACATGGAATGCATCCAGGGGGCGAAAAGGTCGCTGGCCACAGCCAACCTGCAGGAAGCGCTCCTCTATCTTTCCCGATCGCAGGAAATCAGCCCCGGTTCGATCCGCGTGGCGGATACCATCCGAAAACTGCGTCAAGCCATTGGCGAATATAGTCATCCGCGCCAGCACGAAGCGCCCCAGCGCGGAAGGAGGTAAGAGAATATGTCGATAGCACAGACTGGCGACCGCACCCCATGCGTCCCTATCACAGCGCCCTACAGGAGGCTTCCCTTCAAAGAACTCTTCCGGCTTATCGCGGAGGAGAAGGATGTTGCCGCCCGCAGCGAGCTCTATGAGAACCGATACATCGACCAAGCAGAGGACGGGAGAAAGACAGGACCGGCCGAGTACCTCTATTCCCTGTATGACCGATACCAAACCGCTTTTGGCCCTCATGCGGAACCCGCCTACGATCTGACCGTGGAAAAGTTCTGGAATTACCCCGAGGGCGGGGAAGGCCAGAGCAAAAGAAACAGAAAAGGGACGGATTGTTCCCACTATTTCCGAGCCTGCCTGAAAACGCTTTCGCAGACCCTCGCCAAACACCCGGGAATCAATGAGGCGATCGCAGAGACTCTCGCGGCGGAGACTCTTCGCAAGTGCATGGCGCGTCATTTCTTTCTGTCGGTCCGGGAGAGTTTTCGCGAAAGCAGGCGCTTTGTTTCGAGGTATTACTGGAAATTCAACGGCTATGTCCTTTGTCTTCTCTTCCCGACCACCGTGCGAGGACGCGCCAGGCGCGCCTGGCTGGAGGCGAACGCGCCGGACACAGATCCCTCGCGCCGCGGGGAAAGACAACGCATCCAGGATCTGATCGACCGGTATTTCGGACGACCGGGTTTCGTCACCGTTGAATGCGCCGAGCGGGAGTTGGCAGCGGCGTCTGTTTGCATGGCCAGGCGAGAGGTGTCAGCGTTGGACGTCCCCCACCGTAGGGACCTGGCCGAAGTAGTCGCCGAGGAGAAAGCATCGATCGCGGACAGACTTCGCCCGGCCATTCGATGCCTGGGGAAATCGCAGATCCGGCAGCTCGTTCTGAGGATATTCACGGCCATAGATCTGGGAGACTACAGTGCCGAACAAATCGCGAGGGATTTTGGCATTACAAAAGCAGCGCTAAGCCGTTTTGCAGGCACACTGTGGTCAAAGAACAATAACGATGGCCACGATATGCGCGTTCCCGACTTGTGGGTGAACCTGTCGGGGATTCTTGCGCGCGATGAGACCTTCCGGGAACTGGCAAGAAGCGCGGGGGTCTGGGAGAGAGCCGCCCGGATCACAAAAGCGCGTGTTTTCAAGGGACGGACAAGGAGGGGCGCACCATGAGCAACGATCTATACTTCATTCCCATGATAATCGACGCGTTCAGGCGGCCAGATCCAAGAGCGGCGCTGGCGAAGGCTCTTGCGCGAATTCGCGAACTGGGTCAGGACCCGGCCTACTCGGTCGGCTACGAGCAATTCCAGGTATTCATGAATTTCGTCGCCGAGAGGGCGGGAACGCCCGCTGCAACCACCAGCCTGTCCATCGCGGAGACGGTCGCCCAGTGTATGGCCATTGAGTTGGCCAACGGCGAACTCAATGATCAGAAGGAGATTGAGAAGGCTGCCGAAGGCTTTGTTCGCTCCTTCCCCTCATCTCGCCTTTTCTACAGGCAGTTGCGAGGGGAAATGGAGGACGCCGCCTTGTCGGACGAGACCGAGATCCGCATCGAGAAAGATGGAAACCTTATGGCAAAGACGAAAATCTCAGGGAAGCGAACCAAAGCGTCCGTCACGAGGCTCTCCACCGGCGTGTACACGCTGAAGTTGGGCACCGGCCGGGTCATATGGGAAGGACTCCTTGAGGAAAAGCATCTTGCATGGCCGCATGCCCGTCCGGGCGAACCCCTTGAACTTGCCGCCGCCACGGAAGAGGACGCAGGCCGCCCTACGCTGGAATCCTCCCTCCTGGGCGGCCAATTGACCATCCGCGTGTTCGCGGGCATAGGGTTCGGACGTATGGAAATTGTGGGACGCGAGTGAGCGATGACTGAGCAATCAGACAGACCTTCTACTGTGGGAAGAGCGAAAACCGTCCTTGTCGTAAACGACGGCGGGCGCCCGGTTGCCGTCCTTTCGAGCGTAACGGCGCAGGCCCGCGATTCGTCCGCAGGCCCGCGCGTTCGTCTCAGGGGCCCTTGCAGATTCGACGAGAGGGCCTTTCAACACATCGAAGAGGTCATCATGCCACTCGTACAGGCCCATCTCTCGGCGCTCAGCCTTCCCTGTCCTTCCTATGACCTCTGCGTGACAAACATCAACGCGGCTTCGGCCGCCGACGTCGGGTTCACAATCTCCGGGTTCTCGGCCGACGTCCCCGTCTTTCTCGCCCTATTCTCCATGGGCGCAGGTCTCGCCGTGCCCGACGATATGGTCTTCACCGGACACATCGCCTCTCTGGCCGGTGACATCCGGCTCGTAAAGGAAATCGCGGTCAAGGTGGAAGCCGCCAAAAACGATCCATCCATAGAAGAGTTCGTGCACCCATCGCTCGAAGCGGACGGATCCCTTCAGACCTTGTCCCCCGAAGAGGCAGAGATGGCAGCCGCAGCCCTTAGCCGGGCCAAAGAGCGCCTTCGCACGACAAGCGTTCGTAACGTCGCCCATCTTTTCCCCCATGTTTTCCCCGAAGACGAAATCGTTCGCGCCGCCCTGAAGAAACCGTTCTTCCGGGGCGCTACCGGATCTGGCGTTCCGTCCGGATACTTGGCCGAGGACCACGAGGGTCGCTTCCAACGCGCGGTAGGCAACGCCTTACTGAAAGGAGATTGCGCAAGGGCCAGTGAGTTTCTCAGGGACCGGATAGACCTCCAGATCCGCCGGGAGGAATACCCCCAGGACCTGGGCAAGTGGCTGTGGCGAGCGCTAACGTCTCTCCCGCCTTCGATTCGGCGCCTCAAGGTGACTCTTCCGCTCGTTCCGATCAGAGCCTGTATCGCCGTCAGCCAGTTCGCCGGGGACAACGATCTGGAAGACATTCCGTTCCTTCTCGATGGAACCCTTGGAAGAAACCTGAAAGCAGAGAGACGGCCAAGCGATGGGGAGCCCGCGAGCGCCCCGCAGGACTCGACGATCGCCGCGACCCTCAGGACTCTTCTCGAGGAAACCAGCGAGGCCGTCCTCGCGGAGAAGATCGGGACTCCCTTGGACAACGCCCGGGCAACCTATGTCTTTCCCGCTCCGCAGGTGGACAGCCCTGAAGAGTTCTACGATGCCCTGGCCGCGTTTCACACGCACATGTCTCTCTACGCCCGCCAGGCCATCGCGCCGGTCAGGCCGGAAAAGGCCAAAGCGGACGCTCTGGCCCTGGCCGAACGGGCCTTCGCGCGGGATGGCGGGGTAAAAGCGGCTTGGGCGGAAGCACGAGACGCCGTCCACGGAGGGATCCGCCTCATATTCGACAACATCACCGACTTCTTGAAATCGGAAGAGCAGGAGAAGTATCTGCAGCGGGTACTGAAGGAAACCTTCGGTATCCTGGATCACAGGGGGCAGGTGGCCCTCATGAAAGCCTTCATGGAACATCTCGGACCGGCCATACCAGACCTCTCCGGGAGAGACCCCGAGGAATTCGTCGGCAAGCACGAGATCATCGTACGCGCCTATCTGGGTGCGCTTCGCTCGTTACGACGGGCGCTCCAGGGGCGGTAAACGAAAGGAGGATAGCAGCAATGTCACGTATCGCTAACATGATTGAGGACCTGCGGGAGACAACGATCGCGAGGAACATCGGGATCCCGCATGACCAGGCCCGGAACGGGTTCCCCATCCAGTCCAACGTAGTCACGGACTACCCGCAGTTTGAGCATCTCATCGCCTCCTACTACAGCCACCACTACAAGTTGACCTACCCGGGATGCGCTCTGCCCTGGTCGGAGTGCCTGGACCGCGCCAAGCACGTCCTCGAACAGGAGTTCCAGCGCCGCCATCGCGGGGATCTTGTGAGCTGCTACAGGGGCGCTGTCGCGGGACTGGATGGAGGCGTCAGGGCCATACTCGATATCCTCGCGGAGAGCATCAAGGCGCAGGCGGTGCAGCGCTATGTGCGCGAAGTTTTCGACCGCTACGTGAGCCCGGTGGAGCGGAGCGACAAGGTAGCCATCATCCGCGAATTCTTCGCTGAGTGCGGACGGTATCTTTCCCCCACGATCGACCAGAGTGATCCCAGCCGCTACGCGAGGGACTACACGTCGATCGTGAATGCTTACGTCATGTCGCTCCAGGAAGTGTCGTCCATCTTCCGCCGGCTGTAAGGCGCGCTATGGAAACGAAGCTCGACCAACTCCTGGAGAGCCTGGCTCCCCAACGAGTCTATGAGGAGACTCAAGCGAGGACGAACGAAGCTATGAACGAGTACATGCGCTCGGAGCAACCCCGCGTGACCAACTGGGAGTCGTTCAGGGAGCACATGGCCTGGTATGTGCGCTTCATCGAAAACCGTGTCCTTCGCGTCAAGGGAGATTTCCCCGTAGATCTGAATCAGGACTGGGGACGAGCCAGCAGACTCATGATGCAGGAATACGGCCCCAATGGAGGCAAAACCGCCTATGATAGGGTGCGCACCGGAATCAACGGCGGCCTTGGCTGCGTCCTCAGAGCCATCGGCGAGCGTATGGCCAACGAGTACAGCCAGAACGAAATCAATGCTCGGGTGAGCATGTACTTGAAAAGCCTGTCGCCCAGCGAGCATCTCGAAGCCGCCAGGGAGTATCTGGCAAAGTACGGTCACCTGCTTCCGCCTGAAATGACGGAAGCAGGTGGCCTTCGTATTCAGGCCTATTTCCCGCTTTTCCTCAAACAACACCCCCAAATAATGCAGACCTTACGCCGCGTTGGGCGCTGACGCAAACTTCCGACCCGCAAACCGCCAAACCTGAAAACATCGAGCCATTTCCGCCGCTTCCCTTTGCGGGGAGTATTCGTCGGCAGGAGGTGGCCCTTGTCCAGTACCCGGGCGTTGATAGCACAATCCCACCCATATATGGTCAAGGTTCAGGCCGGCGCCATCCTGGACCGCGAAGGGAGCAAAGGTTGTCTGCCGGCAATCTCGCCGCACCCCGTTGCCCTGGAGCCATCGTTTCGCCCCATCCACGAGATCGCCGATCTCTTCTCACCCACCACCGAGCCGCCCTATATTCTCGAAGTCCCCCCGAACGAACAAGACCTGATCCGCCAGAGCATCTGCATCTCCCCCGAACACGGTCTCAGCTGGCACCGTTCCGAGATGTTCATCCGGCAATTGTCAAAGGTACGATCTCCCGTGGGCATCGAAGTGGTCGGCGGCGGAAATGGCGCCTCCCTCACCCTGCTATGCCACAAGGAAGATGAACCCCTGGTTTCCACGGCATTCCGTGGCGCGTTCGCGCAATGCGCCCTCTCCCCGCAAGCCGCCTCCCCCCTGGCTTCTCTCCTCATGTCAGAGCCACTGGATCTCGCCTTCCTCGACTACTACACCCCGCCTCCTTACTCTCATCTTCTCACCCCTCCCGACAGCCTCAAGACGTCCCCCTACGAGAGTTTGGCCGCGGCGCTCAGCCAATTCAGCGACAACACGGCGGGCTTCTATCAGGTCTTGCTTCAGCCCGTTCGTGCTACCCACAACTGGCATGCCAATGTCCAGGCACTGCTCGACCTGGAATTCAGAATCAAACTGATGTCCGGCGCCACTCCCATCCTGAACTACGCTCAACAATCTCCCTCCGGAGACCTGCGCGGCATGGCTCATGAGGTGGAGACCAAGGCCCACAATGACAAACCCTTTTTCGCCATGGCGATGCGCATTGGCGTACTGGGAGGCGGCGATGACGCCGGCAAGCGCCTTTCCTCGCTGTCAACTTTCACGAATCTCTTTCAGCACGGGGGCCGCCCCATAAACACCCTAAGCCATAACGACTACAACGGGATTCTCAGCCCCGGCGAGATCCGCACCATGCTGCGGCTCGGACTCGCCCACAGAGCGGGGTTCCTTGTCAATTCCTGGGAAGCGACCGGGCCTTTGCATATCCCGTCGCCCGCGGACCTGACCACCCACATAGTGCTTCATGAAGCGATTGAGCCCCTCGCGCCAAGAAATGACGCCTTGTTCACTGGAACACTCATCGGAACCTGTACATCCGCGGGACATAATCTGCCCGTGTGCGTGCCGGACGAAATCGAGACGCGGCACGGGCACCTCCTGGGCCGACCCCATACGGGCAAGTCCACCCTCATAAAGTCCATGGCCCTGTCGAAAATCCGAAAGGGCGCGTCAGTCGTCGTGCTCGACCCTTACGGAGACCTCGCCAAGGACATGCTGAGCCTCATCCCTGACGACGCCGTCGAACGGACCATCTACCTGGACCCCGGTGACCGGGAATGGGTTCCCATCTGGAACCCGCTGACCCCCATTCCAGGGCAGGACGCCTTCCGTCTGGCCAACGATCTGGTCGCCGCCATCAAGAACATCGTCCGAACGGGTTGGGGGGACCGGCTGGGACACCTTCTGCGCAACGCCTTTGTCGCCATGACCGAGCGCCAGGGATACTCCCTGCGCGACGTAGCCGATCTGCTTCGCGCCAAGTCTCCTGAGAGCGACCGGTTGCGCAGGGAGATTCTTGAGACGACCGAAAACGAGGCGGTTAGGCGCTTCTGGCAAAACGATTTCGAAGGATACCGCAAGGACGACATTACCGCTCCGCAACACAAGTTGAGCGCCCTGCTTCTCTCTGGAACGGTCTCGCTCATGCTCTCGCAATCCGAAAGCCGTCTGAACCTGCGCGAGATCATGGACAGCGCAAAGGTGCTCATCGTGAACCTTGCGTCCCTGGCGAGCGACGTTAAACAGATTCTCGGCTCATTCATGCTGTCCTTGCTCCATCTCTCGGCGCTCGGTAGGGCAGACATCCCTCCCGAGCAGCGCCAGCCCTGCTTCGTCTACTGCGACGAGGCCCACCTCTTTCTTACCGACGCTCTCGAAAACCTGATTCTCAAAACTCGGAAATTCGCGCTCCGATTCACGCTGGCACATCAGTGCCTGAGCCAGTTCGACGACAAGAAGATCGATGCGCTCTCGAGCGTCGGATGGACAGTCATCTTCAACGTAGACTCCCGCGACGCCAGCTTCCTCAGAAAGGACCTGCGCGGGCTGGTAGACGTCGATGACATCCTCGCCCTGAAGAAAGGGGAAGCCATCGCAAGAATCGACACCGATGTCGTCCGGATCAAGACACCGGAGCCCCTGGCGCCGCTGGAGAGAAACAATCGCGATCGGATAATCGCTCAATCCCATGCCCTTTACTGCCGTCCCGCCGAGGAGGTGCGCGAGGCGATTCACAGACGTGATGCAGCTGCCTCTCGGCGAACAACGGCCAACAGCATCGCCGTGCCGGACGTTTCGGCGACGGAACTCACTTACGCGGAGTTCCCATAGGAGATTCGGCGCGCCCGCCACTCAGCGCGTGCAGCCGCAGACCACAGGGAAGGAACAAGGACACGCTTCGGAGGACCGCTGCGATATGGACAGATCCGCGGAACGAAACCTGGGCGAAAGGACCGTCGCCGATATTCTCCGTCTTCTTCGAGAAGACAAACTAGCGTTCGACATCGACCTACCCATAGACCGCGTCCTCAACGCTTTTCTGACCCACTCTTCCTTTCCCATCACGCAACGAAGATTCATCGATATCCTCTCCCAACTTGTCGGTCACGCCTACAGAGAAGCCATAGCGCTGCCTCGTGAAATCTCCCCCGACGCCGCGCGCGCCCAAGCAATCTGGATTCTGGAAATGGCCTTTTACAGAGCGGGTCCCGACTCCTATGACACCGCCTGGCTCTGCGCCCGGTCTTCGGAGGACGGCCTTCACTCCGTCCTGCGGCGAGTGGCCGAAACCATCAAGGCTCTGGAACGGGACAAGTACCGCAGATGGGTGTTCGCTTCCCAAGTCAAACTCCGATCATGGCCTGAACGTTGCGAAATCGCCAGAGCGCCGCGAGACGAGTTTCAGCATGTTCTGCCGCCCGCTTTGGCCGCTCAGTCGCCGGGCGAACTAGCGGACCACATACAGGAACTCGTCGAAGCACTCCAACAGAGCGCCTCGGAAGCGCGTCAACTCACCGGGGGCGCCGTTTCTCTCACCGCCATCTGAAATGACAAACGCTCCTCTGCCGCAGAAAAGACGAGAGGGAACAAAACGGCGACAAGCCACCACTCCCTCATGGCGCAATACGAAACGAGGAGTACCGCAATGGGCGCTTCAGGCAAACTCAGCAAAGAGCAAATCATCGGTATTTACGCCGGGCTTTTCGCAGGAAGACGGGACATCTACGGAACCTACGATCCGGCTACCGGCAAAGCCTGGCAGGTAAAGGAGCCTGTCACCGGGAGCGTGATCTGGTCCCACCTTAAGGGAGAAAAGCCTTACGGCGTATACCCCTTGATGAAAGACCGGACCCGCTTCGTCGTTGCCGATGTTGACAAGGAAGAGCCGCTCATCGCGCGAGAGTTTGTGAGTGCCGCCAGGCACTATGGCATCTCTGCTTTCGTCGAACGGAGCCGGAAGAAAGGCTATCACGTTTGGATTTGGTTCGAAGGTCAGGATGGTGTGCCCGCCATGAAGGCGCGGGCCGTCGCGCGGTTCATCCTCCAGGAAATCGGTGAGCCGGAGACGGAGGTTTTCCCGAAACAAGATTCCATTCAAGACAATAGCGCCTCTGGAAACTTCATCAACGCTCCGCTCTTCGGCCCCCTTGTACTGAAAGGAAGAACCGCCTTCGTCGACGAAACCGGCTCCATGAGCCCCTACCCGGACCAATGGCGATTTCTCATGGGCATCCAGCGCGTCTCGGAGCGACAACTGGATGAGGTGATAGAGTTGAACGAGCTCATGCCGGCTGACAAAGCCTCACAAAAGGTTGGCGGGCGCCATCCGGAATCAGACCGCGTTCCAGGCCCGATCGGCCTTCCAGTTTGCGCACAGCGAATGCTCAGTGAAGGGGTCGTATCAAACCAGCGCACATCCTGCTTCCGCCTTGCCGTTCAACTGAAAAAGGCAGGGCTTCCCTATGACCTCGCTGTTGTAGTGTTGCGCGCGTGGGCAGCAAAGAACCGTCCGGAAAACGGCGCGCGTACAATAACCGACCGCGAGATACAATCGCAGGCATCAGACGCATACCTCAAGGAATACCGCAGCTGTGGATGCGAGGATCCCGCGCTGGCCAGGTATTGCGACTCCGCATGCCTCCGGCACGCGAAACGCCCTCAAACGAAGACGAACTAATCGTTCGAACACGAACACGACAACGGGCCTTGATGAATCACCCATGATTCCTGCAAAAAGCCATAGTCATGAACCCTTCCGGAATTGCAGCAAAACCCGATAATCTTCTCTTGACTGTGCCCGAGACCGCAGCTAAGCTGAATATCAGCGTGTCCAGCCTCCATACCCTTGCCCGGGCGGGGAGGCTGCCACCCTCGTGGATCGTGCAGATCAGCGCCCGCAAGCGCCGATTCCGCGCGCGATTCATCAGCGAGTGGCTAGACAACCCGAACCGGGCTCCGATCTTTGAAATAGGAGGCAAGCGTAACCATGACGCTCATCAAGCGCAACAAAGTCTGGCATTACCAGACCAAGATCGAAGGCAAAACCTTCCGCCGGTCGACTGGCCAAACCGACCGGCGCCTCGCCGAGAAAGTGGTCCAGCAGATCAAGGACGAGGTCCGGTTGCGGAAAAAGCAACCCGAAGACTGGCTCAGATTGTCTCAGGCCATAAATCGTGAGGTGGCTCGGATCGAGACCGATATCTCTGCCCATCAAGCCGAGCGGGCCTTGACAGTGTTCTCTGTTTTTCTGGCCTGGATGAAAAGGGACCTGGAGATTACGGAGATAACGGGGGAGGTGCTGGAGGCCTACCAGAGGCATCGGCTGAAGACGAAATCCTTGAGTACTGTAAACAAGGATCTCCACTTCGTTCTCCGTATGCTGAGGGAGAACGATATCTACCTGCCTAAGCCATGCGCAAAGCAAGGCCGTGAAACCGAGATACGACCATTCTCCCACGATGAACTCCTCAAGATCTTCAATCATGTCACGGATCACTTCCGCCCTCTCTATGCCACCCTCCTCGTTACTGGCGCCCGACCGGCGGAACTCATCCCTTCCTCTCGTTCCACTCACAAGGCACTTCTGAAAAGTGAGATTGACTTTGAGAATGGCGTGATTCGTCTCAGGCAGGCAAAGGGGAGGTGTGGGAAGCGTCCCCGCCAAAGGCCGCCTATTCCACTGCCGGAGGATGTTCTCATTCTTCTCAAGGAGCAAATCTCCCGTACCCCTTCCGAATACCCTTTCGTGTTCACCCCAAACACCAACACTTACAGGGATTTCGATGCAGCGCTGCATCGGACCGGTATCCCGAAGGTTGATCCGGCGGGACGAAAACTTCTTCTTCACGGTTTCCGTCACACCTATGCCACTCTCATGGCGGAGCAGGTTCAAAACAACCCTCATTTCCTCAAAGCCATCCTGGGCCACAGCAAGATCACGACGACGGACAGGTACTGTCAGGTCGAAGCGACCGTTGTACCCATCAGCAGACTCAACCTGTCACTACGGTCGAAGCCCAGGAACACGGACCAAGCGGCCACAGTCCAAGACGTTCCTCAGCCCCAGACCGCATGAATCGCGACAAAGGGGTGCCAAAAAGGGGTGCCAAAACGAGAAAACCGCCTTCCGGGGAAGACGGTAAGTCGTTGAAAATCAATGGCGGGAGTGACGAGACTTGAACTCGCGGCCTCCGGCTTGACAGGCCGGCGCTCTAAACCAAGCTGAGCTACACCCCCGCAAGGGGCTTTCTTTTCTATTACACGGCGCTCCGGGAATCAAGAAGAATCCATCATCCCGGCCCGGAATTCTTCACGCGCGTGCTATCTCCCCTGCTTTCAACCCCTGTACGGTCCCAGTATATGCATCAAGATCCCGTGGGTGGTATGCTTCAAGCCCCCGTCAGGGGGCTTTCAGGCAGGCAAGGCAGAGGGGATATGTTTTCATTGGGCCGGGGAATCCCGCGGGATTCTCTCGCCGAACAGGGTGTGGGCGGCGCCTTCCACGATCCGCGTGCGGACCAGGCGGCCCGTGTCGGAGGGTGAACCGTCGTAGACGACGCATTTGTCGCCCGTGGTGCGTCCGACGCATTGGCCGCGGCCGCCCTTCTGTTCCGCGCGGCGGGCCGGGCCTTCGACGAGGATCTCGAGGGTTTTTCCAGCAAGCGCCTGGTTTTTCTCGAGCGAGATTCGCTCCTGGATCTCGATCAGCCGGGCGAGACGCTCCTTCTTGACGGTCAGCGGCACGTCATCCTCCCACTCGGCGGCCCTTGTGCCCTCGCGGACATTGTAAAGAAAGGTGAAAGCCGAGTCGAAGCGAACCTCCCGGACCAGGTCCAGGGTCTGCTCGTAATCCGCGCCGGTCTCGCCGGGAAAGCCCACGATCAGGTCGGTGGTGATGGTGGCTTCGGGGAGTCGCTGGCGGACGCGCCGGACGAGGCCGAGGTAGTCCTCGCGCGTGTAGCCCCGGTTCATCCGGGCCAGGACCGGGGTGCTGCCCGACTGCGCGGGGAGGTGGAAGTGATCGCAGACCTTGGGGAGGGCGGCCACGGCATCGAGGTGGCGGTCGTTGGCGTCGCGCGGGTGCGAGGTGATGTAGCGGACGCGCA
>Ga0315285_10001761_pt1 | contig 22733 bp, 22 predicted proteins | sample YL17G09_36_MG_FD_203698 | JGI IMG/M metagenome (GOLD analysis project Ga0315285, IMG submission 203698) | Sediment microbial communities from Yellowstone Lake, YNP, Wyoming, USA - YL17G09_36 | ecosystem: Environmental > Aquatic > Freshwater > Lake > Sediment | place: USA: Wyoming | collected... | reverse complement strand
TGAACGAGGGCGACGTGCGCCAGGCGGCAGCGTTCTTCAGGGAAGAGGGCATCGAAGCCATCGCTGTGTGCTTCTTGCATTCCTATGCCGACCCGGACCACGAAGCGCGCTGTGGCACTCTTCTGCGGGCACTGCTGCCCGACATTCCCGTCACCCTCTCCCACGAGATCATCCAGGAGTGGCGCGAGTACGAGCGCACCAACACCGCCGTGCTGAACGCTTACGTCCAACCCATCGCTGTCCATTACCTGAACACACTGGAGCAAGACCTGGGCAAGATGGGTATGAAGCCAGTAGCACACATCATGCAGTCCAACGGTGGGATTGCCACTTTCGAGATGGCCCGCCGGGCACCCATCAAAACTTGCGAGTCCGGCCCGGTGGCCGGTGTCATCGGCGCGGCGGTTATTGGCGATCTGTTGGATGAGCCCAACATCATCTCCCTGGACATCGGCGGCACCACGGTCAAGAGCTCGCTGGTGGAGAACGGCGTGCCCAGGATCACCACCGATTACAGGATCGAGTACCGGCGCGATTGGGAAGGCTACCCCATCAAGGTACCTACGGTGGACATTGTGGAGATCGGCGCTGGCGGCGGCTCCATCGCCTGGATAGACCAGGCCGGCTCGCTGCGCGTCGGTCCGGTCAGCGCCGGCGCAGTGCCTGGCCCGGCCTGTTACGATGCCGGCGGCGAGAAGCCGACCGTCACCGATGCCAACCTGGTGGTCGGGCGCATCAACCCCGCTTACTTCCTGGGCGGTGCGATCAAGGTCTCGCTGGACGAGGCCCGCCAGTCCATGCAAGAGATTGCCGGCTTTTTCGGCATGAGCATCGCAGAGGCGGCTATGGGCGTCATTCGCCTGGCCGATGCCAACATGGTCAATGCCCTGAAGTTAGTCTCGGTGCGGCGCGGTTACGACCCGCGCGAGTTCACGCTGGTGGCCTTCGGCGGCGGCGGTTCGATGCACGCGGCGGCTCTGGGCCGCGAGTTGCGGGTCAAGCGGATCGTGGTGCCCACCGCCCCAGCCGTCTTCTCTGCCTGGGGCATGTTGATGGCCGACTTGCGCAACGACACCATCCGCACCAGGGTGGTGCGCACCGATCAGATCGAAGCGGCCGAGTTGAGCAGTATCTTCGCCGAGATGGAGAAGCAGGCGGCTGAAGACCTGGCGGCCGAGAAGGTGGAGCAGGACCAGATGGTCTTCCAGCGCTTCGCCGACATGCGCTACCTGGGCCAGGAGCACACGGTCAAAGTGCCCATCCCCGGCGGCAAACTGACGGAGCAGGACAGGCTTGAGATCGACGAGCGCTTTCACCAACTGCACGAGCACGCCTACACCTTCCGTCTGGAATCGCCCGTCGAGTGGGTCAACTTTCACCTGACGGCCCTCGGGCAGGTTGACAAGCCGAGGATCGTCCGCCTCAACCAGGATGAGGCCTGCAGTGTAGAGGAGGCTTATAAGGGAGAGCGCCAGGTCATATTCGATGCGGGTTTCCTGGCCACGCCGACCTACGAGCGCGATCTATTGCCGGCCGGGGCCACGCTCTGTGGGCCGCTGATCGTCGAAGAACCGGCCGCCACGACCGTGGTCTTCCCCGGTCAGCGACTGAGTGTGGACGAGTACGGCTTCCTGCACGTCGAAGAGGAATAGGAGATGGCAAAACCTCAAGTGGATCCCTTCACCATGGAGATCATCAAGGACGCGCTGGTCGCCATCGGCGACGAGATGTTCGTCGCCACGCAGCGCACCAGCATGAGCACCATCATCTACGAGGTGCTGGACTATGCCTGCGGCCTGACCGATCACCGGGCTCAACTCATCTCTCAAGGGAACGGCGTGGCTGGCTTCCTGGGTACTTTGACCTTTGGCGTGCAGTCAGTCATAGACAAGTTCGGCCTCGACGGACTGGAACCCGGCGACATCATCCTGCAGAACGACCCCTACACCGGCGGCGGCACCCATCTCTCCGACGTAGCCCAGATCATGCCCATCTTCTACGATGGCAAGGTGGTGGCTTTCTCGGCCAACAAAGGCCACTGGAACGAGGTGGGGGGCATGGCCGCCGGCTCCTGGACGACCGATGCTACAGAGGTCTATCAGGAGGGCTTGCAGTTCCCCTGCATCAAGCTTTTCAAGGGGGGAGAAGTTGACCAAAGCCTGGTGGACCTCATCGCGGCCAACGTGCGTACGCCAGAGATGACGCTGGGCGACATGTTCGCCCAGGCCGCCTCCCTGCGTCTGGGAGCGAAGCGCTTCCAGGAGATGTGTGACCGCTATGGGCTGGAGATGGTGCAGGCCGGCATCGAGGCCCTGCTGGACTATGGCGAGGAGATGACGCGCCAGGAGTTGGCCAAACTGCCCAGGGGAGTCTACGAAGCGGTGGATTACATTGACGACGACGGTGTGGGCAACGGGCCTTTCAGGGTATGTGTGAAGGTCACCATCACCGGCGACGCCGATGACATCGGCTTCATCTGCGACTTTACCGGCACCCACCCCCAGGTGCCCGGCCCGGTCAATTGCTCTCGCACCGGCCTCCATTCAGGCGCACGCACCATCTTCAAAGCGCTGACGAACCCTTCTATCCCTGCCAACGAGGGTTGTTTCCGTCCCCTGAAGGTCGTATGCCCCGACCGGACGATCTTCACCTGCGAGAGGCCGGCTGCCACGTCCACCTATTGGGAGACCATGCTCTACGTCACCGACCTGGTCTGGAAGGCCATGGCTCCTGTCGTGCCCGAGCGACTGCCGGCGGGGCACTTTCTGAGCGTGTGCGGCATCGTGTTGTCGGGTGAGCATCCCGATACTGGCGAACTGTTCATCCTGTGCGAGCCTCAGGCTGGCGGCTGGGGGGCCGGGCACGACAAGGATGGCGAGCGCGGGCTGGTTTGTGTGGGCGATGGCGAGACCTACGTCATTCCCGTGGAGGTCTGTGAGACCCGTTACGGCGTCCTGGTGGAGCAGTACGGCTTTGACATCTGCGAAGGGGGAGCCGGGCGATACCGGGGCGGACGGGGCCTGGTGCGTGATTACCGCATCACCGCCGATGAGGCCTGGTACACGGGCACCTTTGGCCGTCACAAGTTCATGCCGTGGGCCATGGAGGGTGGCCAGGAGGGCTCGCCGAACTATACCAAGTTCATCTTTGCCGACGGTCGCGAGCCTGTCGTCGTCGGCAAGTCAGCGCGCGTCCATCTCAAGAAGGGGGACGTGGCCCGGCTGATCACCGCCACCGGTGGCGGCTGGGGCAACCCGTACGACAGGCCTGTTGAGAAGGTCGTGGAGGACGTCAGAAACGGGTACATCACCCTGGAGATGGCCGAGAAAGATCACGGCGTGGTGTTGAACCCACATACGCTTGAAGTCGTGAAGTTGGCTAGGGTGGGCTCAGATCCACCCCACGATCTTACTGTAGAGCGTGGCGAAGATCTCATAGCAGAAGATGGTGAACCGGGAGTGTGTCTGTAGCCACTTGTATCCGTAAGCGGGCTGGCCCTCTGAGAATATAGAGACCCAGTAGAAATCTTTCCAGCCCAATTTCTTCGCCGTCGCTACGGCGCGCCTGGTGTAGAGATCCAGAGTCACCAACGTCGGTTGATCCAGGCGTTCCGCCTCGATGATCTGCGAGGAGTACAGTAGATTCTCGTACGTATTGCGTGAGCGGTCCTCTTCGATGATGTTTTCACGGGGAACTCCCAACTTCATCGCGTATTCGGCCATGACCCTGGAGTTCGGAATGCCCAAGCGTTGATTGTCTCCGGTGGACATGATGAGCCTGGCCTCAGGGAACTTGATCCACCATCTATAGGCCAATTCGATTTGTGCTCTGGTGGGTTTGGTGGGCAGGGAACGATCCTTCAAGGCGTACGAGGGAATGACAAAGCATTGTGGATTGGTTGGTGGATGGTCCGCGATGGCCATCCATTTCTGCAGGTTCACACACATGCCAAGTCTCCCGCTGTTAGTCATTGGGCGGTCGCTTGCCAATGTACGCTAACAAGCCAAGCAGGATGGTAAACACGTTTAACCAGCACGAGAATGCCGACAGATAGTTGCGCAGGGCGGTCGATTCGCCGCTACCCGCGCGCTAGCTCACAGGTGGGCTAGGAACCTCGCAGTGGCCCGGTACTCCGACCACCCACTATGTGGGGTGCTGCCAGTCCTCGATCCACCGCACCCAGTCCAAATGGTCGTGGACGGCGTTATACATCCGCAGATCGCCGGTCACCAGCGGCTCCCCTCTGGCCTCGGCCAACGCCAGGTAAGCCGCGTCGTAGGCGGAGCGGTCAAACCGCTGCGCCAAAGGCAATATCTGTCGCCAGGATACCGGCTCCATCGCGATGCCCAGGCCCTCGAACGCGCTCAGGATGGCTTCCCCGTCCTCACCGGAGATGCGCCCCCGGCGTATCGCCTGCACGACGGCGTTGGTGAATTCGTAGAGCAGCAAGGTGGGAGCGACCAACTGCACGCGCCCAGATACGTGGTCGCGGACCAGCGTCTGCGCCTGGGCCTGCTTCTCGTCGGGAAAGAAGGCGCGCAAGAGAACACAGGCATCCACGATCATAGCCGTGTCTCCAACTCTGCGCGCGAGACCTGGAACAGCTCGTCGGCGGTCACACCGCTCTCACGCAGTGACTGGGAGAGACGCAGCATCTGGAGGTACGCCTGCACCTGCCGCAAACGCTTGTACTCCTGGGGAGAGATGATGACGCCCACAGGCTTGCCGCGCCGTGTGATCGTGACAGGGCCATTCTGAACTTTCGCTAGCCAGCGAGAAAGACGACTATGGGCTTCAGCAATAGAGATGTCCATTTCAGTGCTCCTGATATAGAGAGCTATCTTAGACAATTATAATGCACAAAACAGGTGAAGTCAAATGGAAAAGTCAATTTGCTCTTGCTCGCTCACCCAGGCAAACTTGCGCTGCAAGGCCTTGGGGTAGTAGAGCCCCAAAACGTCGTACTCGACCTGTTGCCCCCACTGATAAAAGACGCGCGGGTCAATCTAGGACTTGAGGCTGGTGCCCAGATTCCAGGTACGCCCTTTGGCGGCGAGCGTGTCCTGGGTCCTGGCCTTGCCCAGCGCAGCCTCTGCCCGCTGCAGTTTGCCCCTGGCCGTCTCCATTTTCTTTTCGGCCTTCCCGATCTTCTTAGCGTAACGGGCCTGCACCCGGTTGCGCTGGGCGTCTGTCCTGGCGCGGTCTTCCTTTTCCCTGACAGCCCACCGCACGCTGTTGCTGGCGATGGATGGCAGCGAGGTGGGGCGTAAGTGCCTGACCCTGATGGTCAGTGTCATCTACAAGAAACGAGCCCTGCCCATGCATGGATCGTCATCCAGGGCACCAAGGGCCATTTTCCGGAAGAGACCCATATCCACCTCAGCCTGCAACTCGTACAACGCCTCTGGCGCAAAGTCGGCCTCGTTAGGCCAGACCACTGTGCCTGCCACAGGATCTATGACTACACGGGCGAAATATACCGGGTCACGTAAGGGCCCAAAAATGGGGCCGTCCAACAGTGGCAACAGATTCATCCGTTTGCGCGTGCCGTCACTGAACGTCAGCCGCAACGAGTGTGGCCCGCAGACTTCGGCCTCAAGGATGTGCAAAATCATACTGCTATGATACACGAACCTACGCCACTGTCAACTGGAACTTCCACTTGATCTGGCCAACCGCCTCTCCAACGCCGTCATCGAAAGATTCGTCGCGCTGCCCATCCGCGGCGCGCTCGGGCTGGACGTGGAGACCATCGTCAACGCGCTCCTGGGCGCGGCGCTGCGCGTGTTCGGCATGGGCGTCTCCCCGGCCGCGGCCATCGTCGCCGTGCTGGTCGAACTGGTGCTGGGGCTGGCGCTGGTCATCTCGATCGTCGGCCAGTACTTTGCCCGCGTCGCCCTCCTGTACATCGTCGTCGCGCTGGCTCCCCTCGTCCTGGTGCTCGGCATCCTGCGCCCGGCGCGCTGGCTGCAGGGGATGTGGATCAAGGAGCCTGCCCTGAGCCCGCCGAAGGGGCTGCTCCTGGTGATGCTGGTGGGGCCGATCACGGCGCTCCTGTTCAAGTTGATCCTGGCGCTGCACGTCGCCATCGTCAACCCGATCCTCAGTTTCCTGATGGTCGTGGGGGTGACCTCGGTGCTGCTGGCCGTCAACGGTGCGATCGTCAAGGGCATCTTTGGCGCGGCGGCCGAGGTCGTCGGCCGGGCGCTGGAGACGGCCACAGGTGTGGTGCAGGGCGCGGCCACCGCAGCCGCAGCCATCGGCGCGGCAGCGCTCAGCGGGGGCGCGGCGCTGGGGGTGTTGCCGGGGGCGTTGGCCGGTACGGGAGGTGGCGGTGCGGCGGCTGCCAGCGCAGGGGCTTCGGCCGGGGGCGGAAGCGCCGGAACCATCGCCGCGGGCCTGTCTACTGCCGGGAGCGCTTCCAGGAGCACGTCCAGGGCGGCCGGAGCGACGGGCAACCGCACTGCTGCGGGAGGCGCGAGCCTGGCCGCGACGCAGACCGACCCGGACCCCTCGGCTCCGCTCGGGGTAAATTCCGCCGAAGGGCCTTCAGCCGCGGGAACTACAGGGGACTCCGCCGGGAGTACAGTTTGCACAACCCGGGCAGGGGCGGACCGGACTGCTGCAGGAGAGAGGGCTGACACGAATGCGCCAGGTGCAGGTGAGGGGACCGGGCCGGCCGGAGATGAACCGGGCTTCCTGGGCCGGCTGCGGCAGCGCTGGGCAGGCGCGGCTCCCCAGGAACGGGCCGAAGCCGCCGGAGCGGCGCTGCGCGCCGGGGGCGCGGTCCTGGGCTCGCGCGGCCTGGCCGGCCGCGTGGCGGGGGCCGCCGGGGCCGGGCTCCAGGCCGGGGCGCGCCGCCAGGCGGAGGAAGTGGCCGCGCCCGCCGCGGGCGCAGCCACAGGTACGGGTGCGGGCACTTCGCCGTCCGGCTTCAACCTCACCGCGCTCAGCCCCGACGAACTCCGGGGCTACCAGGAGGCCATGCGCGACGTGCGCCGTGACCTGCGCACTCCCTTGCAGGCCGCCGGGCTGGACCTGCGCCAGGTCGAGCGGGACGCGCTGGCTCCCGTGTGGGCGGCGGCGCAGCACGACCGGCTGTCCAACGTCGCCCGCCAGGCCGGATTCGGCGACCGGGGCAGCACGGCGATCCAGGTGGCCGACTTTGTGGCGTACCGCATCGAGGGGCAACTGATGGCCCAGGGCTTCCTGTCGGAGCGCATCACCCGGCCCGGCTCCTCGCCCGTCGTGCCGCTCTCGGACACGCCCGCGCTGATGGACTATGACCGGGGGCAACAGATCGCGTGGGCCACCCGTGGGGGCAACATGGCGGCCTACGCCGGCCTGCACCACGCCATCCGCCGTTACGCCGACACACCCCAGGCAGGACTGGAGGCGGCCGGCCGGTTCTACGAGGCCGCCATCGAGAACCGCAGCGTGGCCGGGGTGGTCCAGGCGGCGCAAGAGTACGGCGCCCAGGCCGGGGTGCCCGCCGAACGGCTGGAGCCCTGGCTGCAGGAGTTGCAGCCGGGCGCATAGCGAGGGGGAACGATGCCGTACCCGATCTCGACGCCACGCCGCTTCGACTTCGAGACCCGCGTCTTCGGCCTGGCGCTCAAGCAGTGGGCCTGCCCTGAGCCTGTCGAATGGGGCTACCTGAGCGTGGGGGTGGCGATCGCCGGGCTGATTGGCCTGGGAGTGCTGATACCGGGGCTGCCGCTCGGCGTGCGCATCGTGCTGGCCCTGGCGGCGATGGCTCCCCCCGCAGCGATGGCCTACCTGAAGTACCACGGGCTACCGCTGGACCGCGCCATGCTGTCCTGGATCCGCTACCAGCGCGACCTGGTACATGCGGAACGGCGGATTCAAGGAGATCGTGCGTTGGCTGTGGCGAATGCACGAATGAACGAATGAACGAATAGCGAATAGCGAATGGCGAATGGCGAATCGCCTATCGCGTATCGCGTATCGCCTATCGCCATTTGCGATTAGCGATCTGCGATTTGCGATTTGCGATTTGCGATTTGCTGATTTGCCGATTTGCCGATTTGCCGATTTGATGGTGTCGTCATTTCCAGGCCCTTACAGCGCGGGGGGCGGATCGTCGCCGCCGTGCTGCGCGTCGGGTCCCAGGACGTGACGCGCATGTCCGAGGGGGAGCGGGCCGACTTCCTGGAGCGGTACGCCGCGTGCCTGGCGCGCTGGCAGTTCCCCTACCAGGTCCTGGTGTGGCGCGAACGCCAGAACCCGGCCGAGTTCCTGCAGCGGGCCAGGGAGAAGCAGGCCGCCTGGGCCTCAGGACCCTGCCAGCAATGGGCCGGCCACCTGGCCCAGTTGGCCGGCTGGATCGAGCGGGTGACCGTGCAAGTCAACCCGCAGGTGCCGGCCTACTTTATCGCGCTGCCTCACCGCGTCGCCCGACTGCTGGGGCAACCGTACGAGAAGGCGCTGGCCGAACTGGACAGCCGCTGCCGGACCGTCGTCCACGGCCTGGCGGGCTTGGGCATCGGCTGCGTGCGGCTGGACGATGAGGGGATCCTGGAATTGGTCGCTGCGTTCTACCACACCTCCCTGCCTATGCTGCACATCCCGCCGGAGCAGCGCCTGCGGTCGTTGATGGTGGGAGGAGAAGACAGCGCTGGATCATAGCCTGTCGCTTTGATTATCATCTTGTAGCAGCGTTTCCACCTTGCTGGCAGCGACTGTTGTCCAGCGTCGCGATGCTTACCGCTGACTGCTCCAAAGGATGTTTATGAGCAAAGTTCTGTAGCCGGCCACTTCTCTTTGTGTACCGCCCTCCAGACCTTTCGACTCCGGCAAAGGAAAAGACCGTCTTATTTGGATGACCTCATTCTCACAGGTTGTGTGGACTCTGTCAACCTATTCAGCCGGAATCCCCTGGAGTGCTGTCGAAGAAACCACCCGCCAAAAGGGAAGAATCAATTGAGTGCAAGCACTTTTTCAATTATCACTTGAACGTCTTTTGCTTTGTCTTTGATCTCAAAATGTCTAAGCACTCTTCTCTTCGCGTATGCCCCTTGCTGGCGACGTAGGGACTCATTAGTAATTAGCTTGATCACCTCTTTTGCCATCTCATATGAATCTAGACACTCGACGATTGCCCCAGCCTCCGTGCCGACTACTTCCCGTGCCCCTCCAGAACATCCAAAGCATACTACCGGCTTGCCCAAATAAGCTGCCTCTATGCTGACTAATCCAATTGATTCGTGCCGAGAACTCATTACAAAAACATCCATTGCGTTGATGTATGGGTATGGGTTTGAAACGGCGCCAGTGAAGATAACTCGTCCTTCTAGCCCTAGCATTCCCACGTCACGGGACATCTGTGCTGCATAGCTGTCTTGATTGTAGCCGACCCACAAGAAGTACGAATCGACTTCAGGCAATTCGACCGCAACACGACGAGCCACTTGAAGCCACAGATCCACACCTTTATGCAAAGACATCCATCCAGCTCCGCCTATGGCAGTCGCTTGACCTGGAATCCCCAATTCAGCCCTGATATCTTTCCGCGTCTTATTTAGCAGACGGTCGATTTTCTTTGTATCGACACTGTTATGAACAAGCGACAGCCTTTCTTCTGGTATCCCATAATCCCTAGCAAGATAATCTCTTACAGCCTGTGAAACACATACAAAGTGAGCAGAACTTAGGGTCTCTTCCAGAAATCCGGTTGTGTATTTCTGAAATGCTGGCTTCATTTCCTGAACATGGATAATTACAGGAATTTTCAGTTCGTGAGCAAGCTTGACCAATGCACCATTTGTGACAGTGTTTGAATAGACTAAATCAGGATTCCAACATTCAAGGAAGTCCGCGAAAGTGGCATACTCATCTCCCATTACTTCAGGAGAGAATCTGCTTGGAATGATTACTTCACCTTGCATCAAATATGTCACACACGCTTGAGCAAACTCTTTCTCCAACTCCGATGTCTCGCTCTGCTGACGTATTAGCACTCTCTTTTCCCATAACCCACTGGGGTCAAGATGATACAACAGGTTGCATAGTTGAATCGGTGCCCCAGTACGAGTAGCGATATGAGATATAAACAAAATCCTAACAGGCTTCATAGACTCACTCCACCTGGGTAACGCCCAGAGAGTCTACCAACTCGTTCAAATCTCTAAAAACGATTACAGACTCTGGTATATTACCTGATTCTACGAAAGTGTGTCCATGGCCAGTTTCAACTAGAGCTACATTGCACCCAAAGGCTTGGCCAGCGCATATGTCACGCAAATGATCGCCAACAAACCAGGCATTCCTGATTTCATCTTGCGTCATATTGAACTGCTTGCCAATGGCATAAAGCAACCCGGGTTGAGGCTTTCGACAAACACAGCCGGAGCCATGCTGGTGTGGGCAGTAATATATTTCACCTATGTTTCCTCCGATATCCTCTGCTCGCCTTCGTAAGTACATATGTATCTCGTTAAGATCCGCTTGTGACATAAGCTCCTTGCCAACTCCAGGTTGATTGGTGCAAATATTGACTATCCATCCAAATCGGGTGGCTTTCGCGATTGCCTCAAGGACACCATCCAGCAGTTGAAACTCAGAGAGGTTCTTGACGTAATTGTCGGGATCGTGATTGACAACTCCATCCCGGTCCAGCAGCAAGAATTTTCTTCCTCCCCTACGCTGAAGTGCTTTCTCCACATATTTGATAGATCTCTCCGAATGAGGTGAACGGAATGGACACTCGCTTGTTGGGATCATTAATCAGTCCTCTCTTCCAACTTGGACATCTCGGTATGAGCACTAGCATCAGAGTTTACCAAGTGACGTCCTAGACGGTGGGCTAATGCAGCAATAGTCAAAGTGGGATTCGCAGATCCACAGGTTGGAAAAACCGCAGAGCTGCACACATAAACATTTTCTGTGTCATGAACTCTCAGATTTTCATCCACAACCCCTGCGCTGGGATCTTTCGCCATTCGACAGGTTCCCATATGATGCCGAGCCCACCATAATGATAGGGTCGACGAAACATGGTGACAGCCGATCTTGGTCAGAATCTGAGAAAGAACGGCATGAGCATGCTTCATTGATTCCATCGTCGTGGTGTCTAGAGAGAAGTCAATGGAAGTATTTGGTATGAAGAATCTATTCTTGCCCTTGCCCAACTGAACCGAGTTTTCTTTCCGCGGAATAGACTCGATAAGAGCGCCTAGAGCAAGTGGAAGTCCACTGGCAATATCCTTTTCGATCTCCTCAAAAGACATTCCTTCCTCAATCCTTGCTGCTAGATCATAATCTCTTACATCAATAACCTCTATCAGAAACTTTCCTGTTGATTGATGCTCGTAGCTATCAAAGTGTCTTGAGCATGCTGTGTTGTAAAGAGATTCGGTTTCTGGACTTCTAATGAAAGACTCAAGTAGTCCTGTACAGGTTATACCTGGATGTTCAGTGAAGAATTTACCGACATACCCAAGATCATTTCCCACACCGTATTCCCAGTATCTATTGGATGATGCCAGTAGTAGCTTGGGCGACTCAATGCCTCCACAACAGACTATGAATTTTTCGGCCTCAATTACGCCCAGTTCTCCAGTAGGTTGGACAAACACCTCTAGTGAATGCGCGCGCGACTTCCTTGCAAACCTTAGCCGTAACCCGGAGGTGCTCGTTAGAATCGTGAAATCAGGCATTGTGTCGATATAATCAATGAGTTGATCACCTGTGAAACGGGCTCCCTCTGGGCAATACTCGCAAGTTCCAACCGTACGGCATTTGGGCGCACAATTGATGGACCGAGAGTTTCTGGAGATGCAGTTGTGCTGATAAGATATCCCCAAATCATCCATAGCTTGCAGATACACTCTGTCGCTGCTCGCGTATGGAAAGGCTGGCAAGGGAAATGGCCCACTTCTTGGGGGGCGACCTGCATCTTGAGCTTCTCCAGCTACTTGCAATGTTACCTCGGCCAAAGTATAGTACTGCTCCAGATCATCGTACGTGATTGGCCAGTCTACACCTTTGCCAGTATTCGTCTTCAAAAAGAAGTCCTCAGGTTTCATCCGAAACGAGTGCCCTGTCCAGCGTAGTGTACCTCCTCTCGCCCACATCCGGCTTGCCCTTAACGGGTACGCACAACTCCCAGCGTTTGTGTACTCACTCCTCAAGTCATAGGTGTGTTTATACGGCTTTACTCCTGTCGATACATACTCATACCACTTACGCCTGTCACGCATCAGAACAGGGGCACCAGCTTCTACCATCACGACTTCCTTCACACCACCCTTCAACAGCTCACAAGCAACAATCCCTCCCGCAAATCCAGAGCCTATAATACAGTACTCTGTGCTTAGTCGCATGTATGGCTCCTTGCTGTCAGATGGACCCTCTCAAATCCAGAAATGCACCATAATAGGTTTGCCTGTTTCATCGTCAATTCCTTTAAACTTGTAATGGTAAGTCGGAACAAGAGATAACATAAACGATACCATTTCATCTACCTCTTGTTCTTCATGGTAAGCGGTTATCGCGATTCTTGGCCTATTCTCCTGTATTGTCTTCTGAGCTCCCCTCAGCATATTCATTTCAAACCCTTCTAGGTCTGCTTTTATGTAGGTCACTTGGATTCCCCTATGGAAGAAGAGACGGTCAACAGTATCAACATTCACATCAACATCTCCTGTTGAACTAATACGGCTAGTGATGGAGGCGTTGGTGAAATGCGCCTTGCCAGGCTTATCGCTTAACGCACAATCAATAATCTGGCATTTCTCAGACCCTTCGAACGTTCTGAGTAGTGCCTTCTTAAATAGAGGCAGGGGTTCAATAAGGTACAACTCTCTTGCCCGTTCGAGCACAGTCAAACCAAATAGACCTCCAGACGCTCCGCAATCTACGACTATGTCTCCTCTTTCTACTGTTGTCTCTGGGATCTCATAATGGTGCCAGTCGTGCTTGTTTAGTATCTCCGCAATACAGGTATAAAGATGTCGACGACTCAAGTCCCTTGGCCAGAAGAGTGGACGCCTTAGACCCTTTAACTGAAGAATAACATATTCATCTGTTTCTTCGATACTTGAAATATATCCTTCTGCAATCGATTGACGACTGGGAGAAAGTAAACTTCGCAGTAGGTTTTCTAGCCCCACATACGAATATTGATCTTTTGAAGCAATATAATACCTGAATATGCGCAGCCGTTTTCTTAGGTTCTCAAAGACACATTCGGGCATAGTCTTTCCGACTCAGGTAGTTGTAACCACGGCTTGAGATCAGCGACCGAAGACTTCTTTCTGGCGACCAAATGCCCATTCAACCAAATCAGGCATCCTGTCCCAAAGCAGTTGTTGTGACAAGTAGCATTCAACGAAAATTCGTCGTTTTCTTTCTCTGATCTCAGGGGAAAGATGAACTTCCCAATATTCGTTTCTGCTTAAATAGGGCATGTTCAAGCTATCATTGCAGATGATTTCCCAGCTTTCTAGAAACACAGACTTGACTGCCCGATGCACTGCTACATGGGCTTTTTGTTCATATTCACCTTTCTCGTTGTGCGATATAACCACGTCTGGCCAAACGGAGAAACTGGCCAGCTGTTTCTGCAGCAACCCAACTTCAATGCCTCCAGATTCATCGAAACGATTGTCTTGATGCCCAAGGAAATGTATGTTGATGTTGACACCGCTTGCCCTATAGTAAGTGATTGCATCAAGTGCTTCATCAGCCCTTTGGGAGTCCTCCGTGTAGGTCGCGCATAGTATATGCCAGATATAGTCTGGATAAGATAGAATTGCTCCTCCAAGGAAAATGGTCTCGTCGTCTGGATGTGATATGACCACTACGACTTTCTTGCTGCTCTCGCCATGCATTAACACTTCCTCCAGTTTGGCTCGCGATTTTACATTGCTTGCTGGACCAGTCCCATTTACGATGAAACGTAGCAGTTCTTGCAAGGGATAGGCAATCTGTGTTCCAGGATGGCCTGACGGAACTGCTGATAGCGCTTGCCAGTCCAGATGCTCTCGAAGGGCTCTTCAAACAGGTTACCCATAGCAACCACTCGCGGATCCGCGATTGTACAACAAGGAACTACATATCCTTCCACACTGATGAAAGCAGAGTCGAAAGGCCAATGACATTTTCGTTGCATTGAGCGAGCTTTTGATTTTTCAAGCGTGAGCTCTACCTTACTCCGCTGTGCATATTCAATGCTATATGCCAGACATTGTTGGATTTCATCAGCATTGCCAAGTTTTAGCCCAGTCAGCCTGTCGCCTACTTCTGGCTTATAGTCAAAAGTGTTCATCATCATTTGAACACGTACTGCATCCACTTGAGCTTCTCGGGCGATGTCAATAATTGCTGGTAACTCGCGAATATTGTGGGTCATTCCTACTGTCCAGAACTCGATAGATGGCTTTTCTTTGTTTCCTCTCAATTGGACAAGTGAAGCAGTATTCTCAATGACCTGATCGAATTCCGCCTTCCTTATGGACTGGAAAGTCTCCCTCGTTCCACCGTCCATGCTTATTCGAACAACATCTATACCACTGTCAAGTAGCTTTTTGGCTCTATCCCCCAAGTGTAACACTGATCCGTTTGTATAGGTCATGACGAATGAGCCGTTTCGTTTTGCATGCTGTATCATACCAAACAAATCTTGGTTCAAGAGGGGCTCGCCAATTCCCTGGATTTTGATCCACTCAAGCTCAGGGAATGAAGAATACAGATATCGAAACTGCTCTATAGTCATGTCAGGAGAATGCCTTGACCAATAGGTCCTTTGGCACATGATGCAGTTGAAATTGCAGTTTATTGTGGGTTCTACATCGATCTTATTTGGCAGAGGTGGCAGCAAATGATAATCTGTCATACAGCAGTATCCTGAAAGCTTAATTATCGGAGTTGCGGTTCGCTGGCTGAGTAGCCGCAAAGCGAAGTATCGAAGCCAAGAACTGCTCATCAGGGTTGCCAAACTTGCTTCGCCCTCTGTTGTGCTTTGGGCTACTCAACCGACGGTTTGGCTCCCAACTGCGTAAGTACTGTAAGTTATGCTCGCATGTGAATGATTTGTATGCATAAGTAAACGACAGATGAGGTGCTTCCACTCGGCACCGGCCTGTTGCCAGAATACCATTCAGCATCCTGAAATGATCTTCTGGCGCGACTAAATCGACTGTATTCATAATCGAGAATCCTCGTCCCTTGCGGAATCGAGAGACGACAAATGAGTGTAGTAAGCAGGGATGATTCGATCCAGAGAATACTTGGATGCAATTGTCATCCCCTGCTCTGCAGCTAGCTGGCGCTGCGTACCATCGATTACAAGTTGCTCTAATAGCCTGAATAGAGACTTCTTGTCGCAACAGAAGAGACTATATCCTGAGTCCACACATGCCTCTAGGAATGAGACATAGGGATAGCAAATGGTTGGAATCCCATGACTAAAGAAGTTGATTAGTCGAGTGGCAGGCTTAAAGAGGAGATATCTCCAAACTCGCTCATCCACTCCCGTAATACCGTCGGGAAGTACTGGAGGAAAGATTATACCGATATCAATTGAGCGCAACTGCTCGTGGATTACAGTGTTGATTTCGGTCGGTGAGAGGTGAGCACAAGATTCTTGGGTCGTGTGCGTATAGAAGGCTCTCCATTTCATTCCACGGGAGTTGCAGAAATCTCTCAAATCTTGCTCAAGTTCCTCGGGTAGTCGATTGGTGATATCCCCCTGAAAGCCAATACACTGAACTGGCTTCGCCGTATTGTTTGCCCAGCAATGGAAATTAGTATGGTGATGAGGAATCACCCAAATGGGTTTTGTAACACCAAATCCTAAACAATGCAAAGCGATTTTATGATGAGTGTTCGACACAATGAGAGCATCTATCAATTCGTACTTAGAGTCTCTCCGAATAAGTCTATCATGCAGCAGGTAATTATCGAGAATGTCTAAGACCACCTTACAGTTCGTATCGTTCTTTATTTTGAGGGCAATATCGTGATTCCATTCCTTGACAAAAAGGTACACGTCGAATCCAGAAAGATGCAAAGCCGCATCTTCTTCAAACTCCAACCAGCTATGGACCTGCGAGTCAATGCCTAATCTGACTAGAGCATTGCTCACCTGAACACCACGCAGATGTGCTGAGCCAACACTGAAACTGGAGACCACAAAGCAGATTCTCAAGGGGTACATTGACTAAGCGCCTCGAGCTTGCTACGCGCTTCCAGAGTTGATTGGTGTGATGCTCCAAGGGTCTGTTCAAGAATATAAAGTGCATCTTGGCAAGCCGTCTTGGCTAGCTCTAGCTGATTGCGCGCTTGCAGAATTTCACAGAGAGTTAGATAGCTGCGTGCAACATGATGGTGCTTCCCTAAAACCTTCTTTCTAACTTGGAGTGCTCGACGACAAAGAGTCTCCGATTCTTCAATCTGACCTAACGAAAGCAAGACCCCACTCAAATTATTCATTAACTTAGCGACGTGATGATGATTGGGGCCAAATGTGGATTCTAGAACAGTCAGTGCCTGTCTAAGCAATGTTTCAGCCTGAGATTCCCGGCCGGTGTACCTGTACAGTTGCGCTAAGTTGTTCAGCCTTTTGGCATAATCTGGGTGAGTGGCACCCAGTGATGAGCGAAGTATACTCAAACATTTAACGTAAAAGCGCTCTGCCAGCTTGTAATCTCCCTCAGCTCGATGTAGTTCAGCAAGATTGCCTAATTGCATTCCCGTTTCGGGATGATTGGGACCATATGCTGCTCTGATTGTACAAACTGACTTTGCGTACAGAGAACGCGACCGATCCAATTCTCCTTTTGAGCGACACAACTCCGCTAGGCATCCGTAGAGTTTTCCCTGCTCAGGATGTCCAGTCCTGAAGTGTCGTGCACCGTATTGTAAAGCCTCAGTGAAAACTTTCTCGGCAGCAACATACCGTCCAGAAGATCTATACAAACTGCCAAGCTTGCGAAGAAACCTCAGATAGAATAAGGGATTTCTATCTGCTGATTTCATCTCAGCCTCAGCAAGCGAAAAGAAGCTGCCCGCTGAAACGTAGTCCCCAAGTGTACGATACAGGCTCGCTAAGTTCATCAATATAGCCGCTTTTGTTTGGGCATCGTCAAGTTCGTAACTTAATGCGTTATTATACATACTCAATGCATCTTCATACTTGCCCAATCGATACTTGAGTACTCCATAGTTGCAAAACAGAATGGCCAGGACATATGGAGTGATATGGAAATCATGTACCATAACGTCAGCATGAGCCGACTCTTGAAGTGCACTAGCCTCTCTGTATCTGGCCAACTCTGTATACAGACTCGCGATATTGTTCTTTGCTGTAATTCGCTCCAGTAGAGAATCGCTCTTAAACGATCGGCTGACCTGATCGATCAACTGGCATGCCAATGAGAAGTGGCCATTCTCAACCAATCCGACATATTCAGGGTTCTTGGAATCGTAGAGCAATACAGTCGACATATACTCTCTATGAAGTCTCTTACTCTAGAATTGTGGCGCTGATAGCGTCAAACTCCGTTATGAACTCCAAGTAGTTATTGCTTCTTGCAATGACTCCACGAATCTGATCCCAGAGATACCAATAGATGCATTGGCACCACGTCCAGGCAAGCGTTCGATATTTGCTCACAGTAGAGCGTTTCCATGCTCTAAACAGGCCTTGGAGATACACATACGCTTCCGGTACAGGCTTGTGACTACGAAAATCTAGCCACCACCACACAAAGGACGAATAGTCGATCTCTTCCTCTCCTAACTGTATTGTTTCTGGATCTATACCTTTTATCCTTTCTGCGCCAACCATCATGAAGTGGTCGGGACGACACTCACCCCAAACTACATTCAGCGACATTTCGTCATCCAGACTTGCTAGCAAGGTGTTCGCGTTAGCTAGAATCCTGCTGCTCACCTCTCTAGGCAGAGCCCAAATGTCATCTTCCAAACCCAGCTTGAGTACCTCTAGCTCTAAAGTCAGAAGAGCTGGAGAGTGCCAGAGGCTTCCTCCTCTGAAACGAGCATTCCATTGCTGAATGCGATCATATTGTTCCAGGTAGGAAGGCCAGTCCTGGTTCTTCAATGTAGACAGTGATTCATACATAGATGATAAATCCTTGAAGAAGCGAGCAGCCTGTCGGCAGTGAAACTCCCTCACCAATTCAAAGGCCTCTAGGATAAGTTCATAGTCCCATGCTCGCTTGGGTATGGTCGCAGCTGTTTCGTGAACCATGAACAGCATCTCTTCACAGCTTGCCACTGGTGACAAGAACAGAGGGTCCGATGCGAAGAGTTCTTCTGCACACCATCTGGCTCTCGCATCGCGGTACGCTGCTCCGACAGGAACTGGCCAAAAGAGATTGAAAAAGTGCGACTTATCAAGAAATTGCTTCACATGGTAGCAATCGTCACCCTCCCGTATACGATAATGCTTCGTTGATGCACTACTGGGTTGATGTGTCTCCACTACAAAGCTATGTTCCGGTTTTTCAGTGAGTTGCGAGTACCAGGCAGCCAGTGAAGTCGCATCGAGTTGAGATTGATCGGCTGAATAGTCTGGGGGTATCTCCCACGTAGGGCAAATGCTGCTTGCTTGCAGAAAATCGGGAACAGGTGCACTGAGTGGTTTTGTGGAATCGAGCAAGTGTTCGTATATGCTCCATTGACGCCGTTTGAAGCATTCCAAAGAGTAGTATGGCAATACAGAACTGTAGGCTCTTCGCGAGATTATGTCGCGCCAAGTTCTGTCTTTGATGAGGCCCGTCAAGTACAGTATCCAAGACCTTTCATCATGGAGATCTGCGACAAATCCGTTAAATCCATTCTGTACCAGTTCACCACAGTAACCTGTAGGGGTCATAATAACTGGAGTCCCACAAGCCATTGATTCCAAGATGACCCGAGCGCCTGGCTCGTAGTGAGATGGCACACAGGTTACCAGTGCCCGCTGATAGAACAAAGGCATAAATTCTCTAGGTACTGCTCCCCACCACCATATCCGTCCTTCGCTATTGGCCTGTTGCAGACGTGGAGTGGTCAAACCAAGTTCCCATGCCCGTCTTACTTCTTCGCGACTGCCTCCGACTATCCATAGCGGCGGCACTGTGATTGTTTTGTTATCCAGCAGCCTGTCGTAGATCCGCAGTAATTCAACATAACCTTTTGACCGGATAAGACGCCCCACAAATAATAAAGCCTTTTGCGGAGAGGAGAGAAGATAGAGATCGGCCTTGCAAACAGCTGAGGGATGTAGAGGTGAAAGTTCAAAACAAGGTGAGAATAGACACGGATCTACACCTCTGCCAATGACAACAAGTTTAGCTGCATCAATATCCTCATACAAACGAAGTACGTTGTCTCTCTCTTGTTGCGACACTGCCATAATCACATCTGAGCACTCAAATAGTCTTTGTTCGGTTTTCTCGCGCTCAATATCGTGTGGTGTTAAGCTTCCCTTCCAGGCATGCTTCACCTTACCCAGTGAGACTATAGTGTAAGCTAACCTTGCATCGGGGAAAGCATCCTTCAGCCGAAGCATAATTGTACCGGAGTAACAGTAAACCGCATGTATGATGGTCGGTTCGAAGCTCCTTTGCTCTAGACACGCCTTTATCTCCGTTAAAGTCTCTGACTCTCGATGCCACAGGAAATCTTTTGGTTGACGGTCGATAGCGCCTATTCTTACTCTCTCAATTGACACACTGCCAATTTGTTCTGTTTTGGGTCTGCCAATCGAGTCCCATCGGGTTATTGCCAAGGTCGGTATATTATTCTCTGCCAGTGTCTCTAGCGTTTCCTTAACATATAGATGAGCTGCTCCTGTGTGCTGATCCCCCTGCAGAGCATAGGGATCCATATCTAGGCATAACAGTAGGATTTTGGCACAGTGGTTCACTTACGTTCCCTCCAATTCGTCAGCAAAGCCCTTTGTCAAGTTGTGGGGTGTAGTGACCTCGCTTAGATCGTTGCCTCGATCTTGGGAACCAGCAAGGCGCATTCTCTGCCAAGATAATTCTATCACACCAAAGAGGAAAAGTTAAATCGAAACAAGAAAGTAATGTGGAATTTAGCGTGACGTGGGTGGTGCCGGTAGGACCCCACTAAACCGTGGTGGGGCTGTACTTTGACAAAATGGGGTCCTTTGGCACAATCTGGTTTTACCAAAAACCAGACCAGGAGAGTGCCAATGGACCCACAAGCTGTATTTTGCCCCAATCAGGCTTGTCCCGCAAGTGGACAGATCGGCAAAGGCAACATTGGTGTGCATAGTCTCAAAGAGCGGCGCTATAAGTGCCACGTGTGCGGCAAGACGTTTGCTGAAACCAAAGATACGGTCTTCTACCGCTTGCGAATGGCCAAGGACATCGTGGTCATTGTCGTGACATTGTTGGCCTATGACTGTCCGGTCCAAGCCATCGTCATGGCGTTTGGCCTGGATGAGCGCATACGGCCTGAAATAGGTTGACACTTTTGGCACCTTGGCAAATTACGCCTGCTGAGGGGCTACGCTAGGCGGAATAGCTGATCCAACACTTCCGCCAGGGAAGATACATCGCTTGCCCCTGCCAGTTCCAGAGGGCTGCTCCCTGTCCGCTTGCCCCGCTCGAACGTGTGATGATTCCAGTAGAGCTGCAGCAGCGGCAGCAACCACTTGGGCATGCCCCGGCGAATCTGCAAGTACGGGCGCAGCCAACTATGCAAGGACTCGGCCAGACTGGAGGAGCGGTGAAACAACCCCAAGGTATCCCATACGGCACGCGCAACCGAGCGCAGAGCCTCTGGCATGTCGGTGTCGATGTTCAGGTGCAATTCCTGACGATGCTGCCAGGCCCAGAGGATCCACGCTTGGGTCTCTGTATCCAGACCCTGGAGCACTGGAGCCAGGTGTTGCTCGAGCCACTCCAGGGGAGCGATCAACTCGGGTATCTTCTCCTGGAGGTCGTCAGCGAAGGCGGCGATGCCCGGATGGCCCAGCTGCTTGAGCAACTCCACGGCCGTCTCAAGCGTGGCCTGGGTCTCCGCCACCGAGACGATGTGGTAGATGGGGGTGATGGGCTCCAAGGCCTGGCGGATTTCACGGAGCAGCCAACACCAGTGGTCGAAGGTCTCCATCGCTTGGGTCTCCTGAACCTCGGCCTGGGGCAGTGGCACCTTGACCTGGAGACGACGCCCGCGTCGGCGGATGATGCCACGTGCCTCCAGAGCGGCTCTCCGGGCACGCTCGGCTGCCTCGATGGCCTGGTAGACTGCGCGTTCCAGGCGTTGGGTCAGGCGATGAGCCTCTTGCAGGATGTGAAACAGGTCTGGACGTAACGGAATGGTCAGTTCCGCTTCCCGCACGCCTGCTCGCAGCCCTGTGCCACCATCACAGGCCAGGTCTTGGAACTGGATACCGCGCTCGATCACGTCCAGGTAGGTGAGCTCCCAGGTGCTCGCATCACGGGATGCAGCGGGAGTCAGATTCACGACCAGGAACGAGCACCCGTCTACCAGCATCAGACATGGCTTGCGTCCCTGGAAGATCTCATCCCCCTCACCCAAGATCGGCAGTGACAGGGTAATGCCACAGTTGTGGGCTAGCGCCTGCTCACCGGCCACGCTGAGCGTCTGGCTGATGTAGCCCACCGAGCGCCGAACACCGAACAGCAGGTGCAGCCCTTGTCGAATGTCCCGTATGGAACCTTTCAACAGGGGCAATACCACAATCGCCCGGTCAATGAGGGCCCGGTCGATCACCAGCGACCCCGCCTGGGGCTGTGGCCCCGGTTGGCAGGGTGACAGACCTTCGGCCAACACCTCGAACGCTCGACCACGAAGGTCATAGAGAAACGTCCGGGACACACCATAAGTGCAGGCCAACTCGGTTACACGTCCCCATTTACGCTCGGGGGGCGATTGAAGCATCTCGAGTGCCAGCGTCATGCGAGTTGACAAATCTAGCTCAGACAAGCGATAATGGGCCATGGGGACCTCCTGTGTATGGATGTAAGGGTAGTGGAACACCCCTATCTTCCTCCATCAGGCGGTCCCTGGCAAGTCTATGCGATTGTTAAAGTGTCAACCTATTTGTGAACCATCCCGAAATCTCAATCTATCACCTCATACTTCCGCTTATCTTGTCCTCAACGCCATACACTCATCAATACAACCAGTCCATACCCTGGCACGGCTGCAATGGGCCGGCTGCGCCTGCGGCTGAGCCAGTTGGTGTTGCAGCCCGCGCCCGACGATTGGGCTGACGGCTTCCAGCCGCTGACCCGCCCACCGGACGTGCACCTCGGATGATGATGTCATCAGCGGGAGCGATGGGCGTCGTTCCCGCAGGGCGAATGAGATGCACATTTGAACTCATGAGCGAGTGCGAAATCGGGCTGTCCGGCAGAATGACAAACCCAGTCCATCGTTGGACGAATGTCCGGTCCCTGCGGGACAAATATCCCTCCCAAGTCGAGACACTTGCCCCTTGAAGCGGGCGGTAAAACCTGCTACAATTTGATCTTATAGAGGCCCCCTGCCCAGAGCCCCACGAGGGCCGGCGGCAACAACGGCGACCAAGAGGCCCCGAAGGTCATCCTTCGGGGCTTTTCTGTTTTCTTTAGGATGATCTTCGAGAGCCTCGACCCGCTCCTGCACTTCCCCGGCCGGGTGACGGTCAGCATGCTGGTCGAGCCGATCCCGCCCGCGCAGGCGTACCAGGCGTTGCGCCAGGAGCGCTCCAGCCGCTACGCCGG
>Ga0315285_10001760_pt1 | contig 22735 bp, 17 predicted proteins | sample YL17G09_36_MG_FD_203698 | JGI IMG/M metagenome (GOLD analysis project Ga0315285, IMG submission 203698) | Sediment microbial communities from Yellowstone Lake, YNP, Wyoming, USA - YL17G09_36 | ecosystem: Environmental > Aquatic > Freshwater > Lake > Sediment | place: USA: Wyoming | collected... | reverse complement strand
ATCCACTTATCCACCGCCATCCACAAAAGAAAAAGAACCAAAAAGAAAACTTCTACTGCGCCGGCTCATTTTCATCCCCAAACTCCGCATACCAACATACAAGGCGTGGTGCTCACCGGCATTTTTGCCTCGAGCGTTTTCGGCGGCTCGATGCCCAACCTCGACATCGCGCGCCAGTTTCTCATGCAGGCTCTCGGCGCCGTCATCACGATCGTCTATTCCGTCGCGGTGACGTTTGTGCTGCTCCTCCTGATCGAGAATGTGGTGGGGCTGCGCGTGCCCGAAGAGGAAGAGCGCATGGGCCTCGACCTCACCCAGCATGGCGAGAACAGCTACAACGTCTGAGCCGGCCGGGAATGAGCCTTCAGCGCCGGGAGCGTCTGCCAAAGGCGCTCCCGGCCTTTTTCTGTGTTCTCGGCAAAAGCTACGGTGCTGTATGTTTCGACGCTCAAGCGTGGGAGTGCTCAAAGGAGGACGTGGATGTTTTCGACGAAAAGGATTGGCGCGGCAATCATATGCGCCGTGGTGTTTTTTTCCGCGGGCGCCGCTTTTGCCCAGGGCGAGCTGACGACGGCCGACCTGAAAGTGATGGCCGACACCGTATGGGTGCTGATGGCTATCGTCGCGGCGACACTTGGCGTCCGCGTCTCGCCGGAAGAAGAGCATCTCGGCCTCGACCAGAGCGAAATGGGCATGGAAGCCTACCCCAACGATGTCGTCAGACCCGCCTTCCGCGTCGCCGAAGAAGCCTAAGCGAAAAACAGGGGTACTGACTGCGCCTCCGGCAGTTTTGGAGGCGCCTTTTCGGCCCGTAGGCTGTTTGAAAAGCGTATCTGTCCCCGCTTTTCGCAGCATTGATCACCGCCAACCACGTGTGCCATTGTTGTTTATCCAGACTCTGGAGGAGTCGGCCAACATGAAAAAGGCTGCCGCCGGATGTTTCGCTGTTGCCTGCGTCATCGCGGTCCTTGTAGCAATTCTGGCTTCTATAGGCCAGATGCGCGAGGCAAAAACTCAAGACTTGCCCCCCCTGACACTCCAGGAACTCGACCAGTTGTCGAAGGCTCTGAAAAAAACCAAAGTGCCTGCCAAGGACCCCGTCTCGCCGCCCAACCCAACTGATGAATCGTCCGCCACAGCACCCTCAAACCGGCAGATTTCCCCTGCCGATCTCCCACGCCGGCTCAACCAAGCCGCCACCGACGAGCAACGGCGCGGGAGGTTCACGCGCGGCAGGGGCGCCATTCTGAAGTTTGCGGCGCTGATTGAGAGCAGCCCCCTGGGCAGTTTTGTTGACTCAGTAAGTGTTGCCGCGGGCAAACCGGAGGGCGAGTCGTTCAAACGCGCTGAATCGAACTTGGTTTGGGGCAATTGGGCGGAGGCCAGGAGTCTTTTTTCGGAATTCGTCAGAAAATCGGATGACGAGCGGAGCCTGCCGACAGCCTACGCCTATTTGGCCTGGCTGGAACAAGACCCGGAAATGGCTGCCCGGTATGCTCAACTGGCATGTTCCGGCAGCGATCCTTATCCCATTGTGTTGAGTAGGGACCTGGCAAGAGAAACCGGCAGCAAAGAATTGGCCGATTATTACGGCGCGCTGTTCAAGGAAAGGGTAAAGGCTCTTGCGGGAGAATTCAGATAGTTGATTAACTTGACCCTTGCCATTGTCTTTGCGCCACTTGATCAGGAGCCGGGCACATGAAAAAGGCCGCTGCCGGATGTTTCGCTGTTGCCTGCATTGTCGCGGTGCTTGTGGCGGTCTTGGCTTCAATAGGCCAGATGCGCCAGGAGAAGATCCGGCAACAGCCTCCTCTGACGATCCAGGACCTCGACCGGTTGTCGAAGGCTCTGAAAAATCCCGAAGAACCGGCCACATCGCCGAACGAAGCCGATGAATCGCCTGGCGAAACACCGGCAAAGGAATTCTCATCCCCGGCTAGTCTCCCCCGCCGGCTTGACCGAACCGCCACTAACGAGCAACGCCGCGAGTTCTTCACGCGAGGGAAGAGCAGGACGGAGAAACTTCTTGCCCTGGGTGGCAGCACTGCCTGGGGCGGACTTGTCGACGCAGCGCTTGTTGCCGGAGGCGTGCGGGAGGGGGCGTCGTGGGGACGGGGTCAAGTCAATTTGATATGCGGCAACTGGGCGGAAGCGCGAAGCTGTTTTACCGAGTATTTGAGGCATTCAGAGGAGCCCGTGATGCAGCAGCGAGCATGCGCCTATCTGGCGTGGATCGAGGACGACCCGGAAGTGGCCGCCCGGTACATGGAGATTGCATGTTCCGGCGGACAACAGTTTTACCTCGGTTCGTGCGCGAGACTTTCCAGAGATACCGGCAATACGGAATTGGCCGATTACTACATCGCGCTGTACAAGGGATTGTATCCTCCATCCCCGAATCAAAGAAAGCTCCGGCCGATCTTCGACTCCAACCGATCATACTCAAACGTCTGGCGTGGCTTGTGGCATGGCCGTCTCGGCCATGGGTGATCACGGGCGGGACGCGCGTGCCACATTGACCGCCATCTTTTTGACTTGATAATAAAACGCTCGTTTGCCCGATTCCCACCGAATGCTTATAATGCCGCTTCCAAATAAATTGCTGCCGGAGCGCTCATATGCTCGATAAAGCGAAAGCCGCGCTTGTCGTCATCGATTTCCAGGACGGCCTGCTGCCGGCGATCCCCGTGGCGTCGTCGATTGTGCCGCAGGCGGCCAAGCTGATCCGGTGCTGCAGAGAGTTGGGCGTGCCCGTCCTCTGGACCGAGCAGTACCCGAAGGGACTCGGCAGGACCACAAAACTTGTGGCTGACGCGCTCGAAGGCCTCACGCCGATCGAGAAGGTGGCGTTTGGCTGTTTCGGCTGCCAGCAGTTCGAGGAATCGGCGGGCGCGCTGGGCCGCTCCCAACTCGTCGTGGCGGGCATTGAAACCCACGTCTGCGTGATGCAGACGGTACTGCGCGCGCAGGGAATCGGCTACTCGTGTTTTGTCGCGGCGGATGCCACCGGCTCCCGCACAAAAACCGACCACCGCGCGGGGCTGGCGAGAATGCAGGCGCATGGGGCGGAGTTGGTGACAGTCGAGATGGTTATCTTCGAGCTAATGGGCGCGGCGGGTACCCCCGAGTTCAAGCGCCTCCTGCCGTTGATCAAGTAACGTCTGAGATCGGGCGGCGGGACAAGCTTGTGGCATGGCCGTCCCGGCCATGATGCGACCACGGGCGAGACGCCCGTGCCACGATAATGGCCATTTTTGTTGTGAGTTGTACCGAGCTTCCCCAGCCGGAGTCGTGGTCGAGCAGGAGCTCGATCCCACCGACATTTTGAAAGGAGAACGACCAATGAGCCGGTTTGCGCTTGTTTCGCTTGCCACAGCAGCGGTTTGCTTTTCCGCGGGGGCGGTTCGCGTAACGGCGTTTGACGACGATGGCGCCATCACTGTGGATGGGAAGCGCACGTTCATCATTGGTTCGTACGCCGCCGCGAAATCGGACCGGCCCTATGCCGAACTGGCGGAGGCGGGGTTCAACCTCGTCAACGCATCACCCGACAAACTCGATGCCGCGAACGAGGCAGGCCTGATGACATGGACAGGCGTAGGCACTATAAAGCTGGACGCGGGAAAAGACGAGAGTATTCAGGCCTTGACGGTCGCTGTAAACCGCGTGAAGGATCATCCGTCGCTGGCGTTCATCGAGACCGTCGACGAGCCCGCCTGGACCTACATGAAAACCGAGGCCCGCGTACCCCCGCAGGCCTTCGCCGAAGCCTACCCCATTATCAAGCAGGCCGACCCAAACCACCTGCTCTACATGAACCACGCGCCCACCAACCTCGTCAAAACCTTGCAAGCCTACAACGCCGGCACCGATATCGTCGCCTGCGACATCTATCCTGTCAACCCCGGCGGCCTCCAGCCGATGTTCGCCCTGTTCCCCGACGGCTACCAGGGCGACCTCAACAACGAGCATATCAGCCAAGTCGGCGAGTACGTCGACAAGATGCGCCAGGTCACCGGCCCAAACCGGCCCCTCTTCATGGTGTTGCAGGCGTTCGCCTGGCAGGACCTCAACGACGAGATTCCCTGGAACGAGCGCCGCGAAGAGAAAGTGCTTTATCCCACCCACGCACAGACCCGATTTATGGCATTCCAGTCGATCATCAAAAGCGCCAACGGCATCGTCTACTGGGGAAGCCACACCATGCCCCAACCGTCACAAACCTGGACCGACATCAAACGGGTCGTGCGCGAAGTCGCCGACCTCGCACCCGTCCTCGCTGAGCGTAAAGCACCCATGACCACCGCCGTCGACTACCACGAGATGGGCCATTCCGTCGACGACGGCGTCCAGACGCTCGCAAAACTCCACGACGGCAAGCTCTACCTGCTCACGTGCAACGCAGACAAAAATATCTGCAAAGCCGTGCTGTCGGGTCTCGGAGACTGGGCAAACTGCACCGTACTGAACGAAAACCGAACGCTCCCCGTCGCCGGCGGCAAAATCACCGACACCTGGCGCCGGTTCGAAGTGCACATCTACGAATTGTCAAAGTAGGCCGACTTCGCTGAAGTCGGCCAGCACCAACGCCAGCATCGTCGGTTTGACGCGCCACCTCACGAATGAAAAAAGGCCGCCGTCGTCACCGACGCCGGCCTTAATAATGCAATGGCCCCAGTTGCAGATGCTTACTGGTTCATCTCCGAACTGACGATGCGCCACACTTTGTCGGGTTCTTTCTTCAGGACCAGCGAGGCTTCCAACGATCCGGCATCGCTGCTCAGCGTGATCGGACCGACATTCGCCGTGCCCTCTTCGATCTTGATTTCCGCCGTCGTCAGATCCGCCGTGGCGCCTTCCAGGTAGCCCTGATCTTTCGCGTTCTGGAAGAACTCCTTGAGTTCCGCCTTCGTGTTGCCGCGTTCCGTCGTGAAATTCTCCGAATAGAACGCCATCATCCCGTCAACGTCTTGCTTTTCCAGAGCCGCTTTCCAATCCGCTAACGTCTTCTCAATCGCCTTCTGGTCCTTCGCTCCGCCCAGGGTCGCGCAACCCGCAACCAGAAGCGCCAGCATCCCCGCGGCCAGTAGTTTCGTCGCAAATCGCGTACGCATCAGCCGTTCCTCCTCCGTTTGGCGAACAGACGCGCCTGGGCAACCAGCCCACGCGCCCCTGCTCAGGTTCATCAGAGCATACCTAATTGGCATTACAGCTTCAAGCGCGCTGACAGGATTTCCTCTCCACAACGTCCACCGTGTCCACAAGGTCCATGTCGAGTCCTGCCCCGCCTCTTGTTGACAGGCGCATCCGGCTCATCTACGATTCCGGCTGGAGGATAAGCGCAGCAATGTTGTTGTCCGTCGTCATGCCCGTCTACAACGAAGCCGCCACGGTCGCCAAAGCCGTTGCCCGCGTGCGCAACGCCGCGCCGGACTGCGAAATCGTCGTTGTCGACGACGGGTCAACCGACGGCACCGCCGAGCAACTCGATCGGAACCTTCCGCAAAACAATCTCAAAATTGTGCGGCATCCCGTCAACCGCGGCAAAGGCGCCGCGCTGCGCTCCGGGTTCAGCTCCGCCTCGGGCGACATCATCCTCGTCCAGGACGCCGACCTCGAATACAGCCCGCTGGACTACCCGCGCCTGCTTGAACCGATCCTCAACGGTGAGGCGGACGTGGTCTACGGCAGCCGGTTCCTCGGCGGGCCGCACCGCGTCCTGTTTTTCTGGCACTATGTTGGCAACAAGTTTCTCACCCTGCTCTCCAACATGCTCACCAACCTCAACCTGACCGACATGGAAACCGGCTACAAAGTGTTCCGCCGCGAAGTCATCGAGTCCATCCGCCTCAAATCGAACCGGTTCGGCTTCGAGCCGGAAGTCACCGCAAAAGTCGCGCGAAAAAAATGGCGCATATATGAAGTCCCCGTCCAATACCACGGCAGAACATACGAACAAGGCAAAAAAATCACTTGGAAAGACGGCGCACTCGCGGCCTTTTACATCGTCTGGTACAGGTTCTTTTAAGATAATCTGACCACGGAGTTCACGGAGAGCACGGAGACTGTTGTTTATAGATTGGAGGCTCATTAGATGAATCTGATTGTCGTTCTCTGCTTGGTCGTCTCCGCAGCGACGGCGGACGATGTTGCCGCCACCATTCAGTTCCGCACTCACCGCATCGGGACGTATCGCGGTGAAGCGTGCGGCGTCGGCGATTTCAACAACGACTCCAAACTAGACATCGTCGCCCTGCCTTACCTCTACCTCGCCCCGGAGTTCCACCCGCTCAAAATTGCCGAGGTCTCCGGCGCGATCGGCGAAGACGGAAAAGGGTACCGCGACGACTTCATGAACATCCCGCTCGACGTCGACGGCGACGGCCGACTCGACGTCATCACCTGCTCATGGTTCGCCAAAAAAGCCGAGTGGCTGCGCAACCCCGGCGAGGCCGGCGGCATTTGGCCGCGAAACCTCATCGAAGAAAACGGCAATTTCGAGTGTGGCGAACTCTGGGACATCGACGGCGACGGAAAAGCGCTTGAAATCCTGCCCTCGGTCGTCGACACCGTCTGGTATGAAAAATCCGGCGCCGGCCTTGTCAAGCACGTCATCTGCCCAAAACCCATGGAGTGGGGTACCGGCTGCGGCGACATCAATGGCGACGGCCGGCCCGACGTGATCCGGCCCGTGGCCTGGTTCGAAGCCCCCGCCGACCCGCGCGCCGGCCAGTGGATAGAGCACCCCATTGCCCTCGGCAGCCTCGAAGAAGGAAAATCCAGCCACACGCCGCAAATTCTTGTCTACGACGTCAACGCCGACGGCCTGAACGATCTGGTCACCAGTAGCGCGCACGAATACGGCATCTTCTGGTACGAACAAACGCGCAGTGATGGTGAAATTGCTTTTAAACAGCACCTCATCGACAAGTCGTGGTCGCAGCCGCACAGTTTGGCGCTCGCTGACATGGACAAAGACGGCGACCTCGACCTCGTGACCGGGAAACGATTCATGGCGCACAATGGCGGCGACCCCGGCGAGTCCGACCCGCCCGGCGTCTACTGGTACGAACTCAAGCGCGGGCCCAACCCCGAATGGATCAAGCACATCATCTCCTACGACGAAGGGATCGGCTCCGGTATGAACATTGTAGCCGAGGATTTCGATGCGGACGCCGACATCGACATCGTCGTTACCGGCAAATGGGGCGGCCCTGTCTGGTTTGAAAACACCCCCCGAGCCAAATGAATACCCGCCTCTTCACCGCGTCAGCCTAAAATGCAGCGGCATGTCTTGCCACCCCGGGCAAAGCACCGCCGTTAGCAGCACCGGAATTTCCTCAAAATCCCGCGCTCGATACAGGCCCGTTACGCACTCCGCCTGGTTTTCAGCCACGGCGACACCCTCGAACCGCGACTTCTGCGAGAAATACACGGGGAAGTACACCAGCGTCGGCTTGCCTTGTTCAGCCTGCCGCAGATTGGCCGTTACGGCACGCGTAAAATCCCATTCGGCGTCTTCCGCCTCGTACACGAACGTCAACGCCACGCTTTCCGCCCGCGGCCCCGGCTCGAGTTCCACAACCAGGTACTCCGTCTGCGTCGACGGGCCCTCCGGGTCGTACCGCGCAAAATTCAGCGGCTTCAAGACCACGCGCCCCTCGCCCAGGTTTTCCCGCCGCGCTTCCATCCGCTCGACCGGCGCTGCGGTCGTCGTCCGCAGCAGTTCCCATACGCGCAGGTCCTGGTATGCCCGCAACACCCACAGCGGCGCAAACGTCGCCGCCACCGAGATCGCGGCAAAAATCCCCGCGTTAATCCCGTACCGCCTCCACAAACTCGGATCTGCTGACACCGGCTTTCCCGTCCTCACTCTCTCCCGTAACGCGCGCGCCAGGTCCAACCCTCTCTGCACCAGAAAACCCGCCGCCAGGTACGAAACGATCTGCATGTGGAAGCAGTGGCGCACGCTAAACCGCAGCGACGGGTAACCCGCAAACCAGCCCAGCAGGAAAAGCGCCGCAACGCCCCAGCGCAGGTCGTACCCCGCCAGCAGCAACAGCGCCAGCAGCACCGCATATCTTCCGTACGCCAGCAGCACCCGCGTCAGCCCCCCGTACGCCCGGTAAAACAGCCGCACCGCGCCATTCTCCACGTCCCGCGGCCACGGCGCCGAAGCGTCCGGCCGCATCTCGTCCACTATCCGCAGCACCGACGCGTACGCCCGCACAACGAGGTCCGCCGGAAACATGACCGCCAGCTCGCGAAAATATTGGCTGCCCGCGCGGTCGTACGCCGCCGTGTAATGGCGCAGACGCTCGCTGCCGCCGTTGACGCGCGCGTTATAGCTCTCCACAACCGCCCGCGTGTACTCATCCAGAAACGGGTCCCCAAAATCATAGACCGGCGACCCAACCCCCAGCCGGTCGTTGCAATATTTGTTGAATCCGATCAACGTGTCGTGGCTCGAATTGTTGCCTTTGACAAACAGGACAGGCAAAATAGGCGCGCCTACCACCACAAAACACGCCAGAAACACCGCCATACCCGCCAGCCGCTTCCCTTTCTCCCGCAACGGATTCCCCGGCGCCAAAAACAGCGCCACAATTACGAACGGCGGGATGCAAATCAGTAGGTCCTGCCGGAACCCTATCCCGATTCCCAGCACCACCCCGCACAACGCGCAAAGGCCCGCAAAGCCCCGCCTGTTCAGGCTCTTTTTGGCGATGAACCCGGTTAGAAAGATTGCCGTGAGAAAAAACGGCGCCTTCGCGTAATCCCGCAGGTCCGGCAATTGCTGGACGTGGAGCGGCCCCGCTACGAACAGCAGCGCAAACACAACCGCCGGCACGCGCCCCATCGCTAGCCGGAACAGCCCGTACGAGGCCGCACCCGTTATCCCGAACAGCAAACCGTACAGCGGCAGCAATGAACTCCACGCCACGCCCAGCACACGCCAAAGCACCGCCACGCTCCCCAGCAAGTACAAATGAAACCGCTGGCAGTTTACCCAGCCACCGTATTCTGGGTGCGGATGGTACACCGCCCATTCCTCTGTCGAGAGCGCCTCCCCGTCCCACGGCGCCAACGGAATGTCCGCCGGAATATCGCCGCACTCGATGCAGTCACGCCGCGAGTACAGGAAGTCCGTCAGCGCCGGCGCGCGCGACAGCATCGGATTCTCAAAGCCGCGCCCGCACGCCCACATCGCCGCCGGGCCGAACATGTGCTGCGCAAAATACGCCTGCCCGTCGAACGTCGCCATGTAGACAATGCCCCCCACGGCAGAGACGGCAAATACCACCAACGCCGCCCACGCATCCGCCGGCAGTTTCCCCCGCATTTTTCCCATCGAACCTGCAACTCCTGACCCCAGCGAGTATAGCTTTTTTGTGCCTCCTGTGCCTCTCGTGGTTAATACGCACCCGCTTTTGACTCAAACCGTCTGGGACGCCCCCCGGCTTTTGTGGGGGGTGTCCCACTCTTTATTCCAGCCACTTCCCTCTTCCCCGCAATCGGCAATCCGCAATCCCCTGCCCTACCTTTTGACTCAGCCTCATTCCTGAGTAATAATAGCCATATACTAACCATCAGGATCTTGCGGTGAACATCTCTTCCCGATGCGAATACGCCTGCCGGGCCGTCGTCGAGCTGGCCAGCCACGAACCGTCGCCACAGCCACTGACCGCCGAGACCATTGCCGGCCACCGCCGCATTCCCGAAAAGTTCCTGGTGCACATCCTGTTGCAGCTCAAGCGGGTCGGCATCGTCCGCAGCATCCGGGGCGCGCGCGGCGGCTACACCCTCAACCGGCCGCCCCAAGAAATCACCCTGCTCGACGTCGTCCGCGCCATCGACGGGCCGGTCCTCCAACCCTTGCCGGTCCGCGACCCGGGGTCGCAAGACATTTCCGTGGCCTGGCGCGACGTGGCCGGCGAAATTGAAACCGTACTCCAGCGGGTGACCGTTAAAGACATCCTGGACCGAGCGCGAAAAGAGTCCATGTTTTACATCTAGCTCGGACAAGGAGGAGAGAAATCTTCGTATGGGCAGTATCAGGCATCCCGGCGAACCGCGCGGCAACAAGGCACGCGCCCGCCTCGACCAATTCATCGGCCGCGGGCAACGCACCTACACCCCCTCCCAACTCGCCGTACTGAAGGCTAAAGGCTGCTACATCTGGACCGTCGACGGCCGAAAGCTCCTCGACTTCACCTCCGGCGTCCTCGTCATCAACCTCGGCCACCAGCACCCCCTGTTCGAAAAACAGTACAAAGCCTACGCCGCCGGCCTGCCACGAAACGCATACAACATGGTCGCACCCATCGAGGTCGACGCTGCACGACGGCTGATCGCCAGCATGCGCATGAAAAACGCCCAAAAAATCCTCTGGGCCGCCTCCGGCTCCGAAGGCATCCAAAAAGCCATGTGGTCGGCGTTGCACCTGCATCCCGAACGGCCCATCATGCTCGCTACCCGCGGCGGGTTCCACGGCAAAAAAGGTCTGGCCGGCGACGTCACCGGCGAGTCGAGCGCCAATCCCAACGTCCGATTCATCTCGTTTCCCATGTACGAGCCGCAGCCCCCTGCGTTTTACCAGGCCGAACTCGACTCACTTGCTCGCGAGTTTCCCGGCAAGATCGCACTACTCGTCACCGAACCCTACCTTGGCGCAAAAGGGTCGTTCCACCCCCCCGCCTGGTACCACCAACTCCTCCAGGAATGGTGCAATAAAAACGACGTCACACTCATTTTCGACGAGGTCCAATCCTGCCACGGGCGCACTGGAAACATGTACGCCTTTCAAACCTACGGCGTTCAGCCCGACCTCGTCGTGCTCGGCAAAGGCCTCGGCAACGGCGAGCCCGTCGCCGCCGTCGTTGGCCGAGCCGACCTCATCGACTCGCTCCATTACGGCGAAGCGTCCGACACTTACAGCGGCAACCCCCGCGCATGCGCCGCCATCTGCGCTACCTTCGACGCGTTCAAAGCTGAAAACGTCGTCGCCAACTGCCGAAAAATGGCCCCCGTCATGCTCTGCGGCCTCCAACGGCTAAAAACCCGATTCCCATTTATTAAAGATATTCGCGGCGAAGGGCTCGTGTACGGTGTCGAGATCGCCGACGACGAAACCGCCAACAAATGCGTACTCGAAGCCTACTACGGCGTCAACGGCGCCGGCGTCCACTTCCTCGGGCCGCTCGCAGGCAAAGTCCTCCGCGTAAGCCCGCCGCTCATCATCTCCCAACCCGAAATCAACCGTGCAATCGATATCCTCGAAAAAGCCTGGGAAAGAGTCTGAACGTTATGAGCCGGAAAAAGACTGTCCTCGTGGTCGTCGCCCACGCCGACGACTTGGAGTTCTACGCAGCAGGGACCGCCGCCCGGTTTGTAGTCGAAAAAGCCTACGACGTCTACGAACTTATCCTCACCGACAACTCAAGAGGGTCCTACTCCCTTTCCAGCGAGCAACTCATCGAGATCTCCGCGCGCGAGGCCGTCGAGGCCGGAAAAGTCCTCGGATTGAAAGAAGTCCGCCTCGCCGGATATACCGACGGCGAACTCGACCAAATCAACCCCGCCGAACTCCGCGGACGCGTCATGGGAATGATTCGCGAGGTCCGCGCCGATATCGTCATGGGCTGGGACCCCTTCGCTCCGTACGAAGATCACCCCGACCACCGAACCGCCGCCATCGCCACGGTCGAGGCCGCCTTGTTCTCACCCATGCCGCTGTTCTACCCCGAGCACAAATCCGCGCCCTGGTGCGTCACCGAAGCATACTGGTTCGCAAAACACCCGTGGAACGCCGAAACGTTCGTCGACATTACATCAACCATCGACCTCAAGATCCAGGCCCTACTCAAGCACGACTGCCAGATGGATCTCACCATCGACAGCGCAAAATGCGAGGCTAAAGCCATCGGCGCTGACCTGCCGATGCTCCAAAGTCTCGATAAACACGCTTACGGGTCCGTCATCGACCTCGCCATACGAAGCGCACACGCTTCAATTGGCGAAAAAGCCGGAATGGAATTCGCCGAACAGTTCCGATACCAAAAACTCGGCTACCTCGACCGCATGCTCGGCATGGACCTCATCACACCGGATTTTTGACAGAACGCATCGAGTCCACTCATGTGCATCCCTCCAAAGAGGCTTCCCCAATCAACGGTTGACAGAATTGAACTGACTTGATATTGTATTTGTTCTACATCCCTGTTGGTTAAGGGGGCCGAGGCAGAATTGGCCTACTGTTGCAGCCGGACAGTATGCGCATCGGCGGGCGTTGCCTGGCGTAAAGGAGGGGGACGTGTGATGCGGTCAATCAAGTCTCTTCACTGCTTGTGGGGCGGCTGGCGAGCCGGGTGCGCTGTGGCGTGGGCTTGTGCACTTGCACTGCAGCTGTGGTGCGGGTTGGCGGCAGCAGCCGTCGGCCCGGAAAGCGACCCCAGCAACGTCTACTGGGACGACCGGCTTTACGGGTGCGACATGTCGTCGGGTGATGTATACGCTTTAACCCAAGACAACGCAGGCAACATATTTGCTGGAGGGAGCTTTACTACCGCAGGGAGCGTGAACGAGGCTTATCTCGCCAGGTGGGACGGCACCGCGTGGTCCGCGCTCGGCTCCGGTGTGGATGGTGAAGTGCATTGCCTGGTGTGTGATGGCGAGGGCAACCTGTATGTTGGCGGAGACTTTACGACGGCGGGCGGCGTAGCCGCCAACAAAATCGCCAAATGGGACGGCAACGCGTGGTCACCGCTGGGTACCGGCATGAACAACGAGGTACAAGCGCTGGCGCGTGACGGTGGCGGTAACCTCTACGCGGGAGGATATTTCACGACAGCGGGCGGCGTAACCGTCAACGGAATCGCCAAATGGGACGGCGCGGCGTGGTCTGCGCTAGGCACCGGCGTGAACGGGCAGGTCTACGCGATGGTGTGTGACGGCAGCGGTAACATCTATACGGGGGGAAGCTTCACCACGGCCGGCGGCGTCACTGTAAACAGAATCGGCAGGTGGGACGGCAGCGCCTGGTCTGCACTGGGCACCGGCATGAATGTCACGGTGGAGGCCCTGGCGCTGGACGGAAGTGGCAACCTTTACGCCGGAGGTTATTTCACTACCGCGGGCGGCCTGACTGCTTGGCACATTGCCAAGTGGAACGGAAGCGAGTGGTCGGCCTTGGGCTCCGGTACGAATAGCAGCGTACGCGCGCTGACGGTTGACGGGAGCGGCAACCTCTACGCGGGCGGCTATTTCGGGACGGCGGGGGGTGTGACGGTTAACGGAATTGCGAAGTGGAACGGCAGTGCATGGTCGGCTATCGGCTCGGGCATGAATAACGTTGTATTTGCGCTGGCGTTTGACGGGTACGGCAGCCTCTGCGCCGGAGGTCGCTTCACGACAGCGGGTGGTGTAGCCGCAAATCGTGTGGCGAAGTGGGATGGCAGCGCCTGGTCCGTGTTCGATACTACCGGCAGAGGCACGAACAACAAGGTGTCTGCACTGGCATTTAATGGCGACGACCTATACGCAGGGGGTAACTTCACGGTGGTGGATGGCACAGCGGCGAATTACATCGCCAAGTGGGACGGTGCCGCGTGGTCAGCCCTCGGTTCCGGCATGAACGACCAGGTGCATGCGGTGGCCTGTGGCGGGAGCGACAACCTCTATGTGGGAGGTAAATTTACGACGGCGGGCAGCGTGACCGTAAATAGAATCACCAAGTGGGACGGCAGCACATGGTCAGCACTGGGTAGTGGCGTCGATAACAACGTCTATGCCCTGGCAACTGACGGGAGCGGCAACCTCTATGCCGGCGGCGATTTTGTGGTGGCGGGCGGCGTAACTGCAAACAGAATAGCCAAGTGGGACGGCAGCACTTGGGCCGCTTTGGGCGCCGGCATGAGTGGAAGAGTGAGCGCGCTCGCGTTGGACGGGGCCGGAAACGTGTATGCGGGCGGTAGTTTCCTAATGGCGGGGGGCGTAACCGCAAACAAGATAGCCAAGTGGGACGGCAGCACGTGGGCCGCTTTGGGCGCCGGCATGAGCGTGACGGGATCAGTGCACGCGCTCGCGTTGGATGGGAATGGCAACCTCTACGCTGGGGGTAATTTCTGGACGGCAGGCGACATAACCGCGTACAGCATCGCGAAATGGAACGGCAGCACGTGGTCGACCGTCGGTACCGGCGCGTATTTCACTGTAGATGCTCTGGCACTTGACGGGAGCGGCGATCTCTACGCGGGAGGGTCCTTCACGATGGCGGGCGGTGTGTACACGCACGGAATCGGCAAGTGGGACGGCAGCGCATGGTCGGCATTCGGCACAGGGATGGGTCATATACTGGGAACTGCGCCCTTTGTGTCCGCGCTCGCCATTCGCGGTAATAATCTATATGCGGGAGGTGACTTTGTCGCGGCAGGGGACAAGGTTTCAGCTTACTTCGCGCTCTGGCAGCCGCGAGTCGACCACAGCGAGGTTTTGCTGTCGGCGAATCCCGGGGAACAGACGCTTGGGAACGACCTGGACGGCTTCTATAAGCCCGCCCTGCAGACGTTCGCCGGCACGACCGTGACGCACTCCGGCTGGGGGTCCGTCACCGTGACGCTGGACCGGGCGGACGAAATCCATGTCGCCGGCCAGCGGGTCAACGGGGCGTTCACGCTGTTGCCGGAAGGCGTTCAATTCGGGGGTGCCGGCGCCACGTTGCGCGTGGAGTTCAGCGAGGACGACGTGGCCGCCTATGGCGTTGACTACAGCGAGTTCCGTGCAGTTCGCCTGACCTACCCGGCGGGATACCCCGATGACAAGGCCGCCGCGGGTGTCGACATGTTAAATACGGCGGCGCCCACGCCTATCCGCATCGAAAACGGCAGGCAAATCTATGCCATTACGGTGCCTCTTGGTGAAATTGCGTCGACGTACGGTGCCGTACCGTACAGGTTTGTACGTCCTTCAGCGGCTACAAACCCGGACTCCGCCGACATCGCCACCAACACGATTACGTGGACATGGCAGGACAATTCCGACAACGAGACCGGGTTCAAGGTCTACGTCGATGAAGGGGCGGGGTCTCCAATCACTTTGCGAATCACGACCGAATGCGACAGCCAATCATGGCCGCACAACGGCCTGGATGTGAACACGCAATATGCGATGCAGGTCGCCGCGACTAACGCGGGCGGTGACAGCGCATTGACTACTGTCCTTTCGGCGTGGACGCTCGCTGCGCAACCGGTGGCTCCGGTCATCAGCAGCCCGGGCAACGACTCACTCGACGTGGCCGTCGGAACAGGAGACGGCAATCCCGCGTACACCGACTATTCTATCCGGATTGAACCGGGGGTGGGAGGCAACAATTGGGTTCAGGTGGACGGCACCGTGGGCGCGGGTTCGGTGTATCAGACAGCGGCCATGTGGGGCACGAAGACGGTGACAGGGCTTGCCGAGTACGTGTCCTACTCGTTTACAGTGACCGCGCAAAACGGCGCCGGGGTTGCAACACCTGCCGGCCCACCCGCCAGCGCCATGACCGACGGGACGCCGCCGACGGGCACCCTCGTCATCAACGGCGGCGCGGCCTTCACCAATTCCACGTCGGTATCCCTAACCTTATCCGCGACGGACAGCGGGTCGGGCGTTACGCAGATGCAATTCAGCAACGACGATGCTGCCTGGAGCGGGTCGGAAGATTACGCCGGCAGTAAAAGCTGGACGTTGACGGCGGGAGATGGGGCAAAGACCGTCTACGTCCAGTACCGCGACGCCCAGGGCAATGTCTCCACCGGAACCATTAGCGACAGCATCACGCTCGACCTGACGCCGCCCATTATCACTCTGCTGGGACCAAATCCGCTCGATCTACAGTTGTACGACGAGTACATCGACCCAGGCGCCACCGCAACCGACGCATTATCCGGCGACTGCACTTCCGGCATCCTGATCGATTCATCGGCTGTGGATACCACAACCATAGGCGAGTACGTCGTCACCTACGACGTTGCCGATGCCTGCGGCAATCCAGCGCACGCCGAGCGGGTTGTCCGGGTGATCCCCGCGGTGCCGCTGTCGCCTTGGACAGGGCTGGTGTTGAGCCTTGCGCTGGCAGGGCTGGGCATTTATATCCACTCCTGCGCCGGGGGACGCAGGAACCGGAGGCGCAACAGGCCGTCAGGTTCCGCGGCTTAAGCGCCTTGCTCCTATTGGTATGTTATATACGACTTGGTGTGTCGTCAGCTTCCAATTTCCGCGGAATCAAACACGTATTCGCCTGAGGGGATCTCGAACTCTGCGAAATTTTCCATTTTCTTAACGAGGCGCGGCTCGGTTTGTCTGCTACTGACATTTGCTCCGGGCACCCGCACCAGCGCCGTCGTGTTAGGCGGGACATGCACCTTGAGCGTCAGCTTCCCATTTTCGATTCGCCACTCGCTCTCGACGAGGCCTCTGACGGTGTCATACGTAGCTTTTGCCCACGTGACGCCGCCCACCGGCCGCGGGTCGATGATGACGCGGCGGAAGCCGGGCCCCGATTCGTCCGGCCGGATGCCGCCGATAACGCGCGGGAACCATTCGCCGGCCGCGAGCAGTGTGCTGTGGATTTGCGATTTCTCGCCTTCCCATCGCTCCCAGAAGGTTGTGGCGCCCTGCTCGAGCATGTAGCCCCAGCCGGGATAGGTTTTCTGGTTCATGATGAGCGCGGCGAGATCGTCCCTGCCAACCACATTCAACAGGCGCAGCAGAAACATCGAGCCGTGCATGCCCGTGCCGATGTGGCCGCCGCTCTTCTCGACGATCTCCGTCTCGAGCGATTTCGTCACCGCCGGCCGCAGGTCGGCCGGCGTTACGCCCGACAGCAGGGCAAACGCGAGGTTGGCCTGGCCGCCGTCGGCGTAAGTGTTTTGCCCCGCGTTGAAGAACGCGCCGTGGGTAGTCCGCCGGATTTCCTCCGCTTTCCGCGCATACGACTCGGCGTCCTGCGGCTCGCCCAGTACGCCCGCGACCTTGCCCGTGTGCTCGCAAATGTATGCGTAGAAACAATTGTTGAAAAACGTCCGCGACAGTTCGCTCGACCACGGCCCCACGCCCTGATCGTGATCCGGCGCAACCCAATCGCCGATGAAGCCGTAGTCGGGATGGCCGTACGGGCGCAGCAGGCCGTCGACGGCCTTCGACTCGAGGAACTCGACGTACCGCTTCATCATCGGGTAATTATCGCGCAGCACGCGCCGGTCGCCGTAGTGGAGGTACATGTCCCACGGCAGCATCACGCAGATCGCGCCCCACGTCGGCCCGCCGCCCGCACCGTGCGGGTACGGCGCGATGTTGGGCAGCTCGCCCGTCGCCGCGTTCTGCACGTCGCGCCAGTTGCCCAGCCACTTGGTGTACATCGCGCCGAGGTCGAACGCATACAGGGCCGTCCTCGATGTGATCTGCCCGTCGCCGCCGTAGCCCAGCCGCTCCCGGTGCGGGCAATCGACCGACACGCCACCCGACGTCACGCAACGGAACGTGTACATCGTGGTGTCGTAGATCCGGTTGAACAGATCGTTCGAGCACGCGAACGTCCCCCGCACATCGAGCGGCGTCTGCACGAAAAGAGCCTTGGCATCGCCGGGTTTCGGCTCGCGCCGAAGACCGCTCACCCTCACGTACCGGAACGCGTGGTAGTTGAACCGGTTTTGGAACGTTTCCGCGCCGCTGGTGGCCGGCATATACTCCGCCTGCTGGTCCCAATGAACGGGTTCGCCGGATTTCTCGAACCGCTCGATAAACTTCATTCTCACCGGCTTGCCCGGCTCGCCGTGAAGGCGCAGGCGGAACATCGCCGTAACGTTCCGGCCCATGTCGAACAGGTATTCACCGGGACCCGTCTTCGTGACATCAACCGCGGCCACTTCTTCTACTATACGATTGGAATCGAGCATGGCCGCACAAACAACCGGCGTCGGCGGCTGCACCACGACGGCTTTGTCAGTCCAGTCAGACTTGAAGCCGGGCGTGGCCCAGCCGATGCACTCGGCTCTGGCATCGTACCGTTCGCCATCGAGGTTGCTGTTGTTGACCCGGTCGATCGCCGTGATGGGGCCGAGCTGCGCGCGCCACGTGCCGTCCGAGCCGACGGTGATCGTCTTGCCGCCCTCGAACTCGACTTCAACCTGCACGCGCCCGATCGGCCCGGGATGCATCACGCCGGGGAAACCGGGACAGTACCACCCACGGCCCAGCGCAACGCCGATGCAGTTGTCGCCGCGGCGCAACGCCCCGGTAACGTCGTGCGTGACGTAATACGCCCGCTTGTTGTAATCGCTGACGTTCGGGCCGCACACGCCCTCGCCGATCTTCTCGCCGTTGATGTGGAGGTCGCAATAACCCATCGCGGCCACGTATGCCGTGGCGCGGACCGGTTTTGAGTCGAGCTTGAACTCCCTGCGGAACAGCGGCCCTGCCGGCTCGCCTTTCATGAGCGAAAAACAGGGACTGACTCGATTTTCGGCAGTTTGAAAATCGTGTCTGTCCCTGCTTTTCGCGGCCATTTCGGCGGAGTACGCATAGCCAATCCATTTGGCGGACCAGTCGGCCGGCTGCAGCAGGCCCATTGTCCATTGGGCCGGCTCGCCCCACGCCGTCGGCTGGTCCGACTCGTCCCACGCACGCACTTTCCACCAACACGCCGCCCTCGAGCCCAGCCGCTTGCCGCCGTACGGAACGAGCACCGTCTCGTCCGAGACGACTTTGCCCGAGTCCCACAGGTCCGCGGTATCTGCGCCGAGCAGGTCCGGCGACGACGCCACGAGGATCTGGCAGGCCGTCTGCCGCGCCCCGCGCCGGTCGGATTGCACCAGCCAACTCAGCCGCGGCGGAACCACGTCGATCCCCAACGGGTTCTCCAGGTACTCGCACCGCAACCGGCCGACCGTCATGGCTGGCGCGGCGTGCGCTGCGGCGAAGAGAGACAACAATGTCACGAGTCCCAACGCGGCGTGAACGATGCGCATTTTCCCAACTCCTACATGACTAACGGAAACCAGATTCTACTGCATGTTGCCAGAACCACCAAACCGGATCACTCAACCCAACCGAACCCGGCTGGAAATGAAAACTACCGTAACCGCGCGCCGGCGTCTGCCAAACCCTCCCCTGTTTTCCGGTTTTACCTGTTTTAGCGCCAGGGCGGGCGGAAGCGGCAGCAGTTGGCAACGAGGAAGCCCAAAGCCTGGATGATGGCGAAATGCGCGGCTGCAGATGTTTTGCCCCCGCCACGTGGACGGTCCCCTCCGTAACTACTATGATGACCGGCATCTCCCCCGATACTCATCGGGTAGGGCTGGATAAATGGAAAATACCGCCATCATCAGTAACGTTGGCTGAAATTCTTCGGCAGGCAGGTTACGTGACCGGCAGCGTCAGCCAAAATCCCTATACGGCGCCCAATGCGGACTTGGATCGGGGTTTTGACGTTGTCGACCAGTCCAAGATTTCGTTCATGCGTTTACCGGCAGATGCGGCGCCGGCCGATGAACCCAATGTGAGAGCGTGGTCGCGCTTTCTTGAAAATAACGCGGACAAGCCGTTTTTCTTATGCGTTCACACCCTAGAGGCGCATGGGCCGTATAAACCTCCAAAACGGTTCCGGCTGTTTAAATCAGAGAACGGTCATGAAGGGACTATAGACCGTTACGATGACGGGATAGCGTGGGCAGACGCCAATCTTAGTCTATTAGTTGCAAAGCTGAAGGAACTCGGATTGTGGCAATTTACACTTCTTATCGTAAACTCGGACCATGGTCAATCATTCGCCCCCAATGAAGGAGGTCCTGGTCATGGGGGCAAGCCGTATCTGGCGAGGGTTCATGTGCCGCTCGTAATGCACCTGCCAGGGCTTATTTCACCTGGATTAGTTATTGAAGACAGTGTGCAACTGCTCGATGTCCCGCCGACTATCCTAAGCCTGCTGAAAATCCCTGTTCCGGCGCAGTTCCAGGGGCATTCCCTGGCGCCCCTGTTCAAACGGCTGCCAATCGAGCGCAGGCGCATTTTTTGTGTTGGCGAAAGACCGGCGTGGCATGCCCTGGTCAGTGGAGACTGGTTTTTCTTTTATGATGACGGGAAATCCAGTCTATTTGACATTAAGGCGGATCCGGGGCAAATGAACGACGTTGCGGGCAGCAATCAGCTCGTGGTGGACCAACTTGATAAACAGTTACTCGCGTATCTTGATGAACAAAGAACGCTGGCAGCCGCGTTGCGGAAATCGGATCAGCCGGAAACGCCCATTTCGATTGATGCAGAAATCGCGGAGCAGTTGAAGGCGTTGGGCTATGTACATTAGTCCCTTAGAAGTCAAGTCTTTGTTTTTTCGGCGCGCCGCTCCCGGTTTTCACACCTTTAACTCGATTCCTTTCCACCGCCCGCGATAGAAAACCGCACCCGTCAGCAGGAAGCGGGAAGCATGCGCCACAAACACCGCCCCCCATAACGTATAGATGCTCAGATAGCCCGTCATATCCAGCACTTGGGCCAGCCCCAGCAGGATCACGATCTGCGTGATGAACGCGATGAACATGGGCGTGCGTGTGTCACCGGCGCCTTGCAGCCCCCCCGTAAACGCCAGTGTCACGACCTGCAGCACGCCCGAAAACGCCAGTACCTTGAGCAACGACGCACCATACCCGAACAAGGGTTCCGCGGTAGCACGGAACGCACCCAGCAGCACGCCCGGAAACAGCCAAAACACCGCACCCAGCAGCGCCGCCCACGTCATGCCCATCAGCGCCGCAACGTATACGCCCCGCGTGCCCCGGTCCGGCTGGTTCGCCCCGATGTTCTGACCCATGATGGTGGCTGAAGCGACTCTGAGCCCGAACGACACCCACATCACCAGCGAAAAAAGCTGAATGTAGCCGATGGTGTACGCGGCCTGGGCCGACGCGCCCTGCGGCAACATCCCGATCTTACTGATCAGCAGCATCCCGCCCAGGTTCAGCAGCACCGCCTGCAGGCCCGTCGGCACCCCGATTAACGCTACCGTCTTGAGCACCCGCCAGTCCGGCAGCCGCAACCGGCGCGGCGGCAAGAACAGCGTCCTGCGCCTGAAAATCAGCAGAATGGCGATGGCCACGGTAATCACGGGCGCCAGGCAAGTGCCCAGCGCCGCGCCCGCCGTACCCATCGGCGGCCAAGGCCCGAACCCCGTGATAAACAGCGTGCTCAGCACGACGTTCAGCACGGTCGTCAGCACGCCCAGCTTCAACGGCATTTTGGGCTGGCCGGACGCCTGCAGCGCGCCCGTCACCATGAACATGATGAACAGCGGCGCCCCGCCCACAAACATGATCCGCAGGTACGGCAGCGCATGGGCCGCCACCGACGCGTCCGCCGTCGCAAACCTGACCAGCGACGGGCTCAACAAGTACCCCAGCGGCCCAAGTACCAGCACCAGGATTGCCAGCGACGCCACAAACACGTCGTACGCCACCCCGCTGATTGTCTCGCGGTCCTGCTTGCCGGCGTAACGCGCGATCAAAACGTTGTTGCCCTGAAAAAGCGACGCGATCATCACCACGAACACCAGGAAAACCTGCCACGCCACGCCGATCGCCGCGTTGGCCGCATTGTCCGCCGACGAAACAAAATTCCCCACCAGGATGTGGTCGACCAGGCTGTGCGACCCGTTCACCAAATTCAGCAGCGTCATCGGCCACGCCAGCTTCCACACCGACCGGACGATGCTGCCGCTCACTATTTCACGATCAAACGCTTTCATAAAGAACGAACTATATCACGTTTTTGTGGCCCGCATGCCCCGGCTCGATCCAATCCGGCTTCGTCCCCGCACCCAAACTGTGCTATCATTTTATAAAGGAGATAGTGGCATGACGAAGCAGAAAAACGACCCGATTTGGGAAAAAATACGGGAGGAAGCCGCCCAAGATGCACAAGCCGAGCCGATGCTGGCCAGTTTCCTCTACTCGGTGATCCTGAACCACAAAACGCTCGAGGACGCCCTCAGCTTCATCCTCGCCAGCAAGCTGGGAAGTTCGACGGTCCCCGCCGTCACGTTGCGCGACCTGATCGACGAGGCGTTCCGCAGCGATCGCAAGATTGGCGTGGCGTTGCGCGCCGACATCGAGGCCGTCATCACACGCGACCCCGCGTGCCACGGCTATTCCCAGCCGCTCCTGTATTTCAAGGGCTACCACTCCCTCCAGTCCTACCGTGCCGCCCACTATTTCTGGCAGCAGGACCACAAACCGCTCGCCTTATACCTCCAAAGCCGGATTTCCGAAGTGTTCGCCGTCGACATCCACCCTGGCGCCCGGCTCGGTAAAGGCCTCTTTTTCGACCACGCCACCAGCATCGTCATCGGCGAGACCGCCGTCATCGACGGCGACTTCTCGATGTTGCACGAGGTCACGCTCGGCGGAACCGGCAAGACCGGCGGAGACAGACACCCCAAAATACGCAAAGGCGTACTCATCGGCGCCGGCGCAAAAATTCTCGGCAACGTCATCATCGGCGAGGGAGCCAAGATCGGCGCGGGCAGCGTCGTGCTCGAAGACGTGCCCCCCCACTGCACCGTCGCCGGCGTACCCGCAAAACCCGTTGGCTACCCTGCCACCGCCCTGCCCGCACTCGACATGGATCAGCGTATCGAAGAGGTCGATCAAAAACTCCCCGACGACGCCCTCCTGTAAATATTGTGGTGCGGACGTCCCGCCTGCAC
>Ga0315285_10001759_pt1 | contig 22738 bp, 20 predicted proteins | sample YL17G09_36_MG_FD_203698 | JGI IMG/M metagenome (GOLD analysis project Ga0315285, IMG submission 203698) | Sediment microbial communities from Yellowstone Lake, YNP, Wyoming, USA - YL17G09_36 | ecosystem: Environmental > Aquatic > Freshwater > Lake > Sediment | place: USA: Wyoming | collected... | reverse complement strand
CCCAGCGAGATACGGGGTGCCCGGAAGCCGCACTTTCCGCTCTTCACCGACCTCCACTTCAAGATCTCCGAGGGTAAATCGGCCTGCCGATGCGGCAGCCGCAGCCATGGCATCCGTCACCAGGATCATTCTCGGTATTCCTTTTGCCCGGATGAGGTTTTTCACAAAATAGTCTGGCAGGTGTATCCCATCACAAATCATACTGGCCATCAATCCGTCGGTAGAGATCTGTTTCTGTATGTAATTGGCATGGCGGGGAAGTACCTGATGCGCGCCATTGCCCAGATGGGTCGAGAGCACGGCTCCGGCCTCCACCGCGGCATCGATCTGAGCCGGCTCCGGAGCACAGTGGCCGATCGCCACCACCAGACCGGCCTTCGAGGCCTTTCGGATGAACTCGATCGCGCCAGGCCGCTCCGGTGCAAGGGTGACGATTTTGAGCAGACCTCGGGACAAGCTGCGGAGCCCCTCAAACTGATCCCAATCCGGATCGGTGACATATTGCTTCGGATGAGCGCCACGCGGACCCTCTTCTGAGGCAATGTAAGGACCCTCCAGGTGAATCCCGAGGACCATCGACCGCACCAAGGGATGTTTCTCGCAGGCTTGAACCATCTGCTGAATGTTCCTGGAGAGTCGCTCCTCACTCCCGGTAATGAAGGTAGGGCAGAATCGCGTGACACCAGTCCGCAAGAGTGCTCTGCAAACGGGGACGAGGTCGTCCCCGTCGAAGGCCGGATGGTTAAAGTCCTTTCCAGCGAACCCGTTGACCTGGAGGTCGATAAATCCAGGGGACACATAAAATTCCCTACCCCCGAAAACCCGGCCGCGTCGAGTTGCCTTGGCCGGGAGCACTCTTGCTATTTTGTCTCCTCTAACCTCAATTTCTATGAAAGGGCCGCCAGGTCTTTTTCCCCTGACCGACATAATTGCTTTCATGAGCGTTGTTCATCTCTCCTCATGGCTGGTGATGATGATCGAAGACGGTCGGTGAAGTTCAGCTACATTGGGAGGCTCTTAAAACATTTTGGCACCGCCATACCGCCTGAAATCAGAACATCGGATATAAATGATGGATGCGGGGCAGATATTTCTCAAGATATTCTCTATTGGCCTCATCTCCGCCCTTGATATTGGCGCTTGTCCACACCGGCGGCTTGATGCCCTTTTGGGCGAGTATTTCTACCGTCTTGGCGATGATCGAATTGGCTGTGTAGCAAACGGCAAAAGTGCTGGTGGCCCCGACTTTTTGCGGAAGACTCCCGATGGACAGCACGGCATCGCCCGCTGGCACGTGAACATCGATTACGATATCAGCAAGGTCGTGGAGATTCTTATTGCTCGGATGTCTGGCCGGGGTGTTCGGCGGAACACTCTTGGCAAACGCGGGGGAGGTGATGGCTACGACCGTGGCACCCAATTCCTTGCCGAAGACCGCGGCGTCGATGGTGATGGCATTGATCCCGTTTACATTGACAATGATCAATAGGTCCCCTTTTCTCACCCCGTAAAATTTCAATACATTTCTTGCTAATCCAGTTGTCCTCTCGATATTGGGATGGCTGTCAATCAAAGAGATCCCGGCCGGGAATAAGGGATTGATATTGGCAAGCCCCCCGGCCCGCCAAAAAACCTCCATCGCTCCCATGATGGAATGACCGCCTGTACCGAACACATGGATGAGCCGGTCCTCTTCGATCATTTTCGCGGCAAACTCAGCGGTCCGGGTGATGTTTCCTTCTTCGTTTTCGGTAATCGCCTTTAAAATTCCGGATACCTTATCCAAGTAGTCTGGTAATACCCCCATGAGGTCCTCCTCCTTTCGAATCTTTATTTCGCAGCTCGTGCGCTCAGGGTCTTCCCGCGTCTGGTGGATATGGATGTTACTATGCCCTGGCAGATGAAGTCAAAATTAATTTCCTTAAGGTAAACCCCCGGATCTGCCGGGGGACTTACAGGGTTTGACATTTACGGGATGCTGGGGTTGTGGCCCGGGGGCAAGGACCTTCTGCGCAAAAAGCATCGGCCCATTGGATTTCGGATTTCGAATTGCGAATTTTGGATTTTAGGTTTTTCAATCCGCATTCCGCAATCAACAATCCGCAATTCCGCTGGCCCGCCTCGTCCATGAAATGGAAGCCGCCTCATGGTTTTTGCGCAGAAGGTCCTTGCCCCCGGGCCTGGCACCCGATCGAAGGCCACCTTTCGCCGGTGCCCATTTCAATCCGTTTTGAGCGGTTCACTGTTTTTCATACCTCCGGCTCTGCCGGAAGTCATGATTTTGTGCTTCATTTACTCCCGATCCGGTTTGTGATATAAGAGGCCTGACAGAAAGAACTCGGCGGATAGGGGAGGGGGGGCCCGACCGCCCAAGGTTTCTGAATAGGGTCCACCCCGTGATCCCAGGAGTAAAAGGGCCTGGGGAAACGCCGGTGAAACCAGGCGGGATGTCTCCAGGATCGTTCCAGCGGTCTTTTCAACGGAAAGGCTTACCTCACTCTTAGAAAGGAGGACTTGAAAAATGAACGACAAAAATTCCAAAGGTTCAACGATGGGCAAAAGCCTGATGACCCGCCGAGAGGTGCTGAAGGCGGCAGGAGCGGCCGGGGTCATGGCGTCGGTTCCGGCATCCATGATAAGAACCGCATTTGGCGCATCCCCCAGCAAGAAACTTACTTTCGCCGTACCCGCGGGTCCGCAGAGTATCGAGCCCCATCTGGAAGGCGCGGATATATGGCAGCGCCGCAAACCCCTGATCTATGAAAACCTGGTGTGGGTCGACTACGACATGCAGCCGAAGCCGCAACTGGCGACTTCCTGGGAGATGACCAATCCGACCACCTACCTCTTTCACCTGCGGAAGGGGGTCAAGTTCCACAATGGGAACGAGATGACCGCCGAGGACGTAAAGTACAGCTATGATCGGGTTATCGATCCCAAGGTCGGTTCCGGCGGCCGGGGAGATCTCATCGCCATCGATGCCATCGAAGTGGTCGACAAGTACACCGTACGGTTCAGGCTCAAATTTCCCTCCGGGCCCTTTTTGGTCGCCCTGGGTGGAAAATACAACGCGGTCATTCCCAAAGATTTTGTCAAGACGGGTAATGAGCTGCGGGCCGCCGCCTGCGGCACCGGCCCCTTCAAGCTGGAGAAATTCGAGCCGACCAGTGTTCTGCACGTCAGTCGCTTCGGAGGCTACTGGGATCGATCCAACATCCACCTGGACGAGATTCGGGTGATGATTGTGCCCGACGAAAGCTCCATCGTCGCCGGGCTGCGGTCGGGCACCATCGACATCGCCTCCTTCGAAGACACCAAGAACTACTTCATCGTTCAGAAAGAGAAGAACCTGGTCACCCATCGCGGCTCCTCGGTGCGCTGGGAGGTTCTTGACCTGGTAGCGAACACCCTTCCCGACAAGGAGACCGGTAAAGTCACCGAGTACCCCACCGCCGATTTCCGGGTGTGCCAGGCCATCAAGCTCAGCCTGGACAAAGATGCGATCCTGCAGGTGGCCGGAAACGGCATCGGCCAACCCCTCGGCATGTTGCCGCCGGCGCTGAAGCTTTGGACGGTGGATCGGGAAGAACTGCCGCTGGAGAAGCGCGATGTGGCGCGAGCCAAACAGCTGCTCAAAGAGACGCGCTACGGGAGCGGACTGGAATTGACCATTCGGAACATTGTCGGCTACCCGCAACTTGCAGCCGCGGCTCAGATCATTTCGGAAAACTGTGCCGAAGCCGGCATCAAGGTCAAAATCGACACGGTGGACATCGGCATCTGGATCAAGGACTGGCTGGCGGGCAAATCGCCGTGCACCATGAACTCCTGGGGCGGGCTCATCGATCCGGATCTCGCCCTCTACCGGCATTTCCACTCTGCCCCCGGCGGGTATGATCCGCGCCGCTTCGGCAACCCCTACACCGACGCCTTGCTGGATGAAGGCCGCCGGGGCATGAACGTAAAGCAGCGCCAGGCGATCTACCGATCCGTACAGATGATCCTGGCCCAAATGGCGTGCACCATTCCGCTCTACTCTGCGGACATGGTGTATGCGGCTCAAAAATATGTCAAAAACCTCAGGCTGCATCCCACCGGCTTCTTTTATGGGTTGCGCAACGTCAAACTCGAGAAGGCCTAAAAGGCGCTCTTTTAGACCGGCCTGGGGGATCCATCCGGAGGGTTTCCAAGGCCGGCGGGAGCTTCCGGCGCAGAAGGCCTTCTCCTGCCGGAGGGGCCGAAGAGAAGGGGGAATGCGGGCCCGAATCGATGTCGTTTTTCACTTCCCGGATCGTAAACCGCGAGGGACGATCGATTCTGCGCCCGGCGCAGCCGAGCCGTAAAACCTCATCGGGAGACCGGGGGTTGACCGCGATGCGGCCTAGACACGGAAGGTCACCCGCGGAGATGCGCGCATGAGTTCAAATGTTTGGCAATATCTGGTGCGAAGGATCCTCTCCACCCTGCTTACCCTGTTCGGCGTGAGCATCCTGGTTTTCCTGATGCTGCAGCTGATTCCGGGCACGGTCGTTGAGCAGATCATGGGAACGGACGCCATGGTCACCAAAGAGACGGTGGAAAGCCTCAAGACCTTTTTTGGCCTGGATCAGCCGATCCACATCCAATATCTTCACTGGGTGCAGAACATAGCCCGGGGCAACTTCGGCATTTCCTGGCGCACGGGGAAAACCGTCCTGGGGCTCATCCTGGATCACCTTCCGGTAACCGGCGAGCTGACGCTTCTGGCCCTGGGGGTGGCGTTTCTGATCGGTGTGCCGGCGGGGGTGTTCTCCGCCACCCGGAGCAACACCGCGCCCGATAACGTGACCCGCGTGCTCAGCCTGCTGGGGCTGTCGCTGCCGGTTTTCTGGCAGGGCACCATGCTGATTCTTATTTTCAGCCTGTTGCTGCGGTGGATGCCGGCCTTGGACTACGTCGGCTTTTTCGAGGACCCGCTGCGGAATCTGCAATTAATGGCCATGCCTTCCATCTGCCTGGGAACGGCCAGCGCGGCCATGATCATGCGCATGACCCGCGCCTGTCTGCTCGAGGTGCTGGGGCAGGATTATGTGCGCACCGCGCGGGCCAAAGGCCTGGGAGAGCGTATGGTGGTCTACCGCCACGCCTTGCGCAACGCCATCATCCCGGTCATTACCGTTGCCGGGGTGCAGGTGGGCTACCTGCTGGGCGGGATCGTGGTGGTCGAGGAGGTGTTTACCCTGCCCGGGGTGGGCCGTCTGGTGCTTTCGGCCATCTTCAACCGCGATTATCCACTGGTCCAGGGGGCGGTGCTTTTCATTGCCCTGGTCTTTATGCTGACCAACCTGCTGGTGGACTTGCTATACAGCGTCATTGATCCCCGAATCCGGTATTGAACGGCCGGAAGGGCGAAGGGGCTCTGTTTCCCCCCGGCGGGCCGAATCATTAGGATGGGAAAAGATGTTGACTCAAGGAAGGGAGCAGTCACGATCGGGAACCGGCCGCCGCATGGCCGCCAGGATATTCTTGAGGAACAAGCTCATCTTTTCTGGGCTGATCATTTTCCTGATCATGATGGTTCAGGCGTTGGGTGCCAACTGGATTTCGCCCTATGAACCTTTCAAGCAGAACTACCGGGAGACCTTGCAGGGGCCCAGCTGGCAACATCCTTTCGGCACCGACCGCTTCGGGCGCGACATCCTGAGCCGGGAAATCCACGGGGCGCGTATTTCCCTGCGGGTAGCGGTCATTTCCATTCTCGCGGCCCTGGTGGTAGGTGGGATGTTCGGCCTGGTGGCGGGATATTTCGGAGGCTGGATCGATCTGGTGATCAGCCGCTGCATGGATATTTTTTTCAGTTTCCCGGCGATGTTTCTGGCCATCGCCCTGGCCGCCATGCTGGGCAATGGCGAGGGCAATGCGACCCTGGCCATCGCCATCGTCTACATGCCGTTGTTCGCCCGCATCATCCGGGGATCGGTCCTGACCGAGCGGGAGCAGGAGTATGTCACGGCCTCCATGGCTCTGGGGGCATCGACGGTCCGGATCATTTTCGGTCAAATTCTGCCCAATGTCATCTCGCCCACGGTGGTGCAGGCGGCGATCTGCATGTCCTATGCGATTCTCATCGAAGCGGCGCTGAGCTACCTGGGACTGGGGATTCAACCGCCCATCCCCTCCTGGGGGACCATGCTGAACGAAGGCCGGACCTATCTGGAGGTCGCGCCCTGGATCTCCATTTTCCCGGGACTGGCCATCATGCTGGCGGTGCTGGCGTTCAACCTCATGAGTGACGGGTTTCGGGACGTGCTCGATCCGCGAAGCCGACGCCGGCCGGGCGCCCCGGCCAAAGGGTGATGCCTGGGCGGTCCTCGTCGCCGCGGTGGAAGGGGGTGAGGGTTTTCGCGGAAGATGCACCCCGGATGTTTTCCCCCCCCATCGCTGAAACCTCTCCGGGCCCCCCCCGCCCCAGGCGGAAAATTCAAATCATTCCTCAGGAGGAAAGATCCATGAGATACCCCCGGCTTTGTGCTCCCATCACGATCCGCGGCCACGAAATTCCGAATCGCTTGGTACTGGCCCCCATGGGCACAAAGTTTAACCATCACGACGGCAGCATATCGGATCGCTACGTCAACTTCCTCCGGGCCCGTGCCCGGGGGGGTGCAGGCCTGCTGTTAACTGAGAATACCCATCTGCGCCACGAGTACACCGAGAGCACCTCGATGGGCGCCTATAACGACCGGCTCATCTGCGGGTTGAGCCAGCTGCCACACGCCGTGCACCCCTTCGGGGCCAAAATCATCATGCAGATCTCTATCCACGGCGGCACCGCATCGCGGCGGGTCATCGGGAAGAGACCGGTGGCTCCCTCGGCCATCGAAAGCCCGCTGTACCCGCAGGTCCCCCGGAAACTGACCCTGGAAGAAATCGAGAAACTCATCGACGCATACGTTCAGGGAGCCTGGCGGGCTTGGCGGGCGGGGTTTGACGGCGTGGAGGTGCACGGCGCCCACGGGTATCTCATCAGCCAGTTTATCTCCCCCCATACGAACCGGCGCAACGACGCCTATGGCGGCAACTTCGATCGGCGCATGCGGTTTCCCTCGGAAATCGTGCGGCGCATCCGGGAGCTTTGCGGGGAAGGCTTCATCATCGGCTTTAAGTACAACGGCTTCGAAAACCTGCCCGGCGGGGTGGACCCCACCCTCGCCTGCCGCATCGGGGGCCGCATGGAGCAGGTGGGCGTTGACTACCTTCACGTGGCGAGCCTCGGCGGACCCATCAAAATGGGGGAGGTGCCGGAATATCCGGCTGTTCCCTCCCTGTACACCCTGGAGCGGAATCCGCTTTTAGTCTTGGCCGAGAAGGTGAAAGCCGGGGTGCAGGTGCCGGTCATGGCGGCGGGCGGTTTCAACCGTCCGGAGGAAGCCGAAGCTGCCCTGGCCGGAGGGGCTGCTGACCTGATCGCCGTAGGTCGGGCGCATCTGGCCGATCCAGCCTGGGGATATCACGCCCGACACGGCCGGCCCGAGGAGATCCGGCCGTGTATCAAGTGCAACCAGTGTCATCTGGTTATGCGCAAGGGTCATCTGACCCGATGCACCATCAACCCTGCACTGGGGGAGCTGGACGAATGCCGCCTGGATCGAACGGAACACCCGCAACGGGTGGTGGTGGTGGGTTCCGGTCCGGCCGGGCTGGAAGCGGCGGTCACGGCCGCAGCCCGGGGCCACCGGGTGACGCTGTGCGAAAAGGACAGCGAGGTGGGTGGGAATCTTCGCCTCGGGTCGATTCCCTTTTTCAAGGAGGACCTCCGGCGGTATTTTGACTATATTCGCCGCCGGTTGGAGCGCAGCGGGGTCCAAGTCGTCCTCAACCGGGAAGGAGATGTCGAATTTCTCAAGACGCTGGCCCCCCAGGTCGTCGTTGTTGCCACGGGCGCGGAGATGACCCCGCTAAACGTCCCGGGCGGTGAAAAGGCGCTTCCGGTCGTAAGTGCCCTCGTCAATCGAGCGCCTTTGGGAAAGCGGGTGCTGATCATCGGGGCCGGGTTCGTGGGATGCGAGGTGGGCTGGCACCTGGCCCACGAGGGCCGACAGGTGCAGCTGGTTGACCTTCTCCCCGAGGCAAAGCTGCTGGCGGAGGAGCACTTTGTGAACCGAGCCACCCTCTTCTATCAGCTGAATCGAACGGGTGTCTCTTTGCTCTGTGGCGCCTCACCGAAGCAAATCACCGATCGGGGAGTTGTGGTAAACCTATCGGACGGTGAGGAGAGACTGCTGGTGGCAGACAGCGTGATTTCCTGCGTCGGTTTCAGGCCGCGCCGGAAGCTCTATCAGGAGCTCCTCCGGGAGGAAAACTCCTGGGATGTCTACCCCGTGGGCGATTGCGTCAAAGTGGAGAATCTCCATCACGCCATTCAGGCGGCGCATCAGCTGGCAAGGCATCTATAAGACCTTCGAAAAGCCCGACTCGGGTCCTGCCGGTCATCGGTTCTTGCCGTGTCTTTTTCAGAGGCCATTGGCAGCGATCACGGCAAAGGCAGCATACACTCTGGTTGCCTGCAAAAGCTGGGAAATAGGAATGCACTCGCCGTCGCTGTGGGCCAATCCCAAGTCCCCTGGCCCAAAAACAACCGCGGGGATCGCTGCATCCTGAAACAAGGCAGCGTCGGTGAAGGCCGGCATGGCGGATAAAGCAGGCCTGCGGCCGGTAACCCGATGAACCGCCATGGCCAGCGTGCGGGTGAGGGGGTGATCGGGAGCCAGTTCAAGCGGGGGATGGGGCACCCGCTCCATGTCGGGCTCCCGAACGATGGAAACCTTCGCCTCCGTCTCGACCTCGCGAATGGCTTTTTCCAGTTCCCTTCGGATGGCCGCAGGCGAATCGCCGGGCAGCCATCGTTTGGAGATTTGAAAGGTACACCGATCGGGGACCGTGTTCCGGCTGACCCCGCCCTGGATGGTCCCGATGTTGTAGGTGGCGGGCCCCAAAAGAGAATGCCTTTGCCGCCCGACCTTGGAGAACAGATTCTGTTCGAGTGCGGCGATCAGATGCGCAGCGGCAACAATCGCGTTCGTGCCCCGCTCGGGCAAACTCTCATGCGCCGCGCGTCCTTCGACCTGGAAGAGATACCGGTCAACGCCTTTGTGGGCGATCACCAGATCAAGCCCGGTGGGCTCACCGACCACTGCCCATTTGCCTCTCAGGCCCTTTTGGATCAACGTCGCAGTCCCCCGATTGCCCTGCTCTTCGGAAGCTACGGCGGTAAAAATGACGGGGCGCTTGAGCGGCAGATTGGCGTCGCGAATCATAACCAGGGCACAGGCCATGGCTGCCAGGCCGCCTTTCATATCACATGAGCCGCGCCCCCACAACAAGTTGCCGTGGACCACAGCCTCAAACGGCGGATACGCCATGGACGATGAAGGGGGCACCGTATCCAGGTGGCCATTCAGAATCAGCGCCGTCTCCTCGCCCTCACCCGGCAGTGTGGCCATGAGGTTGACCCCCACATCTTCAACCCGTTGACATTGAGGGGTCAGGCCGGCCTGTTCCAAGAATCGCTCCAGCACGGCGGCCGCTTCCTCTTCACCGGCAGGCGTATGACTGGGCACGGCAATTAACTTCCGGGCAAGATCCAGTACGGTATCGGCGTTGAAATGTTTGTCAAGACTCGCGAGAAGATCATCCACCCCTTCCATGAACGTGTCTCCGGGAATCTCAGGGAATTACCTTCGGGCACAGAACTGCAAAATTCGGCGGAATGGAAAGACCGTGTAATGCTTCCAGGGCTCGGTTGAGGTGTGCTTGAGCATGCCGCATGACAAAGATTCCATGACCGGGAAGGAGGATATCGGCGTCCAACCCGGTGAGTTTGTCGATGTCACGCCGGTACTCGTCGAGACTACAGCCGGGGATGTTTTGCAGAAGCAGGCTGCCACCATAGAGAACGGCATCCCCGGAAAAAAAGATGCGTCGCCCGTCCATATCCGTCCGATAGCAGGTATGATGAGGGCTGTGCCCGGCAATCTCGATAGCGCGCAGATGCAAAGCGCCGAACCTCAGGTCATCCCCATCATGAACCCCCACGTCGACCTTTATGGACGAGAGAACATAGTCGGGAGGATAGATCTTGGCTTGCTTCGCGGTTTCAAGAACCTGGGCACTGACCGCATCGGTTCCTTCGACGGCTCCCCGTTCTCCTTCGGGCGCATAAATCTGACACCCCGTGCGATCCTTCCACCACCGACAGCCACCCGCGTGGTCGGCATGGGCATGGGTGAGAACAATCGCCGTCACCCGCTTGATGTCAATGCCATCCATTTGCAGATTGGCCTCGACAAGTTCCGGTTCAAGCCCACAACCTGAATCAACCAAGATGACCCCATCTGCAAAGTCAATGGCATAGATACTGCAATCATAGGGATTGGAAAGTCCAAATCGGCCGCCTCCGACAAGTGAAATATGCTTTGTCAACCGCATTAGCGTTTATTCCCTCCGCTGCCAAAGTGCGAAACGCTGCTTTAAAAATCTAGAAAAGTAAGTAGGAAAAGCGGGGGCCCCCTTTTCTCCCCATCTGCTTACAAAATTGCCGCTCCCTCCGGACCGACTAAAGAGCAATCAACAAAAAAGACTTCAAAACCCGTTCGGGGGGAATTGAGAGACGGCTGGCGTGGAAATACATTTCATCGAACAGGGGGGAAAGGCGCTTCAACTCCTTATCAGCCACAAACTTGATCTTTCGCAAAGCATGATCTTGGGGAACTCGTTTCTCCAAATTGATATTAGCTATAAACTGCTAAAATCCGACATCTAGCATCTGTCATCTGGCATCTGTCATCCAACATCCTTTCCCCTCAAACCTCGTTCCCCGGGCCTTTTCCCTTGCACCCTGCGCCCCGCCCCCCTGGGCCTATAGACCCAGGTACGCTTTTTTGATCATATCCGTTTGCAGCAGATCCGCCGGTTTTCCCTCCATGACCACCCGGCCGGTCTGGAGCACGTAGGCGTAGTGGGCGATCTCCAGCGCCTCCTGGACGTTCTGTTCCACGAGGAGAATGGTGAGGCCCTCCTCCTTGTTTACCCGCTGGACCATCTCGAAGATCTCGGTGATCAGTTTCGGCATGATCCCCATGGACGGCTCATCCAGCATGAGGAGCTTGGGCTTGGACATGAGGCCCCGGGCGATGGCCAGCATCTGCTGCTCCCCGCCGCTCAGGGTTCCCGCGGCCTGGTTCTTGCGCTCCTCCAGGACGGGAAAGATCTTGAAGATCTTCTTCAGGGTGGATTCCCGGTGCTCGGGAGACTTTCGGGTGTAGGCCCCCAGGGTCAGGTTCTGGGTGATGGTGAGGCGGGCGAAGAGGCGCCGTCCCTCGGGGACATGGGCGATCCCCAGGTCCACGATCTTGTGGGCGGGAGTCTGGTCGATCCTCCGGTCCTCAAAGTAGATAGCCCCCTCGTCGAGGCGCATGACGCTGGAGATGGTCTTCAGGATGGTGGATTTTCCGGCGCCGTTGGCGCCCACGATGGAGACGATCTGCCCCGGCTCCACCTTGAAGGAGACCTCGTGCAGGGCCGGGACTTCGTCGTAGGAAGCTTTAATGCGCTCGACGCGAAGCATGGTATTTATCTCCCAGATAGGCCTTGATTACTTCGTCGTTGTTGATGACTCTTTCCGGTGCGTCCTCGGCGATCTTCCGCCCGTAGTCCAGGACCACGACCCGATTGGAGATGGGCATGACCACTTCCATCACGTGTTCCACCAGGAGGACGGTGACCCCGGATTTGCGGATCTTCTTCACCAGTTCCACCGCTTCGGCGGTCTCGGTCTGGTTCAGCCCGGCCATGGCCTCGTCCAGCATGAGCAGGGTGGGTCCGGTGGCAAAGGCCTTGGCCACCTCCAGCCTTTTCTTGTTGGCGATGGTCAGGCCGCCGGCGAGCATGTTCTTTTTCCCCATCAGCCCACAGAATTCCAGGACCTCCAGGGCTTTCTTCCTGGCGTGGGCAGCGGAATGGGTGCGGTTGAAGGCCCCTACCATGATGTTGTCCAGAACGGGCAGGTCCTTGAAGACCCGGACGATCTGGAAAGTCCGGGCAATCCCTTTCAGACAGACCTCGTTGGAGAGCAACCCGGTTATGTCCTCCCCCTTGAAAAAAACCTTCCCGCCGCTGGCCGGATAAAAGCCGGCGATACAGTTGAAGAGCGTGGTTTTGCCCGCCCCGTTGGGACCGATGAGTCCCACGATCTCCCCTTCATTGACTTGCAGGTCGATGTGGTCGTTGGCCATGAGGCCGCCGAAATTCTTGGTGAGCTCCTTTACCTCGAGAAGAGCCATCACGCAGCCTCCTTTTTGCGCAAACGCCGGATCAAACCGATCAGGCCGAAAGGCTGGTAAACCGAGATGATAATGATCAGCAATCCGTAGAGAATCAGGTCCGTCCCTTTGCCCCCTCCGCCCAGGTAGATCCGGGTGAACTCCGAGATGGGGATCAGGATGAAAGACCCGATCACCGGCCCCCAGATGGTGCCCACCCCGCCCAGGGTGGCAATCAGGCAGGGAATAATCGAGAGCATCAGGGGAAAGACGCTGTCCGGATCGATGAAAAGGACGTACTGAGCGTAGAAGGACCCGCAGATGGAGGTGAAGAAAGCGCTCAGGGCCAGGGCGTAAAATTTATATTTCGTCACGTGGATACCCAGGCTCCGGGCCGCTTCTAAATCTCCCTTGATGGCCTTGAAATAATATCCCAGCTTGGAGCGGTCGATCCAGAAAGTCGCCAGGAGCGCCAGGATCAGCAGGCCGAAAGCGATGTAATAGTAAGGGGCCTTGCTGGAGTGAAACTCCAGGTTGATCAGCGACTCGGGGAGAAGGGGGAGGGTCAGGCCCACCGCCGCCCCGGCCCAGTCCCAGTTGAGCATCCACACCTGGGCGATCTCGGCGATGGCGATGGTGGCGATGGCGAAATAATGGCCGGCCAGCTTGAAGCAGGGGTATCCGATGATCAGGGAAACCCCGATGGAGATGGCCCCCCCGGCAAGCATTCCCACCCAGGGACTCACCCAGAGTTTCATGAGCAGGAGGGTCGAAGTGTAAGCCCCGATCCCGAAGAAAAGAGTGTGGCCCAGGGAGATCTGCCCCGCATACCCCCCGATCATGTTCCAGGCCAGCCCTAGGGTGGCGTACAGGAAGATCATGATCATGAGGTGGCGCGGGAAGGGCAGGGTGAAGATCAGGGGGTAGAGGAGGAAGATGACCGCCCCGATGCCCAGCCAGATATATCTATTTTTATCGGTTCCCATGAAGGTCCTCGCCAAGAGAGTCGTTTAATACCTGCCCCACAGCCCCTGGGGGCGGATGAAGACGACGAGAAGATAGATGAGAAATACGAAGGCGTATTTAAAAGAGGGGGCGAGGAGGAGCCCGCTCACGAACTCCACCTGTCCGATGATGATTCCCGCCACAAAGGAACCCACGATGGAGCCGAATCCGCCAAGGGCCACGGCCACGTAGGCGATGAGGGCGAAATTGAAGCCCACCTCGGGGAAGATATAGTAGAAATTGGACATCAAGGCCCCGGCCACGCCCAGGCAGGCCGCCCCCATGCCCCACCCCAGGGCGAACATCTTGTCGCTGTTGATGCCCATCAGGGAGGCCGCTTCCCGGTCCTCGCTGGTGGCCAGGAGGGCGAATCCGACCTCGGTCCGGTTGATGAACCAGTAAAGAAAGATAAAGGTGGCGATGCAGACCAGGCTGGCCACGAGCTGGGGAATGCCGATGGAGATCCCTCCCAGGTAGACGTTTCCGGAAAGAATGGGGTTCTTGATGGTCCGGAAATCGGGGGAGAACATGAACTGGGCCAGGTACCGCAGGAAGATCCCCAGGCCGAAGGTGGAAAGAATCTGGGCCAGGAAGGGCGCCTTGATGATCTTTTTGATGATGATGTAATAGGTCGCCACCCCGATCAGGAATAAGACGATCATGCAGAAAGGAAGGGAGAGGAGGGGGTCCAGGTGGAAGAGGGAGAAGCCCCAAAAGGAGGTGAACATGGCCAGCATGAGGAATTCTCCGTGGGCGAAGTTCACGATTTCCATCAGACCCCAGATCAGGCAGAGGCCGATGGCCACCAGGGCGTAGATGCAGCCCATGAGCAGCCCGCTCAGGATGGTTTGCCAGATGATCTCGGAAGTGAGCATATTTTTTCCCTTAACAATTCAGAGTGAAAATGAAAGGCAAAGCCCGCCTAGAGAGCCAAAGGCGACGCGGCGAGGGGGAGATGCGGTGACGCGGCAAAACTGACGCGGGGACACGGAGACGCGGAGATGGGGTGAGAGAATGCTTTTTCTCCGCGTCACCGCGTCCCCCTCTCTCCGCGTCAGCTTTGCCGGGTCACCCCCTCCCCGCGTCTGTTTTACTTCCTCTCCGCCCACTTGGGAAGGGGGAAGACCATCTCGGCCCCGGCCAGGTTGTAAGGCCAGATGGCCCGCTGGACCTTGTCCTGGTACTGAATGACCAGGGCGTCCACCAGGATGTTCTGCCCGTTGGCGTCAAACTTGACCCCGCGCCAGGGGGTTAGGAGCTGGTCGGGGGGGAAGTTGGTCTTTTTGAGGGCGTCTTGGATGGCTTCTGGTTTGGTAGATCCGGCCCGGTTGATGGCGTCGCACAGAACCAGGAACCCCACGAAGCAGCGGACCGACGTCCCGGAGAAGTCCCGGCCGCCGGTGCGCTTCTTGAATTCGTCGTTGATTTCTTTGAGGAAGGGCTTGGCCTTGATCAAATCAAGGGAGAACTCCGCCCGGGAGCAGATCCCGTCGGCATCCTTGCCCACCGCTTCCACAAAGGAGGGATCGATGTGCCCGGCGTTCTGGGCCATGATCACCTTGGGGTTGTAGTCCAGTTTCTTGGAGGTCTGGAGCATGAGGATCGCATCGGAGGTGTAGGAAGTGGGGAAGAGGACGTCCGGATTGGCGGCTTTTAGTTTCAGAACCTCCGAGTCCAGGGAGGTAGCGCCGCGGCGGTAGGGAATGTCGGCCACGACCTTGTAGCCGGCCTTGGCGGCCAGCTCTTTTTCGATCCGCGAGCTGTCCTTGCCGTAGAGGGTGTCTTCATAGGTCACCGCGATGGTCTGGAATTTCATGTTCTTCTTTTTTTCCAGGTCCTTGAGGGCCTGGAACATGCCCTCGGAGAAGGTCTCGTCGTGAGGGGAGGTCCGGAAGAACCATTTGAAACCGCGCTGGGTCAGTTTGGGGGAGGAGGACTCGGCGTTGAGGAAGGGGAACTTCATCCGCTCGGAGACCGTGCTGGCGGTCTCGGTGACGCTGCTGTGGTAGGACCCGAAGAGGGCGATGACTTTTTCCTGGGTGATCAGGCGCTCGGCCTCGCTCAACCCCAGCTCCGGTTTGCCCTGGTGATCGGCGAAGACCGCGGAGACCTTGGCCCCTTTTAGATTGGGAAGGCCCATCGTCTTGGCCAGGGGCAGGTTCCAGTTTTTGTATTTGTCCGTGTTGACGATGTCCATGACCAGCTCCACCGCGTGGCGGTGGTCAAGGCCGATTTGAGCCGTGGGTCCGGAGAAAGGATAGATGACTCCGATCTTTACATCCTGGGCGGGAAGGACCGCGGGCAGCAGGAGAAAAGCGGCCAAGACGGCGGAAAGCAATAAATACCTTTTCATGATGTAGTCCTCCTTTTCGTTTTTTGCATCGGTACATTCTACTGAATTTGGGCGGGAAAGCAATATTTTTTCTTCCCGAAAGTGGGGTGCAACCGAGGGAAAACCGAATTTTGACCAGCATGCCCAAGGGAGGGGAATCAGCTCGTGGCCAGTTCGAAACCCAAAGCCAGGGCTTTTCGATTGGTTTCCAGGAAGGAAGCGGGAACCCGTTTGGATAGGGACTGGAGGAGGGCCTCCTGGCTGACCAAGTCCACGGTTTTTATCACCGCGCCCAGTAGGACCATGTTGGCCGCCATTCGGTTCCCGAACTCCTTCCAGGCGATTTCCGTGGCGGCCACGGGGACGTGTTTCAGGAGAGAAGATGGATCGGGCTTTACCATCTGGGAGTCGTAAAAAATCACTCCCTTGGCGGAATTCACCTTGGTCCTGTGCATCTCATAGGTTCCCTGGGACATGCAGGCCAGCACGTCGGCCTCAGTGACTTCCGGGTAGTCAATCCAGGAATCGGAAATGATCACGTCAGCCTTGCAAGCCGATCCCCGGGCCTCAGATCCGTAGGAAGATGCCTGGCCCACGTACTTCTTTTCCAACACCGCGGCTTCTCCCAGGATCTCTCCCATGAGGATGATTCCCTGGCCTCCCAGACCGGCAAAACGAACTTGGATCATGATAACCTCATTCTTTATGGGACGCAGATTTACGCAGATGAACGCAGATAAGAAAGTGCCTAAAGTTACGAGTGCCTAAAGTTAAAAACAGGGCTTTATCGCCTTTGACTCCGAACTCCGTACGGGCGACCCGGCGGGTCGCCCCTACAAACTCCGAACTTTTTTGGACACGGATGAACACGGATTCACACGGATAAAAATTTAAGACTTCAAACATTTTTTGGGGACACAGATAAACTTAGCGCGGCTGCGCCGCAACCAAAAAAATTTTATTGGACACAGATGAACACAGATAAACACAGAAAAGGATTCATGAAAAACGCTTAACAAAATTTAAAGATTTTACACTACAGTAGTACAGATGAACACAGATAAAATATCTGAAATTGAAGCACTTAAGGCACTTAAGCACACTTGAGGCACTTCATCTAACTTTAGTCACTTTAGCTCACTTTACTTACAAACTCCCCCACCACCACTTTCCCGGCCAATTCCTCAACGCTCATTCCTTTGGCCTTCTCCACGGAGACGCTGCTGTTCTTCAAAGCCTGGATCATGTCGAAGGCCGAACGGAAGGCATTCCGCCGGCCGAACTGGGTCGGACAGGGGGAGATGGCTTCTACAAAGGAAAAGCCCTGGTGGAGAATGGCCTTCTTCAAGGTGCGGGTCAGGGGAATGGGGGCGGAGACCGGGTGCCGGGCGACGAAAGTGGCTCCGGCAGACTCTACCAGCTTACAAAGGTCGAAAGGCCGTTCCTGATTCCCTTTGGGGGTGGTGGTGGTCAGGGAACCCAGGGGGGTCGTGGAAGCCACCTGCCCCCCCGTCATCCCATAGATGGAGTTGTTCGCGCAGACCACGGTCATGTCCATATTTCTCCGCGCGGCGTGGATGAGGTGGTTTCCCCCGATGGAGCTCAGATCGCCGTCCCCGCTGATGACCATCACCTTTAGCCGGGGGTTAAAGAGCTTGGCTCCGGTGGCATAGGCAATGGCCCGGCCGTGCAGGGTGTGAAGGGTGTCGGCCTTGAAATGGGGGCTGGGAATCCAGGCGGCGCAGCCGATCCCGGAAACGAACAGAGTGCTCTTCAAGTCCCACTCCAGCTCGGCAAAAGCCCGGAGGACCGCGTTCATCAGGATCCCGTGTCCGCACCCCGGGCAGAAAGGAGTGGGAAAGGCCCGGTCGTTGATCATTTCGTAGATTCTTTGGTTCATAGGTTCCTCCGGATCCCTTCCACAATCTCCGCCGGCTCGATGACCTCCCCGTTGGTCTTGGGGAGCGGGATGACCGGGGTGTAGGTGAATTTGGTCATCTCCCCCGCGATCTGGCCCCGGTTCATCTCCGGGACGAAGATCTTCCGGCAGCGCCGACCCAGCGCGGCAACGGCCTCATCGGCGAACGGCCATATGGAAATAAGACGGAGCAGCCCGGCTTTGACGCCCTGCGTCCGAAGGGTTTTCACCGCCTGGAGAGCGGCCCGGGCGGTAAATCCATAGGCCACGACCCCGACTTCGGCATCTTCGAGCAGATGGGGGTCGGTTTCAATCACCTCGTGCTTAAAATCCAAAACTTTTCGCGTCAACCGCTCGGTCAATCGCGCCTGGATGGCCGAATCTTGGGTCTTCCGGAATCCCCAGGGATCATGGGTGGACCCGGTGACCAGGAGATTGGCCCCTTCGCCGAAGGCGGGCATGGGGGGGACGCCGTTGATCTCTTCGACGCCGAAGGGAGGCTTTCCCGGAATCTTGACCCGGTCGAAGATCTCCACTTCTTCTTTTATGACCAGCGTCTCCCGCAGATGTCCGACGGCCTCATCGGCGAGCAGGAAGACGGGGATCCGGAAGCGTTCGGCAAAGTTGAAGGCTTTGACCGTGAGGTCGTACATCTCCTGGACGGACCAGGGCGAAAGGGCGACGATCTCATTGTCGCCGTGAGCCGCCCATTTGACCATCATCATGTCCCCCTGAGCCGGCCGGGTGGCCTGGCCCGTGCTGGGGCCGGCGCGCTGCACATCGACAATCAGGCAGGGGGTTTCGGTAATGACCGCATACCCGATGGCCTCGACCATCAAACTGAGTCCGGGGCCGGAGGTGGCGGTCATGGCCTTGGCCCCGGCCCAGGCAGCGCCGATGACGGAGGAAATGGAGCCGATTTCATCCTCCATCTGAATGAAGGCTCCCCCCACTTCGGGGAGGCGGTGGACCATGCGGATCATGATCTCGCTCGCCGGGGTGATGGGGTAGCCGGCGTAAAAGCGGCAGCCGGCGGCCAGGGCTCCCTCGGCGCAGGCCTCATCTCCCTGCATGAAATACCAACCGGGGGCCAGAGTACTCTTCACCTTCTTCCATTCCATGGGTGTTTCCTATTCTCCCTTTTCCACGTTGATGGCCAGATCCGGGCAGAGCATCTCGCACTGCAGACAACGGGTGCAGAGAGCCGGATGGGCGACGAGGACGGGCTGGAAGCCTTTTTCCGATACGTCCGGGGATTTTTCAAAGACTTTCTTGGGGCAGACTTCCAGGCAGATATAGCAGCCTTTGCACCATTTCTGGTTGAGGTGGATGGCTGCGGTTTTCTTCTTTTTTCCCGCGCTTACTTTCAATTCAGGGTTCTCCTTCCCTTCAGCGGAGCAGAAAAATCCACCGCCTCGATCTGGGAATAATATGGCTTAGGAAACGAGGGGGCGTCAAGTTTTTTTCTTTAAGTTTTGTGCCTCCGGGGGATTCTTTCCATGATGGGGGTCATGGGGATTCTGGCGGGAGAGGATAGAATCAATTATAGAGAAGAAAGGGTTGTCCCTTCGGTTCTCCCCCCCCGCGAAAATCCTAAATTATTTGAATGAAATAGGCGCCGGGAGGTTCGGGTTTTTTGCTTGACGGAAGGAGCGCTTATTCATTAGGATACAGGGAAGATTTTCATTCCGACCATGACCGGGGGAGGCGAAGATGAGCATCCTGGTAAATGAAAATACCCGGGTGATCTGTCAGGGAATTACCGGCAAGCAGGGAATGTTCCACACCCGCCAGGCCGTGGCCTACGGGACCAAAATGGTCGGAGGGGTGACCCCGGGGAAGGGCGGAAGCACCATGGACGGCCTTCCCGTCTTCAACACGGTGGCCGAAGCCGTGCGGGAGACCGGGGCCAACGCCTCCATGATTTTCGTCCCCCCCCCCTTTGCGGCTGACGCGATCATGGAAGCGGCCGACGGGGGGATCGAGCTCATCGCCTGCATCACCGATGGGATCCCCGTGCTGGACATGGTGCTGGCCAAGGGATACCTGGCCGGGAGGAACTGCCGCCTCCTGGGCCCCAACTGTCCGGGGGTCATCACCCCGGGAAAGTGCAAGATCGGCATCATGCCCGGCTACATCCACCGCCCCGGGCCGATCGGACTCACCTCCCGCAGCGGCACCCTCAGCTACGAGGCGGTCGATCAACTGACTAAATTGGGATTGGGGCAGTCCACCTGCGCGGGCATCGGTGGCGACCCCATCATCGGAATGACTTTTGTGGAGGTCCTCGAGCTCTTCAACCGCGATCCCCAGACCGAAGCGGTCATGCTGATCGGAGAGATCGGCGGGACGGTGGAAGAAGAGGCGGCCGAGTATATTCGCCGCCATTTCAAGAAGCCGGTGGTGGCCTTCATCGCCGGACAGAACGCGCCTCCCGGCCGGCGGATGGGACACGCCGGAGCGGTCATTTCCGCGGGGGCGGGTTCGCCGCAGCATAAAATGGAGGCCCTGCGCGACGCGGGAGCCACGGTGGTGGTCAACCCGGCGGACATGGGCCCGACCATGAAAAAAGTTTTACGGGGATGAAAGGGAACGGAAGTTCATGGCCAAGAAAGAAAAGCATAATATCGAGGTTTACAAAAGCTGGTGCAAGAAGTGCGGGATCTGCGTGGCCTTCTGCCCGGCCGGAGTCCTGGCGCAGGATGATTCCGGCGCCCCCTACGCCAAGGAACCCGACAAGTGCACGGGATGCCAGCTGTGCGCGCTGCGGTGCCCGGACTTTGCCATCAACGTAACCTCTCCCAAGAAGAAAGAACCCAAGGGCTCGGCCAAAGCCTCGGGGGAAATCCAGGAAGGAGTGAGTGAACAGGGTGAAAAAGCCTGATCCCAGAGCCAAGCTCATGCAGGGCAACGAGGCCTGCGCCGAAGGAGCCATCGTCGCCGGGTGCCGCTTCTTCGCCGGCTATCCGATTACCCCTGCCTCGGAAATAGCCGAAGGGCTTTCCGTCCGGCTCCCCCAGGTGGACGGGACCTTCATCCAGATGGAAGATGAGATTGCCAGCATGGGGGCCATCATCGGGGCCTCCCTGGCCGGGGCCAAGTCCATGACCGCCACGTCCGGGCCGGGGTTCTCCCTCATGCAGGAGAATCTCGGGTATGCCTGCATCGCCGAAGTGCCCTGCGTGGTGGTGAACGTGATGCGGGGCGGGCCGAGCACGGGTCTGCCCACCAACCCCTCCCAGGGGGACGTGATGCAGGCGCGGTGGGGGACTCACGGGGACCATCCCATCATTGTCCTCAGCGCCAGCTCGGTCCTGGAGTGCTTCACCCTGACGGTGAAGGCCTTCAATTTTTCGGAGAGGTACCGGACTCCGGTGGTTCTCCTTTTGGATGAAGTAGTGGCCCACATGCGGGAGAAGGTGATCCTGCCCAAACCGTCGGAGGTGGAAGTGATCGACCGGGTCAAGCCCTCCGTCCCTCCCGAGTGGTACCTTCCCTACGAGGACACCAGTTTCGGCGTCCCCCCCATGGGGATCTTCGGGGAGGGGTACCGGTACCACGTGACCGGCTTGATCCATGACATTCGCGGATTTCCCACCCTGCGCCAGGATGAAATCGAGCCGTTTTTGACCCGCCTCTTCCGCAAGATTTCCACTCACTCCGACGATATCCGGCTGGTGGAACACTTCATGACCGTGGACGCCGAAATCGTCATCATCGCCTACGGCTGCGTGGCCCGCTCCGCCCGCCGGGCGGTCCTGGAGGCGCGGAGCCAGGGGCTGAAGGTGGGGATGCTGAAGTTGATCACCCTCTGGCCCTTCCCCCGTTCCTACATCGAACTCCTGGTCAAGGCGGGCAAGACGCTCCTGGTTCCGGAGATGAACATGGGCCAGGTCTCCCGCGAGGTGAAGCGGGTGAACGAGGGAATGACCCAGGTGCTGACCCTGAACAAGATCGATGGAACGATCATCAGCCCCAAAGAGATTCTGGCCAAGATGAAGGAGAAGAGATGATCGAGGATCGCCCCCTGATTTACAAGTATCTGCGCCACGACAAGAAATTTCCCCATGTGTGGTGCCCCGGTTGCGGCATCGGCACCCTGCTGGGTTCGCTCATCCGGGCCATCGATCACATCGGCTACACGAAGGACGAGATCGTGATGGTCTCCGGGATCGGCTGCTCGGGGAGATTGCCGGTGTACGTGGATTTCAACACCCTCCATACGACCCACGGAAGGGCCTTGACCTTCGCCACCGGCGTGAAGCTGGCCAAGCCCGACCTCAAAGTCATCGTGATCATGGGCGACGGGGACGCCACGGCCATCGGGGGGAACCATTTCATCCACGCCGCGCGCCGGAACATCGACCTCACCGCCATCATCGTGAACAACAGCATCTACGGCATGACCGGCGGTCAGTATTCCCCCACGACTCCTTACGGGGACCGGGGCACCACCGCGACCTACGGAACCGTGGAAAACAGCTTCAACATCTCCCAGCTGGCGGTCTGCGCCGGGGCGGTGTACGTGGCCCGGGGAACGGTGTACCATACCCGCCAGCTCGATCAGCTGATCGAGAAGGCCCTGCAGAAGAAGGGGTTCAGCGTGGTCGAAATCATCAGTCAATGCCAGACCCATTTCGGCAGGCTGAACAAGCGGGGCAATCACATCGAGATGCTGAAGTGGCAGCGGGACCACGCTGTGTCGGTGGAGAAGGCCAAGACTCTGTCCGCCGCGGAGATGGCCGACAAATTTGAGACCGGCGTCCTGGTGGACCGGGACGCGCCCACGTACCATGAGGAGTACGTCAAGCTGCGCCAGAAGGCCAAAGAAGCCATGACCCCCTCGATGGAGAAGGAAGAAAAAGAGGAAAGCGACCGTCGGGAAGCGTCCGATAGACACTAGAGAAATGCGGAATTCGGAATTCGGAATGCGGAATTAAGGAAGGAACAATAAAAAGTTGGGAGATTATAGGGGCGACCGGCCGGTCGCCCTAACAGAATTCGGAACGTAGGGGCGCGCGGCGCGCGCCCTTAAGGAATTTCGCTCAACTCTTTCTATGATTTTTGTCGTATCTGTACTACTGTAGTGTAAAATCTTTAAATTTTGTTAAGCGTTTTTCATGAATCCTTTTCTGTGTTTATCTGTGTTCATCTGTGTCCAATAAAATTTTTTTGGTTGCGGCG